>TARA_R110000868_G_scaffold90914_3_pt1 | contig 17984 bp, 18 predicted proteins | sample TARA_R110000868 | Tara Oceans TARA_R110000868 (sample SAMEA4397489) | marine metagenome | biome: Polar Biome; feature: [SRF] surface water layer (ENVO:00010504); material: water (ENVO:00002006), including particulate matter (ENVO:01000060) such as... | depth 5 m | reverse complement strand
GGCGCTGGATGAAAAACTCGGCGGCATGCACCCGTCCGACCTGATTATCCTCGCTGGCCGTCCTTCGATGGGGAAAACCGCGCTGGCGACCAATATCGCCTTCGATGTCGCGCGCAATTACGCCTTCGAGGAACAGCCCGACGGCACGATGAAGACCACCAGCGGCGGCGTTGTCGGCTTCTTCTCGCTGGAAATGTCGGCCGAACAGCTCGCCATGCGTCTGATCGCCGATTACACCGGCATTCCCGGCTATATGATCCGCCAGGGCACGATCGACGCGACCCAGTATGAAGAGATCCGCGACGCGGTGCTCGAGATCCAGTCCCTGCCGCTCTATATCGACGATACAGGCGGCCTGCCGATTGGCGCCCTCGCCGCCCGCGCCCGCCGCCTGAAGCGCACCCACGGGCTCGACCTGATCATCGTCGACTACCTGCAGCTGGTGACATCCTCGCGCAATCGGCCGGGCGATAGCCGGGTGCAGGAAGTGTCCGAAGTGACCCAGAATCTAAAGGCCCTGGCCAAGGAACTCGAAGTTCCCGTCATCGCCCTGTCGCAGCTCTCGCGTAACGTCGAAAGCCGCGAAGACAAGAAACCGCAACTCTCCGACCTTCGCGAATCCGGCTCGATCGAGCAGGACGCCGACGTCGTGCTGTTCGTCTATCGCGAAGCCTATTACAAGGAACGCGAGAAGCCGCGCGAGGACACGCCGGAATATCTCGCCTGGCAGGAAGAGTTCCGCATTATTGAGAAGCTGGCCGAAGTGGTTATCGGCAAGCAGCGTCATGGTGCCATCGGCACAGCCAAACTGTCCTTTGACGGGGCACGCACGAAGTTTAGCGATCTTGATGAACGATTCGAAGACGGCCACGACTGATCAGGCGGCGCAGCCTGCGCCGCGCCTGATCATTGATCTGGCCGCGATCCAGCGCAATTACGCGGCCCTGCAGAGGCTGGCCCCGAGCGCGCAGGTCGGCGCCGTGGTCAAGGCCAATGCCTATGGGCTGGGCGCATCACGGGTCGTGCCCACCCTCGCCGATGCCGGTTGCCGCACCTTCTATGTCGCCCACACTGCCGAGGGCCGCGAGGCGCGCGAGGCGCTGGCCGGGCGCGAGGCCGATATTTTCGTATTCAACGGGTTCTGGCCCTCCGAACTGGACTCGCTGCGCGAGGCGCGGCTGTTTCCGGTCATCAATGATCTGCACCAATTACATCAGCTGCGCGAACTCGCGCCCGACCTGCCCTGCGCCATCCATTTCGATACCGGTATGAACCGGCTCGGGCTCGGACCAAACGGCACCCAGAGCCTGCTCGACAATCCCGACTGGCTCGCCGGCCTCGATGTGCGCCAATTGATGAGCCATCTGGCCTGTTCCCATGAAGCGGCCCACCCGCTCAATGCGCGGCAATTGGAGCGCTTCTGCGCGGTGCGCGAACGCTTCCCCGACATCCCCGCCAGTTTCGCCAATTCCGGCGGTGCCATGCTGGATGCGCGCTATCATTTCGACATTCTGCGTCCGGGACTGGCGCTCTATGGCGGGCATCCGGCCCATGATTGCGACGATCCCTTCGTGCCGGCCGTGCGGGTTGAAGCGCCGGTGCTGCAAGTGCGCACCATCAAGGCCGGTGATTGTGCCGGCTATGGCGCCATTTTCACCGCCGACCATGAGATGCGCATCGTCACCGTCGCGACGGGATATGCCGACGGGCTGTTGCGGGCCTGCGGCGATGGCGGGTTTGGCCGCATTGGCGGCGTCAAAGTCCCGATCATCGGGCGCATCTCGATGGATCTGACGACGGTGGATCTGAGCGCTGTCACCGCGCCGGTTGCGCCGGGCGACTGGGTCAGCTTTCTGGGCGAAGATATCGAGCCGCTCGCTCGGGCCGCCCAGACCATCACCTATGAATTCCTCGTCCGGCTCGGCCTGCGCTTCGACCGCGTCTATTTGCCCGGCGCGCCCGCAGCGCAGTGAGCTTGCGGCGAAACGGAACAGAGTGTGAACTAGGCGCCAAGCTGAAAAAGACGATTCGCCATGGCCCGTGCTGAAAATCTCTATGTCTGCCAGAGCTGCGGCGCCTCCCAATCGAAATGGGCCGGGCGCTGCGATAGCTGCGGCAGCTGGAACACGCTGGTCGAGGAAACCCCGGCCGCACCGCTGGGCACCCAGGCCACGACCGCGAAACGCCGCGGCAAGGGCAATACGCTCGACCTGGTCGATCTCGGCGCCGATACGCCCGAAGCGCCGCGCCTGAAGTCCGGCATTCCCGAGCTCGACCGCGTTTGCGGCGGCGGGCTGGTGCGCGGCTCAGCGATCCTGGTTGGCGGCGATCCTGGCATCGGCAAATCCACCCTGTTGCTGCAACTCGTCGCCCTGATGGCCCGCGCCGATGCCCGCGCAATCTATGTTTCCGGCGAGGAGGCCGTTGCCCAGGTGCGTTTGCGCGCGCGGCGGCTCGGCCTGGCCGATGCGCCGGTCTCGCTGGCGGCGGAAACCTCGCTCAATAATATTCTCGACGGGTTGAAGGCGGAAAAGCCCGACATTGTGGTCATCGATTCGATCCAGACCATGTGGAGCGACCAGCTCGCCGCCGCGCCCGGCACAGTCGCCCAGGTGCGTGCCTGTTCGCAGGAGCTGGTGCGCTTTGCCAAACAGCGCAATTGCATCGTCATACTGGTCGGTCATGTCACCAAGGACGGCCAGATCGCCGGCCCGCGCGTCATCGAACACATGGTCGATGCGGTGCTGTATTTCGAGGGCGAACGCAGTCATCAGTTTCGCATCCTGCGCGCCGTGAAGAACCGTTTCGGCCCGACCGACGAAATCGGCGTGTTCGAGATGGGCGATGCCGGACTGGGCGAAGTCGCCAATCCCTCAGCCCTCTTCCTCGATGGCCGCGGCGATTCGACCTCTGGCGCCGCCGTCTTCGCCGGTATGGAGGGCACACGGCCCGTTCTGAGCGAAATCCAGGCCCTCGTCGCCCCGGCCGCGTTCGGCACGCCACGCCGCGCTGTGGTCGGCTGGGATAGCGGGCGGCTGGCGATGGTGCTCGCCGTGCTGGAAGCGCGCTGCGGCGTCGATTTCTCCAATCGCGATATTTTCCTCAATGTCGCCGGCGGGCTGAAAATCACCGAGCCGGCGGCCGATCTCGCCGTTGCCGCGGCGATTGTCTCCTCGGCGCTGGATGTCGCCCTGCCCTCTGACGGCGTTGTTTACGGAGAAATCAGTCTTTCCGGCGATGTTCGTCCGGTCGGTCGGAGCGATTCGCGCCTCAAGGAAGCTGCCAAGCTGGGCTTCACGCGGGCGATCGCCCCGAAAGCCTCGGCCGATGATACCGCGCCGGTACGTGTGCTGGGCGTGGCCACAGCGCTCGAACTGGTGCAAACTCTGCAGGCAATGGCGGGCGAGTAGAGGAAATGCCGATGGACGGCTCCTTGAGTGCATTTGATGGCATAGGTCTGACAATCCTGCTGGTATCGGGCCTGTTGGCGCTGGTCCGCGGATTTGTGCGTGAGGCTCTGTCGGTAACAGCCTTCGTCGCGGCTTCGCTGGCGACCCTGTGGGCCCTGCCCGCCTTTCTCGGCCCGGCCCGCGAACTGATCGATCCGGACTGGCTGGCACCGCTGGCGATCGGCGCGGTCATCTTCCTGCTGGTCTATCTGTCGATCACCTTCGTGACTTCGTCACTGTCGAGCGGCCTGGCCAAGGGCGAGGACGTCAATGTCATCGACCGCACGCTGGGTTTTGCCTTCGGTGTGGTGCGCGGCCTGATCATGCTGGCACTGGGCGTGATTTTCATGACTGCGACCCTGGGCGTGAACGGGCATCCGCCGCGCGCGATCACCGAGTCGCGGATCTATCCATTGGTCAAAGCTGCCGCTGACGCCCTTCAGACACTGGCACCGCCGACCTCGCGTATCGCAGGCACTGACCTGCTGCCCGCGCCCGATTCAAATTCCGTATACGACCCGATTGCAGAAACTATAAGAAATGATGCGACCTCCTATGGCAGCCGCGACAGAAACCGACTAGATGACCTCATCGGTTCGACGACGGATGACCAGGATGACGATGGATGAGCGATAAAGACGCACTTCACGCCACGCTGACTTACGATCCCGCTACGGATCGCCCCCAGGAAGAATGCGGTGTTTTCGCCGTCTACGGTGCCGAGGATGCCGGTATTCTGACCGCGCTCGGGCTTCACGCCTTGCAGCATCGTGGCCAGGAAGCCTGCGGTATCGCGACCCATGACGGGTCGCGTTTTCATATCGAGCGCTATCTTGGACTGGTCGGCGAGAATTTCGCCTCCCCCGACATGCCCGAACGCCTGCCCGGCAATGTCGCAATCGGCCATGTGCGCTATTCCACCCAGGGCGCTTCAGTGTTGCGCAATGTGCAGCCGCTCTATGCCGACGTGCGCGGCGGAGGCATCGCGCTGGCGCATAACGGCCATATCACCAATGCCCGCGTCCTGCGCGAGGAGCTGGTCGCCAATGGCGCCATTTTCCAGTCGACCAGCGATTCGGAAGTCGTGCTCCACCTCGCCGCCCTGTCGCGCAAATCCAAACTCACCAATCGCCTGTCGCATGCGCTGAAACAGATCGAGGGCGCCTTCGCCTTCGTGGTGCTGGTCAATGACCGCCTGATCGCGGCGCGCGACCCCTATGGCATCCGGCCGCTGGTGATGGGCGAACTGGGCAAGGCGATCGTCTTCGCATCGGAAACCACCGCGCTCGACATGGTCGGCGCGACCTATCTGCGCGATGTCGAGCCGGGCGAAGCCATCATCCTGTCGGATGGCGAAATGCGCTCCGAGCGTTTCTCGCCGGCCCGCACTGCACGCACCTGTGCCTTCGAATACATTTATTTCGCCCGCCCGGATTCGATCATTGGTGGCCGCAGCGTTTACGAAGCCCGCAAGCAGATGGGCCGCCAGCTGGCGCTCGAAACCCCGGCCGATGTCGATGTCATAATTCCGGTGCCCGATAGCGGCGTGCCCGCGGCACTCGGTTATTCCGAAGCCAGCGGCATTCCGTTTGAACTGGGCATTATCCGCAGCCATTTCGTCGGCCGCACCTTCATCCAGCCGACCCAGGACCGGCGCGACATCTCGGTGCGCATGAAGCACTCGGCCAATGCCGCCGCCGTGCGTGGCAAGCGCGTGCTTCTGATCGATGATTCCATTGTCCGCGGCACGACCTCGCTGAAAATCGTCCGCCTGATGCGCGAAGCGGGTGCCACGGAAGTGCATTTCCGCTCCGCCTGCCCGCCGATCAAATTTCCGGACTTCTACGGCATCGATATGGCCGGTCAGAAGGAATTGATTGCCGCCAATCTCGGTGTCGACGACATGGCCGCCCGCCTCGAGGCCGACAGCCTTGCCTTCCTGAGCGTCGACGGCATGTACCAGGCGATTATCGGTGCCCCGCGCAATGATCGCGCGCCGCAGCTTTCAGACCATTACTTCACCGGCGAATACCCGACGCGGCTGATCGATCACGACCGCTCGCTCTCGTCGAAAGAATTCCAGCTCTCGCTTTTGGTGGACGCATGACCGCAATTGATCTGACCGGCCGCGTCGCCCTGGTGACCGGCGCCTCGCGTGGCATTGGCCGCGCTATGGCACTCGAACTCGGCAAGGCCGGCGCCCACGTGATCGCCACGGCCCGCACCACCGGCGCGCTGGAAGAAGTCGATGATCTGATCCGCGCCGCCGGCGGTTCCTCAACCCTGGTCCCGCTCGACCTGATGTCCAGCGACGGGATTGAACAGCTCGGCACCATCGTCGATGAACGTTGGGGCAAGCTCGATATCCTGTTGTCGAATGCCGGCCAGCTCGGCGTGCTGACACCGGCCTCCCAGGTCAAGGCGAAGACCTGGAATGAGGTGATCGGCGTCAATCTTCTGGCCCCGGCCCGCCTGATCCGCGCATTCGAAGCTTTGCTGTTGAAATCCGACACTGGCGGCCGCGCCGTGTTTATCTCGTCGGGCGCTGCAAGCTCACGCCGTGCCTTCTGGGCACCCTATGCGGCCAGCAAGTCCGGCCTCGACGCCCTGGTCCAGTCCTGGGCCGATGAGCACAAGAATAATCCGCTGCGCATCAATGCGGTCTATCCCGGTGCCCTGCGCACGGTGATGCGGGCCAAAGCCTTTCCGGGCGAAGACGCCAAGACCCTGCCGGAACCGGCTGCCCTATGGCCATTGATTGCCGAGCTGGTCGCCGATGATTGCCGGCGCCATGGCGAGATTGTCCGTTCGGATGTGAAGCTGGCCACGGCCTGAAAAAGGCCCGGGCCGAAAGCCCGGGCACTCAATTCAGCGCTTTTTCGGTCCCGGACCGCTACCGCCGCGCTCATTGCCCTGCTCATTATCGACATAGGGATTCTTGCCGGCTTTGACGATCAAACGGATCGGCACGCCCGGCAGATCAAATGCCGTGCGCAAACCATTGATCAGATAGCGCTTATAGCTATCGGGCAAATCGGCGGCGCGCGAACACATCAACACGAAGGTTGGCGGACGCGATTTGGTCTGGGTCAGATAGCGCGGCTTGATCCGGCGTCCATTGACGGCCGGCGGCGGATGCCGCTCGATCATCTCGTGTAGCCAGTCATTGAGGTCGCGCGTCTTGACCTTGGCGTCCCAATTGCGATGCAGGATCGCCAGGGTCGGCATGATCTTGTCGAGTCCCTTATTTTTCAGGGCCGAGATCGGCAGGAGCGGCGCGCCGGACATTTGCGGCAGCAGCCGGTCGAATTCCTCGCGCACTTCCTTGAGATAGGCTTCGCGATCCGGCACGAGGTCGAATTTCGAGATTGCCACCGCAACAGCGCGGCCTTCGGAGAAGGCCATGTCGGCGAGCTGGAGATCCTGCTTTTCGAGCGGATGACTGGCATCCATCAAGAGCAGCACGACTTCAGAGAATTTGACCGCACGCAAGGTATCGGCGACGCTCATCCGCTCGAGCCGGTCAGAGACCTTGCCCTTCTTGCGCAGGCCGGCCGTGTCGTGCAGGCGCACGCGGCGGCCATCCCACAGCCAGTCGACAGCAATGGCATCTCGGGTGATACCGGCCTCGGGGCCGGTAATCAGGCGCTGTTCGCCGATCAGGCAATTGATCAGGGTCGACTTGCCCGCATTCGGGCGGCCGATCACGGCGATCCGCAAGGGTGGATCACTCGGACGCGGCTTTGAAGATTCACGCGGCTGCTCGCCCAGCGCATCGACGATCGCCTGGTAAAGCTCGCTCATCCCCTCGCCATGGGCGGCGGAGATTGCAACGGGTTCGCCGAGGCCGAGACTGTAGGAGTCGAGCAGACCCGACTGCCCGGCCCGGCCTTCAGCCTTGTTGGCGAGCAATACGACCGGCTTGCCGGCCTTGCGCATGACTTCGGCGAAGGTCTGGTCGAGCGGCATGACGCCGGCCCGTGCATCGATCAAAAGCAGACAGATGTCCGCATCCTTGATCGCGATCTCGGTCTGGGAGCGCATCTCCGCCTCCAGACCTTCCTTCTTTTCGTCATCATAGCCGGCAGTGTCGATCAGACGCAGGTCCATATCGCCGAGACGGCCCACGGCTTCGCGCCGATCGCGCGTTACGCCCGGGCGGTCGTCCACAATCGCCAACGGCTTTCCCGCCAGGCGATTGAACAGCGTCGATTTTCCCACATTGGGCCGTCCGACGACGGCGATGCGGGGTATAAAATCATTCATTTGTTTTTTGGCCTATCGAAGCGCGAGCACACGCGCGTCATCGGTAACCACATAAACGGTCTCATTGGCAATGACTGGTGCCACAAAGACCGGGCCGCCGAGCGAATATTCGCGGATGATTTCGCCGTCATAGGCATTGACCACCGCTGCTTCGCCGCCACTGGAGGCGAGGAAAACGCGACCGCCAGCCAGAACAGGTCCGGCCCAGGCGATGCGGTTCTTGCGGCGGTTGGGGTTCTCGAACAGGTCGAGCTGAGTGATCCAGTGGACGACGCCGGAATGACGGTTGAGGCAGACAAGTTCAGCCTCACTGGTAACGAGGTAGAGGAAGTCACCCGCCACCCATGGCGCATGCAGGCCACCGGCTGGCTGGGTCCAGAGACGCTCACCGGTCCGCAATTCGATCGCCGCCAGAGTGCCGGAATGGCTCATCGCATAGACGGTACCATCCATGATGACCGGGCTGCCGGCGACATCATTGATGGCCGACAAGGCGTTCAGGCCACCGGCGCGGGTCAGGCTGTCGGACCAGACGGGATTGCCGTTCTGGACCCGAAGCGCCACCAGTTCGCCGGATGCGAATGGGGCGACAACGATATCGCCCAGCACTGCCGGGCTAGGCCCGGTCAGCAGGCGAGCCGTCTCGACAATGCCCTGATAGGTCCACAGAACCGAGCCAGTCTCGGCATCGAGTGCGAGCAATTCATTATCGTCGCTGGTGACGAAGATGCGGCCATCGGCGACGGTCGGCGCACCATGGAAGGGCACCAGGGTCTCGGTGCGCCAGATCTCGGCGCCGGTCTCGGCATCGATGGCGACGAAGAAGTTGAAGCCGGAATGGGCGAAGATACGGCCTGAATCATAGGCCAGGCCCGAACCGAAGGACATGCGGTCATAGCGGTTGGGAACTTCAAGATGCGTCGACCAGACCTCGGCGCCGCTCGTGGCGTTGAGGGCGGTGATCCGTCCCGACGCGTCACCGGCATAAACACGACCGTCGGCGATCACCGGACGGGCATTGAGGCGGCGATCATTATTCGAACCATGACCGATGGAGTGGCGCCAGGTCACCGCGAGATTGCCGGTCGCCTGGGTGTGCTGCAGGGCATGGGTCGGGTAACCGCCCGGCTGCGGCCAGACCGGATTGACGTAGGCAGGCGGCAGCGTGACGGCCGGCATGTCCGCATCCGTGCCGAGCTGCAATGTGCGCTCGAAGCTGAGGATGGAAATGCGGCCATCGGTCGGCGCGGTGTCGGTATTCTCAGTGTCGCGCGAGAACATGTTCATCGGATTGGGCACCGAGGAACAGGCCGCGAGCGGCGCCAGAACCAGAGCCAGAGCGGCGATACGCAAACGCTTCAAATCAATCATCGCCCGAATCCCCGGCGCTAGTTTGTTCAGTTTCAACAGTCTCGGCTGGCGACTGGGCCGCCTGCGCCGGCTCGACAACAGGTTCGGCGACCGGCTCGGCAACCGGTTCTGCAACCGGTTGAGGCCGTCCGTCGATCAGGGCCATGCCCTCCTGGGCCCGCCGCGCCACACCCTGGGGCACGTCGAAGGCAACGGAGAGGAATTGATACTCGCGTCGCGCCCGCGGCAGGTCGTCAGCCCGCAGGGCGGCAACGGCAATCGCCTCGCGCGCCAGATGGCGATAGGGCGCAGTCGGGTCGGTGAGCGGGGTCAGCCGGATCTCGACATCATTGAAGCTGAGATCATCCCACAGCGCCCAGACCGCTTTCAGACTGGCCAGATCGCGAATCAGCGGATCGCCGCTTTGCGCTGCAACCTGTTCGAAAAATCCGGCCGCCGCCGCATTATCGCCGGCCTCGAGCGCGATCGCGGCGCGCTGCAACAAAGCCAGATTCGCGTAGGAGGCAGTACCTGTCGTCGCCAGGGTCTCGAAACCGGCCGCGGCTTGCGCGCTCTGCCCGGCATCCAGGGCATTGACGGCCACGAGATAGGCATCCGAAGACGTCTCACGCGTAGAGGTCTGCCATGCCTGCCAGCCCTGATAACCAGCGGTCCCCAGAACAATCGCCGCGGCAGCACCGATCACATACGGGCCGTATTGGCGCGCCAGATCCTGGAACTTGTCCTTGCGAAGTTCTTCGTCAACTTCTTCGAAAATATCGACCACGTCGAAGCGGCTCCATGCTTATGGGATAATATGCGCGCGACCCTAGCGTCCGCGCGCCTCAGCGGCAACAGAGCTCAACCGTCAATGCGCGTCAGCGTGTAGACCTCGTCGCTGGAGGGAAAGCTGCGCTCGCGCACTTCGCTGGCATAGCGGGCCACTGCGGCCGCCGTGCGTTCGGCCATATTGTCATAGCGCTTGACGAATTTCGGGGTCCAGTCGAACACGCCAAGCATGTCCTGGGTGACCAGAATCTGACCGTCACAATGGCCCGACGCGCCAATGCCGATGGTCGGCACTTTCACCGTCTGGGTGATTTCGCGCGCCAGCTCCTCGTCAACACCCTCGATCACGATGGCAAAGGCGCCGGCCTTTTCGGCGATAATCGCCTCCTCGATCACGCGGGCCCGTTCGGCACCGGTCCGGCCCTTGGCCTTGAAACCGCCTTCGGCCAGCGCCGCCTGGGGCCGCAGACCAACATGGCCGATCACCGGAATGGAACGCTGGGCCATGAATTCGATCGTCGCGCCGGCATAGGTGCCGCTCTCGATCTTGATTGCCTGACAGCCAGTCTCGCACATGATGCGGGCCGCATTTTCAAAGGCTTGCTGCGGTGACTTCTCGTAGCTGCCGAAGGGCATATCGACCGCGACCAGGGCCCGGCTGGCGCCGCGCATGACCGCCTGCCCGTGCAGGATCATCATTTCGAGCGTCACGCCGATCGTGCTGGCGAGGCCGTGGACGACCATGCCGACGCTGTCGCCGACCAGAAGCAGGTCACAATGCGGGTCGAGCAGGCGCGCCATCGGCGCATCATAGGCGGTCAGGCAGACCAGGGGTTCGAGCCCCTTGCGCGCCCGGATATCGGCGGCGGTGATGCGGCGGGTCTGGGTTTGGGCGGACATGGGGAAACGGCCTCTCAAGCAGGAGGCCGCGACCCTATCTCACCATGCTGCAGCGCAAAAGCCTGCTGCGCGCTGATTGAACTGAAGGACCATGAAGGCGATCCGGCTCGACGCCTCGCCGCGATTTGTGCCGGGAATAGCCTAGACGATGCGCCGAGGCAGGATCAACGCCACCATCCCCAGCGCCACGGCCATGGCCAGGGCGGCCATCGTTTCGGGTGCCATCAGGAAGGCGAAATTCGTCAGCAAGCCATTGGCCGGCATCTCGATATTATCGAACACGCCTTCCAGCTGCGTGCCGGCAATGGCCGAGCCGATCGAGCCGGCACCGCCGAGCATCAGGGCGCGCTTGCGGTCAGGGTGCGAGAGCTGTGCTACCAGCTTGGCAGCAAAGGCCTCGGCCTCGGCCTTGTCATTCAAGGGCTCTTCAGCCTCCGCGAAGGCCGCTTTGAGCCGTTGGTCAAAGGCATCGTTCATAGTCATGACGCCATTACCTCCGCTTTCGCAAAATAGGCCTGCAATTTGGCGCGGCCACGATTAACATGCGATTTTATCGTTCCCAGTGGCAAGCCGGTCGTCTCCGCGGCTTCCGAATGCGACATGCCGCATGAATAGCACATCACGACTGCCACTCTCTCGTCTTCATTCAATGTGGTGAGCGCCCGGTCGAGATCAACCACATTGCCCATATCCCGCGGCGCTTCGCTGTCTTCCATCCCGCTGCCGAAACGTTCCATGGCGCGGTCGGTCGATTTGCGCTTGCGCGCCGATTTGAGAAATTCCGTATAGGCGATCGAACACAGCCAGGATTTGAATGTGCCCGTGCCGAGAAAGCTGCCGATTTTCTCAAAGGCCCGGATGAATGTGTCCTGGGCGAGATCATCGGCGAGGGCGTGGTTACGGCACATGCGGTGCAACATGCCGCGGACCACGCCCTGGTGGCGCCGGACCAGCTCTCCGAAGGCGGCGACATTTTTCGTCGCCATCACCAGAGCTGTCAGTTCTTCATCCGACGCTTGCATCGCCCCGGCCCTACTCGCCGTCTTTCTTGGAGCCCATCACACCGAAGCCGATCAGGACGACCCCGATAAAGCCCGGAAAGGCTGCAATGCCGCTCATGACGCGGAAGGCTTCCCCGGCATCTTCATCAATGCCTGCGATCGTCCAGCCGAGGACTACGAAAGCCAGGGCGACGGCCAACAGGATGGCGCCGGCTTTGAGATCGCCATTGCGACCCTTGTTCGGCATGCCGAGCGAGCGAACGAGTTCAGGTGTGACCTGCTGTCCGGCCCGAATGGCCTCATCGACCGTGTTCAGCGCGGCCTTGCGCTTTTGCGTGCCGCCATTGATCGAGATGAACACGATGGCCACGACCATTGCGAACAGACCGAGCGGAATCAGTATTTCCTCACCCATTTCAACCTCCATAAACGAGTGGCACCATGCCGCCTCATATCAATAGGATGCATGGCACCCCCCAAATGGATGCACGGGGATCAGCCGATAATCGCCACACCGAATAAGTACATATGAACATTGATGATTATCAATGAAATCAAAACACCCAGCACGATCGCCGTCAGGTCTCCACCCCATCCTTTGACCACGGGTGGCGGCGTTTCGCGGAAACAGGCGGACACGAATGTGATGCTCGACCAGGCGAAGAAACCGCCAAACAACAGCATCGCCGACAATTCGCCATTCGCGAGAAGATGGGCGCCCGACCACAGGGCGACGCCGGCCAGCATCGGATGTCGCACAATGCGGCGGATATGTCCGGGTGCGTAAGACGCGACCAGCAGGATGAGGGAGATCGGTACGACGAGGAAGGCGGCATGGCGCGTCCATTCCGGCGGCGCCCAGATCGCGACCGGTGGATGGGCGATGATCTTGCCATAAATCAGCAGACCCAGACCGATCAGCGAAAGCGCCGTATAGATCAGCTTGTAGGGCGTCTCGCCCAGCCCGGCCCTCAGGCGGGTGCGCAAACCCGGGATCACCTGCAGCGAATGCACGCCGAGAAACAGTACAAGTCCGACTATGAGTATCAGCATGGTTGTCCCCGCCTGCTTTGTCGCGAGTATAAGCGATTCATCAGCCGGTGAACGGAAAACCTGTGGTGGCCCGTGCGGACTAGAGCAGGCGCCGGGCCCAACGCGGCAATTGCACGGTGCGGGTCACGAGGTAATAGCCCGCGAAGGATGCCAGACCGGTGATGGCGAGCACGAGTGCGGCCTCCCCCAGCGAAGCCGACACGCCGACCACCAGGCTGACGAGGACCGGCCGCAACAGAAGCAACGCCACGAATACGGCCAGGCTGGCCAGGGCGGCACGAGCGAGACCCAATTGCAGGCGCCGGCGCGCGATGCGCTCCATCACCAGCGTGCGGAAGCGACTATCGGTGGCCGGCGCATCGCCAGCCTCGAAGAAGGCGTTGAGCGGATCAGTTTTCGTCATCACGCACTCCCAATATCTCCACCAGCCGGGCCCGGCCGCGCAAGACATGTGATTTTACCGTACCGAGCGGCATTTCCAAAATCTTCGCCGCATCGGCATGCGACCAGTCACCGGCCAAGCAGAGCGCGACGGCGGCGCGCTGGTCCGGCGGCAATTGTGCCAATGCCTGCTGCATCGCGATATTCAATTCAGTGCCTGGCGCGTCATGCTCAGGACGTTCGCCCTGCCAGTCCGTCTCGCGGCGGCGGGTGCGCGACATCGACCGGGCCATGCCCTGGGCCCGCCGCCAGGCAATACCGAACAACCAGGAGCGAACGCGTTCGGGATCATTCAGAGTGCGCAGCGAGGTCCAGGCCGCCAGAAAGGTTTCCTGGGCCAGATCGTCGGCATCAGCCTGATGCCCGCACACACGCCGCAAGAACCCGCGGACCGCCTGTTGATGGCGGTCCACGAGCCTGGCGAACGCATTATCCGATCCCGATTGCGCCGCCGCGACCAGCGCGGCATCGCTCCATTGCGTCGACATCAGTCGTCCTTGCGGCCGCTCTTGAACAGGGCCGAGGCCAGGAAGGCGAAGGACAGAACCCCCATGATCAGGGCGATGAAGTAAAACTCGTTGTCGCTCTGGCCCAACCAGCCAGCATGGCCGGTATAGGCAAACACCCCGGCGAGACCCGCAAACAGGATGACCAGAAAGGCCTTGCCGCCGCTGCGATGACGGCGCCGGCCTTCATCCTCTGTCCAGTCATGACGCGACGGCTCGGGCTCATCAATGCTGGCAAGCAATTCTGCCGGCGGCTCCTTGCCCGAGGCGGCGTAGGTCTTGAGCAGGTCGATCTTGGCCCGTGTGCGCATGAAGCGCATCAGACTGCTCCAACCGGCACCGACGAACCAGAAGAAGGGGAAGAGGAGCCACCAGTAACTTTGAAACAGGTCGACCATGTTTGATCCTTTCGTGCTGTCGCGATCTTGCTTTCATAAACTGGTCGCCGCTGCCTCGCGCATTGGATGCAGGCCGGGTGCAGATAAATTGCGGCTCAGGCCTCGAACACCGCGAGCAAGGCGGCCGGTGTGGGTCGGACGCGGTAATTATCGGTCTCATGCGTCCACAGGATCTCACCACCCGGTGCCAGGGCGATCACGGTCGGCAAGACGGTCTCGGAGCGATAGCCGAGCAATTCCATCCCCAGCGGCAGGCTGGCCGGATTATCGATCCCGAGCAGGCGCCCGGCTGCATTGCCGTTATCGGAGTAGAATTCCATTCCCGCCGGCTTGCCCTGGGCGAGCGCCCTCGTCTTGGCCGCCGATTGCGGCGCGATGAATGCGACCCGTATGGAGCGCTCGACAAAGGGCGCGATCCCGGCGGCCATCTCATTGACCTGCCCCATGCAGAGCGGACACCAATTGCCACGGATGAAGATCAGCACCGCCGGTGTTTGCGTCAGCTGCGCCGAGCTCACCGTATGGCCCTCAGTGTCGACCACCTCGAAGGCCGGCAAGACCGTCCCGACCGCAATGGCCGGGCTCGGCTTGCGGCCGAAGCGCGAATACCAGAACACGTAGAGCAGGAAGCCGATGAAGCCCGCCAGCGCCAGATAGACCGTATCGCGTTCACCCCCCGCGAAATGCGCCTCCCAGGCCGCCAGCAGCAGGCCGACCAGACCCAGCGCAATGAAGACCGGAAAATTGGCGCTGGTCCGGGCCATGCGGCGCGTCAGCATCGCCACTGCCAGCACCAGCACGATCGGCAGTGCCGTCAGCAGCACGCCGACAGAAGCGATCCAGTGGTGGCCGAAGATCAGGCCCTGGCCGGCCTTGATCACCAGAATGATTGCTCCGGTCAGATAGGCCATCACATAGATGCGTTTGAGCGTATTCATCGCCGGCTCCCCCTTGCGTGCCCACAGCTCTAGCAGGTGTGGGCACGCAAGGGCACTCACAAGCGGGTTATTCGCCCTGGCCGCCAAGCGGATTGGCCGTCATGTCCGGCAAGTCGACGATGATCTCGCTGCTGACCAACGCCTCACCGCGCATGAAGCGATGCATGGCGTCCCCAACCAGCGGCGTGGTCATGAAGAGATTATGCCCGGCATTGCGCACGATGATGCGCTGGACATGGCTCAGCCCCGCGACGGAGGCCGCCTGGCTGTCGGGATAGGTGCGCCCGTCGAGCGTGCCGGTCAGCAGCAGGACCGGGGTATCGCCATGCGGCGGCTGGCGGAATTCCTCGCCGAGATCGAAACCGTCCCAGGCGCCGCGGATCTGCGGCATCGGGAAGTTGAGATAGCCACCGATCAGACCGGTCTCGGCCTGGCGCTCAAATGCGGCAAGGCGGTCATCGCTGATCCCCGAAGCGAGATCCATCGCTGTCGTCATCGCGCTCAGCGTGATCGGCTCGCCCATGGTCCAGAAACGCTGCAGCAACATCACCGCCAGATCACCCTCGCCGGCATCAAGCTGGCTATAGAGCATCAACAACAAGGCCGCATATTGCGGGTCGGCAATCAGGCCGGAGGAAAACTCCTGCAGATTATGGCGCTGCAACAGGAAGGGCAGCGTCTCGCCATCCGCCTGCGGCACCTGCACCAGCATCGGCTCGGCCTCAATGCGGGCGTGCACACGGCGCATCAGGCCGGCGACATCTGGATAGAGGGCCCGTGCCGCCGGCTGGCTGTCGATCGCGGCCTGCAGGCGGGCAAAATAGCGATCGGTCTCGGCGGGAAGCTTGACCGTCTGATCGAGACCTTCGGCGCTGGCGATGATGACGCGGTCGAGCTGATCGGGAATATCCTTCAGCGCCGCCAGGGCGAGATGACTGCCATAGGAAATTCCCCACAGCGAGATCTGCTCGGCACCGAAATGCTGCCGCAGCGCGGCCAGGTCCTGCACGCTTTCGCGCGTCGTATAGCCGGCAATGTCGACGCCCTGCCCGCGCCAGAACACGCCGCACTCCTCCACGGCGCGCGAATAGGCCGCCGCGTATTCGCTATCGCTGACCGCTTCGGTCTCGGAGACGGCCTGCGACGAGACGCAACGCGGCAATTCGGTCGAATCGCCGGTGCCGCGTTGGTCGAAGGCGATGACATCACCATGCTGGCGCATTGCCTGGAAGAGCGGGAAGCGCGGCCCCCGGGCCGTGCCACTGCCCGATCCGCCCGGTCCGCCGGAGAGATAGACGATCGGCGAGCCCGGGTTTTCGCCGGTGGCCGCAAAGCGCACATAGCTCACCTCGATCATGCGGCTGGCGGGATTGGCGCGGTTCTCCGGCACCCGCACCGTGCCATGAAAGGCGGCGACGCTGTCGCCGCTCTGGGCGGTGAACTCGATAGCCTCCTCGCCATAGGGATTGGCGGCCGGTGCCGATTGCGCGAAGGCGGCCGGCGCCAGCATGATCGCACTCAGCGCACTGGCCAGAATTGCTTGCTTCCAGGACATCATGTTCCACTCCGTCAGTTCGAGCCCCCCGGCTCACACGCATCGTGCAGCGCCCCCGCCGCCATGCACGCACCAATCGGGCAATGGTCGCTTCGAGCCGTTGAACGGCAGGACGTCCACGCGCGCCCACGCTAGAGTGAGGCCATGACACGCACGCCCCTCACCCTGCTCCTCGCCCTCCTCTGCCTCGCCCTGCCTTTGGGCTCGGTGATCGCGCAGGGCTTCGTCGCGCCGAATACGGCCCCCTTGCTCGTCTGCCCGGCGAATGGCACGCCCGGTTCGATGCCCGACTTCACGGCCGCTGATTGCACCGAGGTCGCCCTGCGCGAGCTTGATCCCCAGGGCCGGCAGATCTGGGTCAGGGCACAGCTCGACTGGGACGGATCGCAATGGCCAGCCGATCAGCCGATCGGTCTCTTCATTTCCGGCAAGGCGTCGAGCACGGCCTGGCTCAATGGCCACGCACTGGGTTCCAATGGCGTTCCGGGCCCGGACCGGGCAAGCGAACGCCCCGGGCGGATGGATGCCGTGCTCTATGTGCCGCGCGAGCATCTGCGTGCCGGGGACAATGAGTTGATCCTGCTGATGTCGTCACAGCATGGCTTTCTGCATCTGGGCTGGCCGGTGCACTGGATCGGACTGGAGCGCTACCAGCCCCCGACCAGGCTGCTTGGCGCGGTCTACACGCCCAGCCTGGTCACACTCGGCGTGCTGGTGCTGGGCTTCGTGTTTTTTGCCGCGATGGCGATCCGCGGCGGCGACCGCGAAGGTTCAGCCCTGGTCAGCGCGATGTCGCTGATCGCCGTCGCGCAATTGCTGGTCGAGACCAGTCGCGGCTTCTACGCCTATCCCTATCCAATGCATGATCTGCGTCTGGTGCTGATCACCGCCTGCACGGCCGCCTTCGGCCTCACCCTGATCGCGTATCTCCTGCACCGCTTCTCCGGCCTCTCCCTGCCGGCGCGCCTGCCGCGCCTGCTCGGTGTTGTTGTCCTGCTGCTCCCGGCCGTGCTGCTGCCTGCGGCCTATGACGCCAAGACCATGCTCGCCTTCCTGACCGCCATCCTGATCGGCCTGGCCTGGTGCGGTGTCTGGGTGTGGCAGCGCAAGCCCGGTGCCCGCGCCCATCTCGCCGTCCTCGCCGGTATGGCGGCACTGGCCCTCATCTTCCCCGGCTTGTTTATCGACCGCTATTTCTACCAGGCGATCGCCGCCCTTCTGCTCTTCCTGTTCGCCCAGCAAGCCATCGCCCTGGTCAATGAACGCCGTACCCGCCGCCTGGAAGCCACCCGCGCCGACCGGCTCGAGATCGCGCTGAGCCGGGCGGAGCAAAAGGAC
>TARA_R110000868_G_scaffold195851_1_pt1 | contig 17989 bp, 36 predicted proteins | sample TARA_R110000868 | Tara Oceans TARA_R110000868 (sample SAMEA4397489) | marine metagenome | biome: Polar Biome; feature: [SRF] surface water layer (ENVO:00010504); material: water (ENVO:00002006), including particulate matter (ENVO:01000060) such as... | depth 5 m | reverse complement strand
AAGCATCACCATTCTCACAAACATTATCATCATCGACATTTAATAGCATCCTGGATAATGACACTAAAATATACATGGAGAAATATGATAACTAAGCTATTTATATAAAAGCCAATAATATGCCATCAAAATCAGAAAAACAGCAAAAATTCTTTCAGATAGTAAAAGCCTATAAAGATAAGAAAATGTCCGCAGCAGATGTAGGAAAGAACGTAGAAGATGCAGCTAAAGACATGTCAGATAAAGAAGTTGACAAATATACTAAATTGACAAAAGAAGATATTGATGAACTAAGAGAATTATTAAACATGAAAAAAGAAAATGTAATGCCAGATGTAAAACCTAATGATGGAGAAAATGCAGAAGAAGGCAAGATGGCAAAAAATCAAGCTAAAGACATTATGAAATATGCTTTAGAGATTCACAAAATGATAAATGAAAGAGATGATTTACCGGAATGGGTTGAATCTAAAATAACAAAAGCTCATGATTACATGACAACCCTATGTCAATACATGTCAAATGAATTAGAAAATGATTCTAATGCATTTAAAAAGACAGATGAGGCATATTATAGTAGAAAGCCTAAGAGTGGAAAAGTTGGAGGCATTGGTAGATTAGTTGGTGCTGCCATGTCGATAGGAAAGAAATAAGATGTTGTATATATTTTTTGGGATTGAAACAATGTAATAAAATGCAAGACATGGATTTAATAAAAAGGATTCAAGAGTATTTTGGATTTAGTAAAACTGGGCAATATGATCCGTTGACAGAAGCCGCGGTAAAGAATATCCAAAGAAATAATGAAGTTTACCCCGACGGAAAATTAGATAATTATACAGTCAATCTTATTTTTGAAGGAGAGCTAACTACTGATTTTTTAAGTAGAGTAGAGGTATCTGGCGACTTAGTAATTGACCGGAGACACATGCCGGATAAAGAGTATATAAAGACAGAAACAAAAAAGGAGTACATATTCTTACATCACACAGCAGGATGGGATAATCCGTATAATGTTATTCATGGATGGGCTACGGATACTAGGGGTAGGGTAGGAACTCAATATGTTATCGGTGGGCAGAATGTTACAAATGTTTCACATAAATACGACGGCGTAATTGTAGAGGCTTTCCCTAAAGAATACTACGCATATCATTTAGGAATCGGAGCTACTTACATGCACTCTAGGTCTGTGGGGATTGAATTGTGTAATTTTGGATACTTAACAAAAGAAGGGACTAAATTCTACACCTACACAAAAAGGGAAGTACACCCTAGTCAAGTAGTAACATTAAAAAAAGACTTTAGAGGGTTTAGACATTTTCATAGGTATTCTGACAATCAAATATCTGCATTGAAAAAATTACTTATAAAAATATCTAATGACCACTCTATAGATTTAAAAGGAGGACTATACACTTACTTTAATTCACAGGACCCGTTCGTAGCTTTAGATTATAAATATGATGTAAAGAAAGGTCTTGTAAAAGGTGTATTCTCTCATACCAATGTTATCATGTCCGGCAAATGGGATATTTTCCCGCAGGATGAAATGATTGATATGATAAAAAGCATTTAAACAACCGGGTCATACGTTTCTGATTTTTTTGGATTTCTAATTTTTTTACTTGGCGGTAGGTAGAAGTTATCTTCTTTACCGTCTATATCTTTTGACAGGTCGTAAATATTTCCCATGACTTCAAAAGGGCATATTAAATGAGTTAAATCTTCATTTGAGAAATTATGTCCTATAATTTTTTGTATCTCATTCAATTTATCTTTTGTTATGTTACTAATGATGTTCAATCTTTTGATTTCTTGGTATCTGTATAATGGATAGTCCCCGCAGAAAAATTGTAAAGTGACCGGATTCCATCTTACCCTTTCTAGCCTTATATATAGCTTGTAATCGTCTCCAAGGGATCTGCTTAGTATGTTATCATTTTCATAGATTCGATTCCCTAGAGAGTCTCTAAAGCCCGTCCACGCATCACAGGACTCAAGAGAGAATCCTCTAGGCGTTCCCGCATAGACATATCCTAAATCTTTGTTGTCGGTATCGAATATGTTTTCAAATACTTCAATGACTTCCCCTCTCTCTACTCCTGCAAATCTTTTTTCCGCTCTAAACCTCAGTCTAAAAATAGTCTCCATAGTATGTTCATGTTTAAAAATAAATAATAAGCGCAAATATAGTAAAAACAATTCACTTACGCAACTATTTTTTCATTTTTACGTTAAATAATTGTTTATAGACCTGTATATCATGATTATATCCCATAAGTATAAATGTATCTTCATAAGAATCCCTAAGACTGGTTCAACTAGCATAGAGACCTATTTAAAGGAAGTCGACCCGGATTGTATTTCATCAGAGAATAAACCTCCGTATGGACATGAAACATGCTCACAGTTACTAGAACAACATGGTCATACAATATGGAACTCTTACTATAAGTTTACCTTCATACGCGAACCTTATCAGTGGTACAAATCATACTATTCAGATCTTTTAAATTACTCATGGGATAAAGATAGTGAGTTAGCGAAAAAAAATTTAGGTTTGGTTTTGACAGATGCTAGTACCTTACCGGAGCCTGTCAATGGTACATTATACGAGAAGCATATAATGATAATACAATTACTAAATGATTTTTGGTTCTACCCTGCTATAAATGATAATAAAATGGATAATCATGTAACGCAAATATCATGGATAGATAAGCCCATTAATTTTATAGGACGTACAGAATTTTTAGATGAGGACTTCAAGGATATATGCAATAAATTAAATATACCATTTACCGAACTAAAGAGATTGAATACATCAGATTCTCATAAATTAAGTCATAGCGAAGGAGCTAAGAGATTGATTAAATGTTTAGCAGATGAAGACTTAGAATTATATTACAACATAAAGCCAATAACAAATAATCGTTATTAATGTGTAATTATATAAAAAGTAAGTTTATAGCAAAATAACACTATTTATAATAAAACACTGTAATTATGGGCAGACCTAGGAAAACAGAAATAGATTCGCAAAAAGAAGTAAAGACGAATCAAGAAGTTCAAAAGAAAAAGAAAGCACCTCCTGTAAATAAAACAAGAGAGGATGCTTCGGGATTTAGAACCACACTACCTCCGGAGCATGTGTATAAAATTAAGGTAACTACTTCGCAAGGAGAACGAGTTATAGTTACCGACAGTGTATCAAGAATAGTAAATGCAATTAAAGACGCAAAGCAAGATTCAAAAAAGATTAAAATAGATCCGGATAAAGTCATCAAAAGCAATCCAAGAATGGTTCAGGAAAACTTTTACAAGGCAGGAAAATCGATATTACATAAATTAAAAGATGCTACACTAAGTTTTTTCAGAGGATTTAAAAAATAGTTTTACATGAGTGGTATTATCATTACCGATTATTTGAGAAGATATTTACGAAAAGATTTAGACAACTTTCATAAATACTTGCAGATTATAGCAGAAGAAGGTGCTGATTATAGTGATAGGTTAATTCGTCGCAGGGATAAATTACATCTAAATGCTATTAAAGGATTGTTTGCATTTGTCGTAGATTCTAAAACATTTAATGACATCTCTTCCGCAGATAGAATTTATTTTCTAATTGATGCCATGTATTATTATTTCCCATTCGGAAGACATGAAAAGATGAAAAAAGATGAAGCATTCATTTATGATGTCTTTATCAAGGAATGTAGGAAAGAGGATGTATTGAGGAGATCGGAATATGAGAAATGGTTAGTCAAAAAAAAGGGCGGGGATTACTGGAAATGGATGCATCAGATACTAGGAGCACAATGGGAAGAATCAAAGAATGAATCAATGAAGATGAAAAAAGCATATAAAGAAAGAGTAAAGAACAAAGATTTAAGAAACCAATCCATAAACCCAGAAACATGAATTATAATGATGAAGACTTTCTAAGAAGAATAGTAGGCGTAGGAACCTTAGGATACTCATTAGAAAAAATAATGAATGTATTAGATATTCCTACAGCTGATATGAAATCATTTACAGATGAATTTTACAATAAGAATAGTGAAGTATATAGAGCATACAAGAAAGGAATAGATAAAGCAGACTACGTTATAGACATGAAACTATTTGAAGAAGCTAAAAGTGGAAACATAAGAGCTTTAAAAAAATATGAAGAAAGAAAAGATAAAGAAATATATAGACAACGGAGAGCCCAAACATTAAAAGATGAAGAATAACATTGAATATATAGATGTAAATAGATTATCAGAGAATCCAAGAAACAGTAAGATACATCCGGATGAACAGATAGCAAAATTAATGAAGAGCATCACAGAGTTCGGATTTAACATTCCTATCCTCATTGATAAGAAAAACATGATTATTGCTGGACATGCTCGATTCCTGGCAGCTAAGGCATTACATATAGATTCTATTCCATCTATCCGCATCGAAAATTTAACAGATGATCAAATAAGAGCTTACTCCATAGCAGATAACAAACTAACAGAATTAGGAGAATGGGACTATACAAAATTAAGCGATGAATTAGAATATCTCAATTCTGTTGACATAGATGCAATGGCCATGGGATTTGATTATGAAGATTTTGAAATGTTAAATGAATCTTTCCAAAATGATGACGACATTTTATCTGCAACTAAATCTGAATCTTCTTCTGCATCTAAAAATAAAAAAAGCATTGTCTTCTCATATAACATAGAAGATTATACAAACATGATGAAGAAATTCAAGACAGTAATGAATGAGAATGACATAAAAGCTAATGCAGAAGTTGTAAGATTATTGATTGAACACTATAATGAAAGACATGATGGGTAAGTTAAATATAGAAATTGTTGACATTGATGAAATAAAAGAATCAAATTATAACTCTAGAATACATAGCGAAGCTCAAGTAGAGAAGATTGCGAGTAGTATAGCAGAGTTTGGATTCGTTAACCCCATTATAATAGACGAGGGAAATGAAATCATAGCAGGCCACGGGAGATTTATGGCGGCCAAGCATTTAAATCTTAATGAGGTACCTACCATAAAACTTACACATCTTACAGACGATAAAAAGAGAGCATTCATTATAGCAGATAATAAGATAGCACTTTCCGGAGAATGGGATTACGATATGCTAAAAGAAGAGTTCGATATTATATTAAAGAGCGAAATGGATATTGACTTACTTGGTTTTAACAGGAAGTTTATAGATTCCATGTTTAAAGAAAAAGATGCTGATGTTAAGGTCGTACATAAGTTAAAAACATTAAAAATAAACTTTGACGCAGATGATTATGACACTACGTTAGACTCAATGAATGATGTAATGGACAGAGAAGGATGTGTAGACCACGAAGAAGTATTGGTTAGGTTATTAGATTTTTACCTAAGAAGTTAATTTTTACAGCAAAGTACAATATTTATATAAAAAGCTATGATAAACGAATATATTGGATTTTTATTGCACTCAAGCACTCAAACAAGAGTATATCACCTACAGACCACATCTTACGCAAAGCACAAAGCACTCAATAAGTACTATGACAAAATATTAGACTTAGTAGATACACTAGCAGAAGCCTATCAAGGTAAATATGGTATAATCAAAGATATTAAAGTGCCGGGAAGTATAGATAATATAAAGACAGATGAGGATATTGTAAAATATTTTGGTACTTTAGCTAATTATGTAGACAGCAAATCAAAAGATTTACCGGAGGATACCTATCTTAGGAATATTTGCGACGAGATTTCAACTCTTATATACCAAACGACTTACTTGCTTAAGAATCTTGATTAAATAAGGATTCATAGTAGTGGCTACCTCTACCATTTCCCGTTTTACCATCCTCATAAGCATTTTCAATCATTTCCTTTTCTTCTGGTAGTTTTTTATAGATTAGAGACACTAGTTCTAACATTACGTCTAGTCTACCTAAATGAAAGGAAGGATCATTTGAGACATTGGATAAAGCACTGTACTGATCTTTCTTTGTTTCCGCCCAATACAAAATATGTTCTAAAGGTGTTTCCATAAAAGTTAAATTGAAAAGGCCCGCTAAAAGCAGGCCTTAGTATTATTTAAAAATAATTTCATTCGATGAACTCGCTCCTTCCGGAAAAAACGAGAACCCTCTCATATCAAAAGGAGCCAATGTAACGAAGGCATCGCAAAACCCTGCTTTCTTTAGTTTCCCTAAATCAATAGTAGCCATATTATACGAATTGTACATACGAGCATAATAGTAGTAATTCTGTATTCCCAACTTTATTTTAATTATTTCGGGCCCTGATTTTACAGACCTATCATATAATCCTACTCGAATCATGTAAATAGGTACTTCGTAGGTATCCATTTCAATACTACAAGGAGCCGGAGCGTTCTTTTTATATTCTATGGTTACACATACAATACTGTCGATTGATTTTCTAACAGGGTTATTAAGACTGTAATATTGAGAAAAACCTTTTACAGTACAAAACAATAACATAAAAACAAATACTTTTTTCATTTTAATCATTTTTTAACATATACAAATAAGCGCTATCAAAATTTGGCACTTCATTATTAACACGCACATAAGAACCTGAAGCATATAAATTAACCGCATCCTCCTTCGATTCCCAATTTTCATTTCCCCACCTTTTTGCCAATCCGGTTAATTCTTCTATCCCTCCCCATTTTACTATTTTAGGATGACCTTCCGCGTTCTCTGCTTCAAATATAAACGTTTCTTCCGACAAGTAAGAAGTAGAAGCAATAATAAATTTAGGTAAATCCCTTTTTAAATCTTGTGATTGTAACATAATAAATTTAAGTTTGTGAATTTATAGCAGTCCTTTACTTTTAGAGAAGTATCCATAAATAGACGAAGGTACTTTGAATCAAAAAATAGTAAATCATCTATATCGTCCGGATCTTCTGAATCTAAATACTTAAAATCAAAAATGACTTGTTCAACTTCTCCCTGCTCATCTAAATGTATTTCGCTATCATACCAACCCGTAGGAGGATATAAGAAGTAAACATTGTCTATTTTATCTGAAACAAGTCCAATTTTTGAAATTCCTTTCTTGTCAAACTCATTTTGCTGAATTATCTTAGCATCTTTTCCTGGATAGACTAAAGACTCTATTCTTATCTCTCCATCTATTTTATGCATGATTTCATCAAAAATTATGGTTTTATCATAATTCTCTTTTCCGTACAAATTTTTTCTAAATAGAGAAGCATATACTTCGCTCCCTATAACTCCCTCAATGTAAAAAATACCTTTAGATCTCTTCATAACTTCCGTCTAATCCCATTTTAGTAATAAACAATGTTTTCAAATTATTCTGCAAAGATAAGGAAGTTTTATCAAAAATCCAACCTTTATTCGAGAAATGTTTTTTTAATTTTCTTAGACTAGTAAATATAGATACAATATCTCCGCTATTATTTGTCACAATAAACGCTTCTTCTTTTCTTTCCAATAGTTCTAAAGACTTCTTAAAAGGATTACCCGGCATGTTTTTCACTTGCTCCAACATATCTGCAACTAAGTCTCTAGTCTCTTTTTGCACATCTTTCTTGATTCTTAATTTAACCAAATGCATGAAAGCTAAAAAACTCATAGTCCAAATAAAAGTTGTCTCTAAGGATAATGGAAGTACTGATCTAGCCTGTTCTTTGCTTGTTCCTAAATCAAGTAACTTTTCATAAGCTATTCTAGCATTCTCTATTAGTTCATCTTGAATAATATTCGCTATTACATTACTTAATTTATTTAGATCTTCGCCACTGCCTTGTTTTGAGTCTTTTGACTGTGATCTAAATGTTTGAATAGCATAGTAAGAATCTGAGAAATCTACATACCTTCCGGATATCGAATTTACAGACATATTCTCCATTGGTAAATTCACTTCAACGCCAATTTCGTGCTTTCTAAGCTGTCTTTCTACATATATTGGACATGACAACCTAAATTGTAATTGCGCATGCCTGAAGGGAGATACGTGCCCTTCCTCCCATAAGAATTCTAATAGGTTTTCATTTTGACTATTCGGATAATTTGATGCCTCTTTCTCATAAGAAACTCTAGCGACATTTGCAATCTTGAGGTCGCTTCCCATAAAATCAATTAATTCTGCTTTCATTGTTTGAAACTTTTTAGTAAACTAACTTTTGTTTAATAAACCTATTAAGTTTATTGTGCAAATATAACTATATTATTTTGTTTTTTAGCATTAATTTGAACAATTCTTCACTTCCATCCCCATCTGAAGGGTAGTGAACTCCTGATAACTCCCTCACATCTTTTATTTTCTTATATAAATCTAAGAAGTACTTTCTCGAGGAGGGTTTCAATTTCATTAGTTGGTAAATCATAACTAGGAAATCCATGGTATGTCCGGAAGGGTAAGCAGCTGAATTTGCATCTGTTCTGGTTATGGGATGTAGTTTAATTCCATACTCTCCGGCTAATTCATTTGGTCTAGGTCTATTGAAGTGGTCTTTAAGGTAGTACACTATAGGGAAAGCCTCATCAGCCCAGAAGTTAACTTTTTTTCTATCAACACCTTTGATACCCAATTTTTCCGCCGTTTTCACGAAGAAATCTAAATGATGATGCTCCATGTAAAAACACATACTCTTTTCTTTGTCTGTAACATTATCAGAAATCTTTTTAAGATGTTCAAGCTCTTTCTTTGCGGTATCTGAAGAATTTTTTGGAGGAGGGAACTTTTTTATAAATTCATCTATCATACCGGAATCTTTTGCTTTTTCAAGAGTTCCGTATTTATCTTTTTCAATCTTTCTTACATACTCTTCTGGTTGATTTCCAAATTTAACAGAGTCTAACTTTTTATAATCCATAATATCTTTTAAATAAATATGAGACCTTTGCAAAAAGGCCTCATACTTGTTTATTTTATTATTCCTTATCCGACTGCTCTGTCGCCTCTATTTTTATAGGATTGTCCAAGATAACTCTTAACATGACATAGAATCCAAAAGATTGAAGGAAGGATAAATCTTTCAATTCAAAATAATCAGCAATTGAAAAATTCCAACATACCATAACAATAAAAGATCCAATACAAGTTGTTAATAAGAAAAAAAATAAAACCAATAAATTAACAAAAACTTTTCTCATACTTTGTGACATAATTATAATTGATTAATGTGAATCCCCAACATTATTTTTTTCGCTATATATTAAGTAATCTGGGTTTATTACTTTAGCTACTTTTGCTCTATTTCCATCAGCAGCCTTTATAACAATACCTTCGTGAGGAACTTTACTTTTGTTTATAAAATTATTAAACACGAATGAATTTTTTACTTCCTCTGAATAAAGCCCTTTATATAGGACTTCAACGTAGGGTAGATTTAAATAATCTTCAACCATATATTTAGCGGCGGTCAAATTGAAATACTTTTTATCTAATTCAACATCGAAAATACAAAGCTGTATATCATCTAATCCATACTCATAGTTTTTCTGGATTCCTTTTCCGTATATTTCGCCGTAGATTATAAAACCAGAGCTCATGCGAGTATAACCACCAAAATTTTTCTTAACAAGGTTCCAGAGCTTATTTTTGATATCATATTTTTTTTCAATATCATACCAAACATTAGTATCATAGAAACCTTGACTATCAGATCCTTTTTCTACGTTATGAGAACCTACCACGAATTCGTATTCATCCCAACCCGTCTCAAAACCAAAGAATTTTTTAATTTTGATCCACAGAGATAGCTTATTCTTCTTAACAATCCCGTATCTTGCATTTGTTCCATGTATTTTCCTAGTAATTTCCACATAATCATTTTCATCAAAAATATTAGGAACATTTTTAAAATTAGGGAATTTATAGTAAATAGGAAAATTAGGATTTTCACGGTATTTTCTTTTTTTACCATTGGCTAATCTAACCATTTTAACCGGAGGTTCATACTTAGATATTTTAAGGACATCCATTACATCCTCCCATTTTTTCCTTTTGTTTTCCGGAATCAAATCAATCGGCATTATCAAGCATTCACTGTAAACACCTCTTAGCTTAATTGTCCTAACTCTTTCTTTGTTACGGAGATAATTGGTGATACCTAATTTCTCTGAAATTTCTAAAGGTATCATAGCATCTGTAGTAGCGCAGATAACTAAATCTCCAATTGAGTGAGAACCTTTTTTTACAACACAGTGCCAGCCATTTATAACACCTAGTTCTATGTTGTCAGCATCCGGAATAGATTGAATATCATTTATCACGGACACGAAACAAACACTATTTTCATTTTTCATAAACTATGATTTAATGGCACAAAGATAACTTATTATTTTGTAACTTCCAAACTAATTAAAGATTTTTTTAGTTCTTTTTCTTTTTTACGTTTATTTCTAGCGTATTCCACATAAACGTCTCTATTTTCCGCATAATATTCCTTTTGCCTTTCTTTTAACTTCTCTTTGTTTTCTATGTAATATTGTTGCCGTCTTTTTACTTCTTTTTGTCTAGCATATTCAGACATAGAGTGGTAATCAGCCAATCTCCTCATCCTATGCTCTTCTTTCTTTTCTTCCGGTAAGTTAGAAAATCTATTTCTAAGGTATTCTTTCTTGTCTTTCGTAACCATATTAATAAGCCTCTAAATGCGGATTAACTAATTTTTCTAGTTTTTTTAATTCCTCGTCAACCTCTTTAGTAAAATAACCATAAACTCTTATTGTGCCGTACTTTTCTTTTATATCAGTTATTAATAATCCGCCAGTAATATGCCTAAAAGCAGATGCTAAATGTTGGTTCCTGCATCTAACAATCGAGTTATCATTAGCAAATAAATTAAGGAGATTTAGCACAAATGTAGGACACCACCAAGGTTTAGCTTTCTTTGCAACAAACATAATAAATTCCTCTAGGTATTCATGTAAATCTGTACCTTCTCTAAATATATTCCAAGAAATGCCTAGATAGTTATATCTATCTTCTCTGTGGTTGGAGAAACATAGTAGAATATCTTTGAAAGCTACGGGAGGAAATTTATATTTCGCAACTTTGGCTGACATCGGACCAAACTTTTTTACCAAAGTATAATACCCTATTTTGTAAGACACATAGGATTTAATATAGTAATACAGAATTATCGCGGGGATATAACCAATTACAACAATGAATAAAATAATTAAAATGTACATAATAATAAATTTAAGTTTAAGAATTTATAATAATCTTTTACTTTTAATATAGTATCGCCAAGCCATTAGTTATGAGTAATGTTTTTCAAGTAAGTCTATCATTTTAGTTATGAACATATCTTTATTAATCAGTTCAGCTTTATAGGCATCTTTAATCAATAAAACACTACTCATAACATCAGATAAACGCAATTCTTCAACTACTCTATAAGCAGCGTTCATACTTGCAAAACTTCCATCTTCGTGTCGTATCTCAAACGGGCTTTCACATTCAATTTCCCATCCATTTTCTTTTAATAAATCTTCGTTTGACATATTTTTCTAATTTAAGTTAATCAAGATCATCGCACCAGATAGGAGTTTGTTCTCCCATATATGAACCGCTGACATTATAATAAAAATGTTCTAAGGCATCTTCATCTGACATGTCTTCCATCAGAATATCAATACATTTAGATATAGAATAGATAAGACGCATGGAAGATTCATCCACTCCAAGTATAGCATCATCAAATCCATCTGCTTTTAGAAATGTTTCATCCGGATATTTTTCAAGTATAGATTCTAAATTCATGTTATTTATTTTGCGGGGTTAATTTATCTAACAATTCTAACAAAACATCTCCATGACATGCTTGTGGCTTACACCAACATCCAAGAATTTTTCCACCTTTTAATTCATGTAAATCATCCAATAAATGTTTTCCATCTCCATTTGTAATCCATTCTCTATAAGCATTGACAGCAGTATCTCTATCTTTGACTACATACTTAGCAAGGGTTTTTCCATCTGGCCGGTGCGTGAAAGGGTTCCCCCATTTGCTCGGCCTTCCAATATATACATTATAACTTTCTTTCTTACAATGTACAACTTTTGATTTTATTAGCAACATTCTTGTTTTTCATGTTTACAATTCTCATTAATGTAATCATATAATACATCAATATTAAAACATATAGGAGTCCCATCTGAATCCCATGCAGCAGGTTCTCTATCCGGATACATCAACTCATCATCTGAACTAAGAGCATCAACTTTAATAAATTCCCAAAGATACCATGTCACCCAATCTAATCCATCTTCGTTATAATGGGATAGGATACTTTGGCTAAATATATTAGAAATCAACTCATTTATGGGGAAACGTTTATTATCTAATAAGTCAAATCCCATATCATGTAAATTACTCATGTGACTGAATACATCATGATAAGATTTCAAGATGTTTTTAAAATTTTCTTTTTTCATACTTTATTTTTACAACTTGACATAAATATAAAACAATTCTGAGTAGTATCCAAGTTTATTTTGTTAATCACTTGTTAATTGACCTACACCAACTTCACCATCTTTGATAATTAGATATTCCTGGCTAGTACCTAGAGTGTCAATGTAGTAATATCTCCCTCCCGTAGTTTGTCCCTTAATATCTATCTTCTTTTGTTGTGTATGGCCTACAACCTGGATGTACTCTTTCCGGAAGGTATCATAGTTAGATTCCTGTAATGACTTAGGCCGGATCCATATAGGAGAAGATTCGGCACTGTCTCCATAAGGGTCCCATCCGGCGAATTTAAAAGCGCGGGGAGAACCAATAAATAAATCATTAACAATAACATCAACATCATCCTTCATATTTACCTTCATCCTATCACTCCAGTACTCTAACCATTCAGAACTAACTCCCGCATGACTAAATAAATAATTATCCATCTTATAACACATAGATAACTCATTTATATTTTCCATCAATAACTCCTGAATAGTATGATGATGTCCTCTCTGATGTCCCGAATACGTCTCATTAGCAAAAGGCATGTAATGAAAGTCATGATTACCAATTAACATAATAACATCTGCTTTTGAATCATTCTTAAATTCAATCAAACGTTTAAAATTATGTAATTGAACTATAATTCTTATATCTTCATGTGTATCAAAGTAATCTCCTACAAATATAAATCTATCTGCATCATTTTCTTTTTCTACAATCTTCTCCCATGATATTCTACCATGAATGTCTCCAATAATTACACTTTTCATATTATCTTTTTAAAACAAACCAATCATCGGTAAAAAATTTAACGATAGGCTTTGCTAGGTTACTAAAACATTTTTCATACATTTCATATCTGGATCTCCTAATATCCATTTTAATCTCATACAATCTACTAGGATCATCCACATCTTTAAAACCTTCATACATCTTCTCAAACATCTTTTTTCATTTATAAGTTAAAATTTGCTCTTTATTCTCCTACCCCTTTATATCAGAGCATGCCTGCTTATCTTACCTGCCGTTATATTCACAGCTTGGCTAATACGAGTTTCTCAAGGGTACAGGCTATCGAAAATATATATCCGATATGCAAGTTTTTAGTATATTTTTTATGTTTTCTGTATCTACTTTATCTGTGACAAATTCAAAATCTGAATCTTTAGGTGGTTCAAAACAATAATACCTATGCGGTTCAATATTATGAACTTCAACTTCAAATATAGCTATTTCATTCTCCCAAACACTACCAATTTGAGTTTTAATGACTTTATTTATATCATTAGTTAAAAAAACTTGCGTTTGTTTTCTACCACCACAGGTTATTCCCTTTTTATAATTAGGTAAAATACCTTTTTCCATTATTGACTCTATATTTTCAACTTTAGTTATGTGATACAACACCATATTATTTCTATTTTATTATTTTGGTAATTTTAATAAAAAATCACATTTTTCAAATTGTTCAGTATTTTCAAAATATTCAATCATCCATTCAATTTGAGGATATCTGTCAGTCCCTAACTCCTTACTTAAAAATGAAAAGTCGTTATTTAATAATAACTCATACATTTCTTCATAAGTTTTAAAACTGTTTGAAACATCAATTAAATATTTTTTATTCATTTCAAAAAAGTTTTTAATATATTTTTTCTCCGCATACTAAAGGAGTACCATCTGAGTTTAGAATCTGGATTGTACCGTGTCTCATTTGCTTATAGATAAAACCATTTTCACAAATTATACTGTAATCCCAATGAATACCAACATCATAAGGTTCTTTCTTGGATTCACTATATATCCCTAAAAAAGTAAGTACAGTCAATAATAAAATAAGAAGTAACATGCTTTTCATTTCAAATATACTTTTAAGGTTAAATCTTTCTTTAATCTTTCCATAAATGATTCCTCACTATCATCACCTGATACTAACCAATCAACTCTTTGAGCATATACATAAGCAATACTTAAATACTTTACTGCTTTTTTAAACTCTTCTATAACTTCATCCGGATACTTATACCAAAACTTATCTTCCGGATACTTATTAAAATAATGATCATCAAGATTCCCCCAAGCACCTGATTTAATCTCTTCTTCTGTTTTGGCCCTTCCATTTCTTTCAATTAACTCTTCGATAGAATCAATCATGTTCTTCATTCGAGCCTGGTCATAATTAAAAAATCCTCCACTCATGGTTATTGTTTTTATAATGTTAACAAAGTTCATAAACATATTTGTTGATGACGTTAAAGTTTATGTCAAATTCTATTTCTGTTACAGTATAATTGAGTATTTCAATTTCTTCGTATTCTCCGATTTCAATTTGCACACCACCATCCCTCATTGGAAATACATCAACTTTTTGTATTTCTATAATATCTGGTAACATATCTAAAACTTTTCTCGCTGTTATAATTGATTCAATGGTTATTTCATCTTCATTGTAACTCCCCCAATTTTTTTCTAATTTAGAGAACGATTCAATCTTGATTTTTAGGGCATCTTTATTTTTCATGTTTTTTTCACAATGAAATTTAAAATCTTTCTCTCATCTTTTCCAAGTCATTAGGTCGCAATACTGTAAAGCTAATTCTAATGCAATATTAGCGTTTTCTCTTGACCAATCATAGAAATCACCATAATTAAATTCTTCATTTGGGAATACCTTTGACCAAATATATTCATAAACATTTTGTCTAACTGGTATTTTCATAATCTTTATTAGTTCTTTTTCTAAATCATCTGTCATAAGGGATATAATTTAAAGAGTTTTAAAATTATTTTTAATACTATGTCTCATATTTTTTCACAATGAAATTTCAAATCTTTCTCTCATCTTTGTTATAGTTTCTTCCGGACAATCATGAACATTTTTACCTCCATGTCTATTTTCCACAATTAACGAAAAGACTGTATAACCATGTTCTTTTGCCAAATCAAAGTAAAGTTTCATTTCCCATTCTTGAGTAAAAGTATTAGATACAACAATTCTATCAACATTAACTTGATCACCATCTGAACTCATCCAAGCCGAAGTTTGTGACTGGCAATAATTATGCGCCAATTTGATTTTAGAACTGTCAAATTTATACTCACCATTTTCCATAAAATATTGGTTCTCCTCAATGTGAACACCACCCAATAATTTTGCCAAAGTTGTTTTACCTGAACCCGGTAATCCTCTTAATAAAAAAAGTGTTTTATTCATATTATTGGTATTTAAAAGGGTTAAATAAATCAATTTCTTTCCAAAATCCTATCACACCATATAGGATAATTCCCACAACAAAAACGAGAATGATTAGAATATAGGCTAAAGGATTATAAGGATTAAGCCTGTATTTTTCATATCCTCTTTCATTTACAATCTTCTCCATTACTCCTAAGAAGAATAAAATTTTTCTAAATGATTTCATGCATTAATTTTTTTTGATCAAATAACATCTTCCTGACATCAAGAAGCTCATAATTTTTTTATGTCATTTAAAATTCTAAATCTCCCCAAGACATGTCCTCATATTTTGTAGAACGTATTTTTTCAAAAAAAGATCCACCTTCCTCTCTTTCTAATGACATTGCATCATCTACATTATGAGGACATTTGTTTTGAAAATCTTGACTTTGTTTTACAATCATTTTTACTATGTTACGCAAATGATCAACAGACATTTCATCTATATTTATCTTGCGATTGTCTTTTGTTGTCCAATACACTATATTCATGATAATTGTTTTGAAATTTGTAGTCAGGACAGGATTCGAACCTGTTTATCACTCCTTTGTGTACACTGAGAGTTGCATACCAATCTGCCACCTGACTAATTAAGATTTCTAAAACCCATCTTTTACAAGGTAAGGAAACTCCATCTTATGTTTTTTGCGCAGCAAGGACAGGATTCGAACCTGTACGAATCGTATAAGCTTGATAACAGTTGTACACCTGCCGATTCTTAGCTAGCGTCTGCCAATTCCGCCACCTTGCTGTATTTTATTTTGAAATTATGTAGTAAGCATGATTTAATTGCTTCTCCCAAGAATGAATTGGATATCCTGATTCCTGTGAATGCAAATTTTTAGACATGTGTTTAAAAGTATCGGCACATCCTTCTGTAAGCATTCTATAAAGTGGCAAATCAATATCTTTAATACTTCTGGCCGTTTCTCGCACTTCGGATTCCACTTCATCCATTATCTTTTTAATATGAAACATTTTTTCTACTGTTGTCATAATTTTTGTTTTTTGCGCAGCAAGGACAGGATTCGAACCTGCAACTTTTTCGGAAACCTTTTTATAAGCTATTACGCTGTCCTTACGTTTATCCATTTTCGTCACCTTGCTAAAAATGAGTGTTTTTGTAATACCCCTAGAACACACAAACTATGCCGACCTACGATTCGGAGAGCCTCCACGCCAATATACGAGTATAAGTCTCATATCTGTAATCTCTATCTTCGATCCATACCCAGCGCTAGGCAGAGGGCTTTTTGTGGTCAGGGCCGGACTTGAACCGGATAAGCAACCATTTTACTGGACTCTGAAACCTTTCCTCATTACACCCACCTGACCATGTACGGGCTTTTTTTCAATCTCTCTTAGGCTAGCCCGTTACCGCCCTAAGTTCATCTAGGCGCTACCTAGACATCGTGGCCAGAACAGGACTCGAACCTGTACGAATGAAGCGTAACCTATTTATCATTCTACCTTTACGACGCTAGCGTCTACCATCAGGAATCAGCTTTATCAGCGCTGCCCTTGTTTCGCCATCTGACTAATTACAATGCAAATATAAGTATGTTCTTCCACAAAAACAATACCTACTTTGTTAATAATATGTTAATTTTCCGCTGTGACTCATTTTAAATTTATGTCTTATCAATTGAATAACATCCCATGCATCCAATAAAGCATTATGACTAACATCTCCATCAATCTTAGCTCTCATCTTACATATATCTAAAGAAGGTAACTCGGAATCTCTTATCAAATCAAAATATAAAATTGCGGGGTCCAACATTCTTTTATGAACATCAATAAATCCTAACCATCCGGGAACATTGTTTAAGAATAACATGTCAAATGCAGCAAAATTCTTTCCAGCTACATTTATCTTAAATCTACCATACCTAGAATTAGCTTTAATTCCATTAGCATCTAGAAAAGATGTAAAACATGCAGTTAATGTAAAAGTCTCAACAAAAATAGGATTCCAATTACCTACAACATTATTTAATGCATCATTACTTTCATTTTCTAAATAATCTGAAATGTCCTGAACAAGATCCATATTCATCGATAATGCTTCCGGAGATCCTTTAATACGTCTATGAATAACAGTAGCATAGAACTTAGGACAATCTTCAAATGATAAAGCTTTACTTGTATCTTCAATGATTGCCCCAAATGATAGGATTTGATCTTTACTAGGATTCAACCCACTTGTTTCAATATCAATACTAACATACAACATGATATAAGATTTAAAGTGTACAAATATGAGGGGCAATACT
>TARA_R110000868_G_scaffold28284_4_pt1 | contig 17994 bp, 16 predicted proteins | sample TARA_R110000868 | Tara Oceans TARA_R110000868 (sample SAMEA4397489) | marine metagenome | biome: Polar Biome; feature: [SRF] surface water layer (ENVO:00010504); material: water (ENVO:00002006), including particulate matter (ENVO:01000060) such as... | depth 5 m | reverse complement strand
CCATCGGGATGCGGGAAATCCACCCTGCTGCGCATGATCGCCGGGCTTGAAGACATTTCGGGGGGCACGCTGACCATTGGCGACACCGTGGTCAACGACCTGCCCCCCAAGGATCGCCGCATTGCCATGGTGTTCCAGAGCTATGCGATTTTCCCGCACATGACCGTGCGCGAAAACCTCGCCTTCGGGCTGACCATCGCCAATGCCCCGCAGGCCGAAAAGGACGCCAAGGTCGCCGAGGCCGCCCGCATCCTGCAAATGGAGCATCTGCTCGATCGTCGCCCCAGCCAGCTCTCGGGCGGGCAGCGCCAGCGCGTTGCCATCGGCCGCGCCATCGTGCGCAAGCCGGCCGTGTTTCTGTTCGATGAACCGCTGAGCAATCTCGATGCCGCGCTGCGCGTCGACATGCGCATGGAACTCTCCAAACTGCATGCCGATCTGGGCGCGACCATGGTCTATGTCACCCATGATCAGGTCGAAGCCATGACGCTGGCCGACAAGATCGTGGTGCTCAATGGCGGCGTGGTGCAGCAGATCGGCACCCCGCTCGAGCTCTATCACACCCCGGCAAACCTGTTCGTGGCAGGCTTTATGGGCTCGCCAAAGATGAACCTGCTCAAGGCAAGGATCGAGGCAATCGGCCCCGACAGCGTCACCGTGACCTCGCAAGATCTGGGCAGCATGGTGCTGCCCCGCACCAATCCCGAGCTCAAGCTGGGTGATGATGTCACCGTGGGCCTGCGTCCGCACCATCTGGGGGAAACGGGCGATCACCGCATTGAAGGGCGCATTGTGCTGGTGGAACGGCTCGGCAATGAAACACTGGCCGCCATGCAGCTCAAATCGGGTCAGCAGATCATTGCTGCCCTGCCCGGCGATGTTGCCGTGGCTGCTGGCGAAACCCTGAGCCTGGCCACCCAGGCCGACAAGGCCAGCCTGTTCCTGCCGTCAGGCGACGCCGCCTGAGGCAAAAGCCGCGACCCGCGCAGATTGTCCGGGCTTCTGCAAACCGCGTCTTCAACCCGGTCTCTGGGCTTTGTCCCAGAACCAGCCCACCATGAGGCCAAGAACGGCCAGCTACGCCGCCGTTGCCAAGATTGGCTGATGCGGGAGCGTATCCAGACGGCGAAGTTTACTCGACAGACACCGCAGGAACACTCGCCCCCGTGCCATAGGGCACATTGCGCCCGCCATAGCGGCGCACGCGTATATTGGCCTGCTCGGCATGGCCGACAAAGCCCTCCAGCATGGAGAGGCGCGAGCCATATTCGCCGATCATGCTTGATGCTGCATCGGTCGTGACTGTCTGCCAGGTGCAGGTCTTGAGGAACTTGCCCACCCACAAACCGCCGGTGTAGCGCGCTGCGCGCATGGTGGGCAGCGTATGGTTGGTGCCGATGACCTTGTCGCCATAGGCCACATTGGTGCGCGGTCCCAGAAACAGCGCCCCGTAATTGCGCAGATTATCCCGGAACCACAGATCGCGGTCGGTCATCACCTGCACATGTTCCGAAGCGATCCGATCCGCTTCGACCAGCATCTCCGCATGGCTGTTGCAGACAATGATTTCGCCAAAATCGGTCCAGGAGGTCCGTGCAATTTCACCCGTCGGCAGAATGGCCAGTAGCCGCTCGATTTCCGCCATGGTATCGCGTGCCAGCTTTTCCGACGTCGTCAGCAAGATAGCCGGTGAGGTCGGACCATGCTCGGCCTGCCCCAATAGGTCAGTAGCGCAGATTTCCCCGTCAACGCTCTCATCGGCGATGATCAGCGTTTCGGTCGGACCGGCGAACAGGTCGATACCGACCCGGCCAAACAGCTGCCGCTTGGCCTCGGCAACGAAGGCATTACCGGGGCCCACCAGCATATCGATGGGCGCGATTGTCTCGGTACCGATCGCCATGGCGCCAATGGCCTGAATGCCACCCAGCACGTAGATTTCGTCAGCGCCCGCCATGGCCTGCGCTGCCACCACCGCTGGGGCGGGCCTGCCGCCAAAAGGCGGCGCACAGGTAATTACCCGCTCGCAACCGGCGACCTTGGCGGTGATCACCGACATATGGGCCGATGCCAGCAAGGGGTATTTCCCCCCCGGCACATAGCACCCCACCGCACTGATCGGCACATGCTTGTGACCCAGCGTCACGCCGGGCAGCGTCTCCACTTCGAGTTCAAGCATGGTGTCTTTTTGCAGTCGCGCGAAATTGCGCACCTGCGTCTGGGCAAACTCGATATCGCGCAGATCCTGCGCACTCAACTGTGCCAGGCAGGCATCGATGTCCCGCTGGCTGAGGCGGAATTCAGGGGCATGCCAATTGTCGAACTTTGCCGACAGCTCACGCACCGCCGTGTCACCGCGCGCATCGATATCGGCCAGAATGGCTTCCACCGTGGTGCGGACCTGTTGATCCGCCTGCGCGCGCGCCGCAGCATCCTTGCCGCGCTTGAGCCATACCGGCATGCCTGCTTCTCCTCAAATTGTTGCGCCTGTGTGCAGAACGCGCGCTAGAGCGCGTCCAGACCATCGCGGAAATCGTTGAGATCAGCCTCGACGGTTGATGGCGCCTCGATCCACTCGATCATGGTTTCTCCGGTGACCGGATCGCGCGGGGGAATGGGCAGCATCATGATGCGCTTGGCTGCGGCACGCCGCAGCTCTTCGGTCAGATGCTCTTCCTGCATATTGTCCCAGTCGCGGCCATCGGGATAACCGCCAACCATGAGCACATCATCGGACTGACCGACCATGCTGTGCGACACCCCGGCGGGCATCACGATCACATCGCCCGCATTCACGCGCATGCGCAGCCCGCCCTTGCCGAACAGCTCGACCTCCATCCAGCCTGCGGCCACGCCCAGGCATTCATGCGTGGTCGAATGGAAATGGGGATAGGTATAGACCCCCGGATAGCGCCAGTTGTTCAGCCAGCCATTGCCGCGAAAACGTGCCTGAACGGCGTCCGCGCCGCCGCCCGGAATACCATTGCGATGCACCAGCAGCGGAAACCGGCTGTTTGGCAGCATGCCATTTGGCCGCGACCAATGCTGCTCGACCTTGATCCTGGACATTGCTCTCTCCCTTCAGTTCTCAAATAGCGTTGCGGTACTAGACGTCCCAGACGGGACACCAGGGGCCGTTGACCAGCCGCATTCCCTTGTCGAGCGCCTCGATAGCCTTGATGTCCTGCGCATCGAGCTTGAGAAGACGTGCCGCAAAATTGGCTATGATCCGCTCCTTCTTGCCCGAAGAGGGAATGACGATGTGCCCCCTGGCCATCAGGAAGGCCAGCGCCACCTGCTCGCCGGTAGCCTCATGGGCCTTGCCGATCCGTTCCAGCACGGCATCACCAACCACGGCCCCCCGCGCCAGCGGCGCATAGGCGGTGATGGGCATGCCCAGCCCCTCGCAATAATCAATGATTGGCCGGTTCTGCATATAGACGTGACACTCCACCTGGTTGGTGGTGATCCGCCGATCGCCAAGCAGATTTCTGGTTTCATCCAGCAGCGCCCTGGTGAAGTTGGATACCCCGATGCGCTTGGCCAATCCGGCGTCGAACGCCTCGGCGAACTGGCTCATATAGACTTCTAGCGGAATTTCAGTGTGCGGCGATGGCCAGTGCAACAGCAGCAGATCGACCTGATCGGTCTGCAGCTTGTCGAGGCTTTCCCGCACGGAATCCACCAGCTTGCCAGGCCCGAAATTGTCCGGCTTCACCTTGGTGGTGATGAAGATGTCCTGCCGCGGCACGCCAGCCTCGGCTATGCCGCGCGCTACGTCCGCCTCATTGTCATAACCCTGCGCGGTATCGATGTGGCGGCACCCGGCCTCCAGCGCCCAGCGCACACCATTGCTGGCTTCCGCGCCGGGACGGTTCCAGGTGCCATAGCCCATTTGCGGAATGCCGCTGACCATCGGTTCGCTGTGCATTGCCTTGCCTTTCCTGTCGCTGCGCGGCCCTAAAGGCCCAGCGCATTGAGGTGATTGATCGACCGGCTGGCAAAAGCCTGCCAGTCGCTTGGGTTATCGTGTTCGGTGACGAGGTGGTCGGCCTTGGTTTTCTCAAACAGCGGCGCCAGCGCCTGCCAGTCGATGATGCCATCGCCCGTGGCCGTCCAGCCATCGTCCAGCTTGGTGCCCAAAGGCGCTGTGTCCTTGGTCTGGATGATCACGATGCGGTCCGCGAAACGGCGCAGTTCTGCCGCCGGGTCGGCCCCGGCACGCACGATCCAGCCACAGTCGATCTCGAACTTCACGCCCGACCCGCCGGCCTCAAAGATATGGTCGATCGGCCGGCTGCCATCGGCCAGCGGCACGAACTCGAAATCATGATTGTGCCAGGCGACCTCGAGCCCCGCAGCATTTGCCAGTTCGGCACCGCGGGCCAGTTTTTCGCCCAGCCCGCGCCAGTAGGAAACCGTCGGTTCGCGCTCTTCGGCGGTGACATAGGGCGGGATCAGATAGGTGGCCCCCAGCGTCTGGGCAATCTCGATATAACGCTGCGGCGCCTCGACAAGCCCGGCCAGCGGCATGTGAAAGCCATAACAGGCCAGCCCCGCATCATCGAGTTGCTGGCGGAACAACCCCGGATCTTCCTCATAGGCGGGCAACCAGGGCTCGATGGCGTCATATCCCATCGCCTTGAGGATCGGCAATTGCGCCGCCAGTGGCGGGAAATTGCGCGACGAATAGAGCTGATAGGCTTTGCAATAGATCATGCGGCAGGTCTCGATGTCAGGTGTGTGCAGTGGGGAACAGCGCAAGCCTCAGGGCTGGGCTTCCTTGTCCTTGTCGAACTCGAGCAGTTCGATCATCACGCCCAGATCCTTGACCGTGTCGTAATAGGCGTAGCGCCCATGGCTGCCGTCGAACTCGCCGCGCTGCAGCAGCGGATGACCCCTGGATTCAAGATAGGCATCGCGCTTGGTCAGATTGCGCGTGCGGAAAGCGATGTGGTGACAACCCGGGCCCTTCTCCTCGAGCAGGTCGCGCCAGGCGCTCTTTTCAGGACCGGGTTCGAGAAACTCGACATCGATATTGCCGAATTTGAACATCATGATCCGGCAACCGACATCGCTGGGCTTGCCGCGATAGATGGCCTTGGCTTCCTCTGCCGGAGCAGCGCGGCCCTCGCTTGGCATCGGCTTGCCCGTCAGATCGGCAAACCACTGCGCAGACTTCACCACATCATCGGTGACAAAGCAGATCTGCATCACTTCGTCTTCATCAAGCAGGCGCTTGTCCATTCTGCTCGTCCATTCATTGGGTTGAGGGGCGGCGGCCCGGCGCAGAACGCCGGGTCGCCAACCGCTGGGGGGACAGGATGTGGGCGCTTAGCCCAGGATGGTCTCGTAATTGTCCTGCATCTGCGCGATGGCATCATCCACGCTCATGCTCGGATCGCTCCAGAAGTTGAACACCACATCCCAGATCGAGTTCTGCCAGTCGGCATCGCTCATCGAGTGCGGGTTCTGCACCTGGTGGGCCGGATCAGACAGGATGTGCAGCACTTCTTCGGAACAGGCATCCAGCGCCGATTCAGGCGCATCAAGCCGGACCGGGGTCGAGCCCTTGGCCATGGCGAAATCGGCCTGCACCTGCGGATCGACCACCACCGAGGCAAAGTCGAGTTCGGCCTGGTCCATTTCAGGCGACTGGCCGCCCAGCAGGCCCCAGCTATCGACCGTGGCCACAACGGCCTTGGCACCCGGGATCTGCATGCAGCCAAAGTCGGTGCCGGCAGTCTTGCCCGCAGCGGTCCATTCGCCCTTCATCCAGTCGCCATGGATCTGCATCAGCGCCTTGCCGGTGATCACCATATTGGTGGTCACGTTCCATTCGCGATTGGCCGAGCCTTCGTCGGCCGCTTCCTGGAAGCGCCGCAGCGTATCGAGCAGATTGCGCATTTCGGCACTGTCGAGCACCGCCGGATCAGGCTCTGCGCCATAAACGCCATTGTAAAAGTCGACGCCGCCCGTGGCGGCCGCCAGCGCATGGAACAGATAGCCGACCTGCCACTGCTGCCCACCAATGGCCAGCGGTACATAGCCCGCATCGCTCACCTTCTGGAAATCAGCGAACATGGCGTCGAGCGAACCCCAACTGGAGGGATCGACCCCGGCAGCCTTGGCCACCTCCATATTGTAATACGCCATGCCATCGATATGCAGTGCAGTCGGGATCTTGACGATCTCGCCGTCCACCGTGATCGACTTGGCAACCGCCAGCGGCAGGTGCTCGGTGATACCCTGTTCATTGAAGAACGCGGTGACCGGACGACCAAAGCCAAGTGCGGCCAGATCGCGGAACACACCGGGATTGGATTCCATGAACACATTTGGCGGGCTACCGCCGGTGACCAAGTTCATCAAATTCACATTGGAGCCGGTATCATGCGGAATGGCGATATCGGTCCAGGTGTGGCCTTTGGCTTCAATGCCATCCTTGATGATATTGAGCGCTGCCACTTCCGGGCCCGAAGACCAGGAGTGGTACACCACGATTTCGCTGGCATAGGCGGTAGAGCTGAGCAGGATGGCTGTAGCAAGTCCGGCTAGGGTCTTCTTCATCATCGTTGTTTCCTCCCTTACGATGCGTCGTTCACATCCGCCGCCCGGTCTGGGCGTCGAAGATATTGGCTTTACCCGGCATGAAATCGACCGAGACGCTGGTGCCGGGCTTGAGCCGGCTTGCAGCGTCGGGAGCGACCCGCAGGGCAAGCAATTGGTTGTCGAGACTGAGATAGACGGTGGCATCCGAGCCAGTGCGTTCGGTATATTGCACCGGTAGGGTGAAGCTGGCCGCCGCATTGGGCTCGGCTATGTCGGGCACGCCAAAATGCTCGGGCCGCAACCCCACAATGATGCGGGTGCCGTCCTGCGGCGCGGTCTCGAAATCATAACCGGTCAGATCGAGCGCCATGCCCGCCGCCAGATCGGCGGTGACTTTTGATCCATTCACGCGCAGCGTGGCTTCACGCAAATTCATCGCGGGTGAACCGATAAACCCGGCCACGAACAGATTGGCGGGCCGCTCATAGATTTCGTCGGGTGTGCCAAACTGCTGGATCACCCCGCCATCCATCACCGCGATCTTGGTGGCCATGGTCATGGCCTCGATCTGGTCGTGGGTGACATACACGATGGTGGACTTCAGCTCGTCATGCAGCTTCTTGATCTCAAGCCGCATTTCGGTGCGCAGCTTGGCATCGAGATTGCTCAACGGCTCATCAAAAAGGAACACCCCGACATTCTTGACCAGCGCCCGGCCAATGGCGACGCGCTGGCGCTGCCCACCCGAGAGCTGCCCCGGCTTGCGATGCAGCAGCGGCTCGATCTGCAGCAGCTTGGCCGCCCAGGCGATGCGTTGCTCGATCTCCTCGCGCGGCAGCTTGCTGGCCGACAGGCCGAATTTGAGGTTCCCGTGCACGGTCTTGGTCGGATAGAGCGCATAGGACTGAAACACCATGGCCAGACCACGATCCTTGGGGTCCAGATCAGTGACATCGCGATCCCCGATCATGATGCGCCCGTCGGTCACCTCGAGCAGCCCGGCCAGCAGGTTGAGCAACGTGGTCTTGCCGCAGCCACTTGGCCCCAGCAGCACCAGAAAGTCGCCGTCCTCCACCGCAAGGTTGAGGTCATTGAGGACCGTTAGGGACCCGTAGCTTTTGACGATGTGTTCGAAGCTGACAGTTGGCATGAGATTATCCCTTGATCGCGCCGGAAGTGACGCCCTGCACGAACAGCTTTCCCACCACGAAATAGACGACGAGCGGGGGGATGGCGGTCAGCAGGGCGGCCGCCATGTTGTGTGCGTAATTGGTTGTACCGGTGGAGATGGTGACCAGATTGGCCAGATTGACCGTCATGGGCTGCCCGTTCAGCCCCCCAAAAGTCACCCCGATCAGATAGTCATTCCAGATATTGGTGATCTGCAGGATCAGCACCACGATCAGGATATTGCCGCTCATGGGCAGGATGATCTCGATGAATATCTTCCAGAACGAGCCTGAATCCATGACCGCCGCGCTCATGATCTCCTGCGGTATGTCTTTGTAGTAATTTCGGAAAATCAGCGTCAGCACCGGCATGGCCAGCACGGCATGGATGATCGCCACGCCCCATAGGGTGCCGTAGACCTTGGCCGTCGAGGTCATCACGATCAGCGGATACATGATGATCTGGAACGGCACGAAAGCGCAGATGAACAGCAGGAACAAAAAACCGCCCGCCCAGCGCACATTCCACAGCGCCAGCGCATAGCCCGTCACCATTGATAGCCCGATGGACAGGGCCAGCGAGGGGAACAGGATCATGACCGAGTTCCAGAACCCGACCTTGAGCCCATTACAGTTGATACCCGAGCAGGCCCTGTTCCAGGCATGGTCCCACGCATCGAGCGTCCAGACCTGGGGCAGCGCGAAAATCGCCCCCTCGCGGATTTGATCCATGGTCTTGAACGAGGTCACCACCACCACATAGAGCGGGATGCAGAAGAACAGCGCGCACATGCTCAAAAACACGATGATGGCGATCGACTGCGGCGAGATCCCCTTCTTCTTGCGCGGGAAATAGGGCGCTCGGCTCACAGGCACTTCTGCAGCGCCAGCGGCGCGTTGGGTCACCGATATCTGGCTCATCGGGCAACTCCCTTGCGCTGCTGCCAGGCGGTCAGAGCCACCAGCGGCACGAATACGACCAGCGTAATGATCAGCATCATCACCGCCGCAGCCGAGGCGTAGCCAAGATTGGATTTGGCCGAGAGCGCATTGATGGTGAAATAGGCAGGCACCCAGGTGGACTGGCCCGGTCCGCCATTGGTCATGGCGACCACCACGTCATAGGCCTTGATCACACCCAGAGAGAGCAGGATGGCACAGGTGATGAAGGTGAACTTCATCATCGGAATGACGATCTCGACATAGAGCCGCCATAACGGCACGCCGTCCAGCTTGGCCGCACTCCAGATTTCAGAATTGATGCCTTTGAGCCCGGCCAGCATCAGGGCCATGTAAAAGCCCGCGCTCTGCCAGACCGACGCCAGAATGATGGCGTACATCGCCGTATCGGGCTGCGCCAGCCAGTTGAAATCGACTTCCCAGCCCAGCCCCCGCAGAAAGCTCTGGGCGCCCAGGGTCGGATTGAGGATCCAGCGCCAGGCAGCGCCGGTAACAATCAGCGACACCGCCAGCGGATACAGAAACACCGTGCGGAACAGGCTTTCGCCGCGCTTTTCCTTGTCGATCATCGCGGCCAGAATGAACCCGAAGACGATGGCCAGCGCGCTGCCCAGACCCAGGACGATCAGATTGCGCAGCGAGATTTCCCAGCCGGCATCGCGGAACAGGCGGTTGTACTGTCGTCCCCATTCAGACCAGTCGATGCCATATTCGGGCAGACGGCGGCTGCGGGTAAAGCTGAGATAGACGGTCCACAGGATCGAGCCCACAAAGGCCACCAGCGTGACAGCGACCGCTGGCATCAGCGCAGCCTGTGGCGATATGCGACTCCATCGCATGGTCTTCATTTAGTCCTCCTCACCTGCGTCTTGCGCGCAGTCGTCGGGTCGCCCCGCTCGAAAACACAGCCCGTTTCTGGTCCGGCTTGTGTTCGTATTAGCGTTAATCTAAGTTGATGAAACGCAGATCGTCAACCGTCTTTGTTGGCATCATTGAAAAACAGGGTCAAAGGCCCAGACACAAACAGGAGAGGCGTCGTGACATCAAACCCGATCCCCAGGCTCGGCTTCGGCACTTATGGCCGCAGAGGGCCCGAAGGCGTGGACGCCATGCTCACCGCGCTTGAAACCGGATACCGCCACCTGGACACCGCACAGGACTATGAAAACGAGACCGAGGTCGGGCAGGCCGTCGCCCGCTCGGGCCTGCCGCGCGAGTCGATTTTCGTCACCACCAAGATTGCGCCGCGCCATTATCCCAGGGGGTCATTGCTGCCCTCACTGCGCGAAAGCCTGGACAAGCTGAGCCTGGACCAGGTTGACCTGACCCTGCTGCACTGGCCCTCCCCCAATGACGAAGTGCCACTGGCTCATTATGTCGAACAATTGGTGGAAGCCCGGAGTTCCGGGCTTTCCCGGCTGATCGGCGTCTCCAATTTCACGATCGACCTGCTCGAGCAAACCATCGCTATGCTGGGCAAGGATGCCATTGCCAACAATCAGTTCGAGCTCAACCCCCATATGCAGAACAAGCGGCTGGCCGATTTCTGTCAGTCCAAGGGCATCCTTGTGACCTGCTACCTGCCCATTGCCCACGGCACCCTGGGGGACGATCCCATCTTGCAGGACATTGCCCGGAGCCATGACGCGACGGTGGCGCAGATCGCCATCGCGTTCGAGCTGGCCAAGGGCTACGCGGCCATTCCCACCTCGGGCAAGCCGGAACGCATTCGCGAAAACTACGCCGCCAGCAAGATCGTCCTGACGCCCCAGCAGATCGCCAGCATTGCCACGCGGGATCAGGGCAAGCGCCGCATCGATCCCGAATGGGGACCCAAATGGGACTAAGCCGACAACCCCGGCCGAAACTTGCAATACAGCAAAAAATCGTATTAACGATGAGATAGGTCATCCATTCTGACCCAAAATTGCTGGCGTCAGAGACACAAGAAGAGACCAAGGAGGATTCAATGAAGGGTATTACGGGCTTTGGCCATCTGGCGATCAAGGTGAAGGACCTCGATAAGTCACTCGACTTCTGGGAGAAGCGCCTGGGTTTTCCCGAAATGCTGCGTCTCAAGCACGATAATGGCGAAACCTGGCTGGTGTATCTGCGCATCACCGATGATGTGTTTCTCGAAGTGTTTCCGGGCGCTGAAAATGATCGGGCACCGGGCTGGAACGCCAATGGCGCCAACCATCTGTGCCTGACCATCGACGATCTTGATGCCACGGTGGCGCGCATTCAGGATGCCGGCATCGCGCTGACGTCCCAGATTCAGATGGGACTGGACGGCAATCGGCAGGCCTGGATTGAAGATCCCGATGGTAATCGGATCGAGCTTATGGAAATGAACCCCGATTGCCTGCAACTTCAGGCCATTGCGCGGCTCCATGCCGAAGGCCGATAACGGTCAAACGAAACCAGGTGGTGCCGCCCCTCGCGCCGGCATCACCCCAGCGGTGAACGGAACAAGATGGGCAAGGGCACAGTTCGGCTAAAGGACATTGCCGACCGAACCGGTTTTTCAACGAACACGGTGTCCCTGGCGCTGCGCGACAGCCCGCGCATCCCGGCCGAGACACGTGAACTGATCCGGCAGGCTGCCGCCAGCCTGAACTACCTGCCCAATTTCATCGCCAAATCACTGGTCAGCCGCGAAACCAAGACCATCGGTCTGGTGCTCACCGATATCACCAATCCCACCCTGACCCATACTGCCCAGGCGATCGAACTGGCCCTGGCCGAGCGGGGCTATGCCACCCTGTTTGCCACCTCCAACAACAAGCTGTCAGAGGAAAAAAAGGTGCTCGAACTGGTGCGCTCGCGCCAGGTCGACGGCATTTTGATCTACCCCACCAGCCATCGCCAGATCGACCATATCCGCGCCCTGCGTCTGGCCAATTACCCCGTGGTGATGCTGGTCGGCGATCCCGATTCAGGGCTCGATGCGGTCTGCGTTGATGAATCGCGCGGCGCCTATAAGGCCACCAAGCATCTGATCGATATTGGTCACAAGCGGATCGGGCTGATTGATGGTGCCAACCCGCTGGGCAACCGCGAAAAGCGCCAGGGCTATGTCGAAGCGCTCAATGAAGCGGGCCTGGAATTTGATCCCGCGCTGGCCGTTGATCCGCGCGGCCATTCGGTGATCCGCGGCTATCTGGCCATGGAAGCGCTGATGGCCACGCCCGCCCAGCCCACCGCCGTATTCTCCGCCAATGACTCACTGGCGCTGGGCGCCCTGCGCTGGTGCATCAAGCACAAGCTCACCGTGCCCGACGACATGGCCATTATCGGCTTTGACAATATCGAATTTGCCGAACACGCCGTGGTGCCGCTCTCCAGCGTCAATTATCCGGTCGATATTGTCACCGAACTGGCCGTCGAGCGCCTGATGTCGCTGATCACCGCCGGCGACGAGCTTCCCACGCCCCGCGTCACCCAGATCGACCCCGAAGTCATCGTCCGCGACAGCACCCTCACCAAGGGCTGACCCTCCGGGACGGATCATTCAGCGCAAACCGTCCCAACCCGGCAATCCGGGTCTGGCGAACGATCGATGGCTATAAGGGAAGAAATGGCGGAGAGAGAGTCCGCCGTACCATCATTCGCGACCATACGCGACTATGCCTGATGGTGCCGCATTTCCTTGACTTTATGGCACATCAGCCGTCCTAATGTGCGCAGATGTGCTTCATAATCTCTGGTTATCTCCAACCTGAAGTGCACACGGAAGTGCACACCATGGCAAGATCTCTCAACAAAATCTCTGACTCCTTTGCAAAGTCTGCACTGGAACCAGGCCGCTATAGCGATGGCGGCGGGCTGTATCTCAACGTCAAGCCTGGCGGCGCAAAGAGCTGGATCTTCATGTTCGCTAGAGGCGGAAAGAGGCAGGCGGTGGGGCTGGGTCCCTACCCGGCAGTTCGCCTGGCATCGGCGCGCATCAAGGCTGTAGAACTGCGCTCGGCTGTCGCGGAAGGCTCTGATCCAAAGGCATTGCGCACGCCCCAGAGGGAACTCAATTTCGCCGAATGTGCGGACGAGTTTCTGTCGTCCATGGAAACCCAGTGGCGCAATGCAAAGCATCGCGCGCAATGGCGAATGACGCTTGGCGATAGCTACTGCGCGGCTATCTCGGGCAAGCGCGTTTCGCATATCAATACGGAGGACGTTCTCGCGGTTCTCAATCCCATATGGATGAAGAAGCCAGAGACGGCCTCGCGCATCAGAGGGCGCATCGAACGCGTGCTCGACTTTGCCAAAGCGCGGGGCTGGCGAACTGGAGAGAACCCTGCCCTCTGGCGCGGCCATCTGAAGAGCATTCTCCCACCGCGACAAAAGCTTAGCCGAGGGCACCACGCGGCGATGGACTACAGGGAAGTTCCTGCGCTTGTAAAACGGCTGCAGCATTCGGACGCGATGGCGGCAAGAGCATTGGAATTCTTGATCTACTGCGCTGCTCGATCAGGCGAGGTTCTTGGGGCGCGGTGGGAGGAGTTCGACCTTGAAACGAGCACCTGGACAATTCCTGCAGAGCGGATGAAGGCCGGCAGGCCCCATCGGGTCCCTCTATCGCAGCAGGCACGGAATCTCATAGAGGGGCTTGTCCCTACGACAAAATCTGAGTTCGTGTTTGCCGGCCAAAAGGCCGGCCGCCCGTTGTCGGCCATGGCGATGGAGATGTTGCTGCGCCGGCTTCGGGTCTCCCAAGTCACAGTGCACGGGTTCCGGTCCTCATTCCGCGATTGGGCCGGCGAGGAAACGGCACACGCTCGCGAGACCGCTGAAGCCGCACTTGCCCACGTCGTCGGTGACGCCACCGAGCGAGCATATCGGAGAGCAGATGCTTTGGAGAAGAGGCGCATGTTGATGCAGGATTGGGCCACCCATCTGTCCAAAGGACAACTAAATGCAGTGGACTAACCGGGAAGCAGATTTCATCGAAATGATCGCGGACGCGTTCTGCGTAGATCTGGATACTCGAAAGCCCGTTGGGCTCGGCATCGACCCCCAAAGGCTTAAGATGGACCGACTGTCGGCCAGTCTCTTATCCCGAGACGCGACGGAACGTGACCACGTGAGAACGCTTAGAGGTTTTGCAATCCACCAAAACATAGATGTTGAAGACGAATTCTGGGCTTTGAAGGCCCTCTGTGCGGCTGCACTTCAGCACCCTTATTTCGGAACAGCTTCAAAGCCCGACAAGCGAAAAAGATCAGCAGCAGCGCATGATTCTGATCTTCATGAATGGTGGATTGAGGCAAACTGGCTCCGTGCTGTTCTGGAAGTAACACGCGGTTCGCCAGTCTCCGATGACGACTTGGCCACAGAAATGGCATTGCGCACCAATGGCTTTGCAGATTGGGATTCGCTCGGCGAAAGGGACGCTGACATGGCGGTTAACAGCAGGGAATACTACGTCGATGAGCTGCGGCGCAAAAAACATGACTACGAATCAATGCTGCAACGCCATAATTTTGACTTCCGGTCAATGAGAGCCAATTCCACAATTCACTCTCCGGGACATTCAGGCGCGAGCAACCACAAGTGGGGACTGTCTGAAACAGAACAATCGGAAAAGCACAAGTGGCGCCCCTCATACAAACGAATACGCTTGGAGCAGCTGACGGAAATGCAACCGCCGGCCAAGCCCTGACTCTCAAACAAGCCGGGTCCTACTCAGGGCTGTCACGGTCATTTTTTTACAAGCTGTTCGCCAGCGGGGCGCTCCCTCGCCTAAAGGCTGGCAAAAGAGTCCTAATCCTTAAGGCCGACCTTGACGCCTACCTGATCTCAATTCGGGGGGCGCGCTAGATGTCAATCAAAGAAAAAGGTCCCGTAGTTCGCAGCTACAGGACCTGGATCAACAGAGCTTTCCACGGCTCATTCATCAAAGAATCTGTAGCGTGTCGACCGATTCTCCGCAAGAAATCCCGCGTCCAGCAGCATCCAAAAGAACGCCGCACTAACCTCAATTTGGCGCAGTCAATTCCTGTGGCGCAGGGGGCGGCTCATGAGTAGAATTCGTTTTGATTGGCCCAAGAGCGTCACCAAGTCCTCATTGTCTCCGACGACCCGCCTCGTTTTGCTTACACTGGCGACCTTCATGAACGAGCGTGGAAGTTGCTTTCCTAGCCACTCCACTATTGCGGCACGATCAGGACTGAGCACACGCGCTGTGGGTAAGCATATGGCCATCGCCGAAAAGTGTGGGTGGTTGCGAGTTTGCCGCCGTAGTCGCGGGTCAAAACAATCGGCATGCAACTCTTACACTGCAGTTTGCCCCACAGGTTCTGGAGAAAACCCCACTGCCCAAGAGTTCAATGACGATCGGAACTTAGCGACCAACCGGCCGGAATCTAGTAACCCGGCCACCCGGAACACCGTTCCGACTAACAATCCAATCAACATAGCTTCTAACACTCACATCGCAAAAAAATTCGTAGAGAGCGAAGATTTTGACGCTCTTTGGGAGGCCTTTCCCCGTCATCCCGACAGCAAGAAATTGGCCGGCTATTTCGAATGGAAAAAGCTCCCAACCGAAGGGCGCAATGACTGTCTGGCAGCAGCTGTCGCCTTCGCTATAACGTTCAAAACCCGCAAGCCACCCTCGATGCCGAACACTGATGTGTTTAGGTCTGCTCCCCACTTGTCCACTTGGTTGCGGAGGCGCTCGTGGACAAGCTGAGCAACAAAAATCACCGAAGGCTGGAATTAAGTTTCTTTGGCCCGCTTGAAGCTCAATTTGGCAGCGGCTTCCCAGATACAGTTAAGCACAGCATAGCAAATGAGTTTCACACGCTAACCCCAGATTTGCTGACCGCAGCCGCTTGTTCTTTGTTTCGGGGACCCAAGCCGGGTGCAGTTGAATGCATGGAGGCATGCATTGTGCAGGCCCAAAAAGCCAAAATGCGTGCAGAATCTCGCTCTGCTTCGGCATTGTGGACAGCATACCCTGGTCCACAATTCATTGCCCAGCGAGGCACCCCAGAGTGGACACTATGGTTCGCCATCAGCAAAGCGCTTGGTCTGAAGTTCATTGTTGCTTCTATGGAACGCACGGACCGCTGGACCATGCCGGGTGAGGATCCCCTGCATTTTATCTTGTATTGTGCCGCTGAGGGTATTTCGATTGAAATCGATGAATTGAAAATGACTGCGTAAGCGAAGCATCCAATAACCCAACAAGCTCACTTTAGTGGATCACGAATTTAAATTCGTATCGCAGTTTTATTTGCAGTCGATACCAACACTTGACGATGTCGAATAAATTGCCCTCAAAGTAGTGTGGCGAGGTTTGTGATTTGCTTCGCAGTAGGGGGGAGCAGTGCCTTTGAATTTTGCCGCTCTTACCGATGAGCAGCTCGGTTCGGTTTTTGAGAAAAGTTCGGCAGACCGCACGGTATTGGATGCACTCAACGAGGAGCTGAAGAGGCGCCACTCCGACCTTGCTTGCGACCTGCATATAAGCGTGGTTGCTGCATTGCGCGTTGCGCGCCGTGCAGGGGGAGTGTTTCCCACGGTAGCCCATGATGCAGAGCCTGCCCGCAAGACTGGTCCCGTAAGGGAATGGCTGAGAAGCCTGCGACGCGCCCGGAATCTCGATAGGCCCGATGGCCGTGCCCTTTACCGCTATAGGATGACCGACCAGGAATTCCTGCAGGCGCGACACATCTTGGGGCAAGTGGCCCGTCGCGGACGGCTTGATGAGCCTGACCGGCGCAGCGGCGCCCTGTTTGTTGCCTACTGCGCGGAATGGTTCCGACGCGAGTCGACGTCAACCTTCCTCAAATGGGATGCCATTGACCCGGCGCTCTTCCCGCAAGTCCCCTATCCCAGCAAACAGAAGCTGACTGAGCTTGGTCTTCAGTATTGGGGGCGCGAACTAAGGCGCAGCCAACATGGTCGCGAATTCCTGCTTACCTTGGCCCTAGAGGGAGGCATTCCCGTCAGGGTCTTTGTCGATGGCGCACGCAGCTGGCTGCAAGACTACCTGCGCGCCATGTTGCGCCGGGCGCTGGCCGAGTCCGTCGCCGACGATGACCAATTGCTCGGTATCGCCCTAGAAGAGCGTTGGCGGGTGAGCAAGAGCTATGACCACGATGACTTCGTTGCCGTCTGCGCGGAGTTGGCCGGGGCGGTGCTCAGCCTGCGTCGGCAGGCAGAGGAGCGTGGTATCGCTGGAGTAAACAACTCAGCAATTCTCGACGCCATACATGCCGATTGGCGCAACGAGCTGCCGATCTACGTTCCTTCAGAGGATGAAGCCCTTGCGCGGGAATTGCTCACCGGATTGCTCGACGAGAAATTCACCAGCCATGCCATGCATGGCATAGAGGCGCGACGCTACCTGATGTTGCGCGATGGCGAATGGCTGCCAGCGTTGCAACTGCTGGCCGAAGGTGAAATCGCTACATCGCGGCTGGCAGGCTTATCGCCGCAAAGCCGCGTTCGCGTCTCTCCCGCCGGTCAGCTGGTCGAGCACGTGCCCGCCGAGATTGCGCTTCTCGAACCGCCGGGCGATACTGGCATGGCTTGGCGCATGCGTCCGCTGATACGGACGTCCCGTTTCATTCGACCCTTTGCTCTTTCCGCTCCGGTGTCGGTCACGCTTAGTTCCCTAAGCAGCCAGCCCGTGGCATGGACATGGCCCGGAGGCGAAGCGAGGCATTCTGACGTCCTCGTATTTCAGTCGGAGGGAGAGGCGGCTGGTAGAGATAAGCTTCTGCGGCTTGTGCGCAACGGATCGGCAAGCTTGCCGGCGCAAGTGCTGCATGTGTTGATCCCTGTGGACTGGCTGGTCGAAACCGGCCCTGAAAGTGCGGTGATCAGCGATGTGGTTGTCCCCAGTCTGCAGCGCCGGCTGATTGAGGTTCAGGGAACGGCCTATTTGCGGGGGCCCGAGGACGATACGCGCTATCGCATAGAAACGGGCACGCAGGCCCGCTCGACCGAATTGCAGCTGTCCTTTGCTCTCGTTGACTTTCGCCTTGCCGAGACCGATCGCGAAATCGTTCCGCAGGGGACAACGCCCATGGTGCGCGAGGCTGACCGGCCAAGGACGGCCCAGCCCGGTGAACTCTATCACCGGCGCCCCGGCGAGGCTTGGCGCGAGCTGCGTGGCCCCTTGAATGCCCCGGGCCTGCAAGAAGTCTCGCTTCGGGACCCAAAGGCCGATATCCAGATCGACAAGGTGAAGCTGGCAATTGTTCCGCCGACATCACGTCTCGATGCTCGCATGTCCGGCCCCTCGACGGGCCAGCTGCGACTTGAGGGGCTTACGGGCTGGTCGGTATCCGGAGCCCAG
>TARA_R110000868_G_scaffold136083_1_pt1 | contig 17996 bp, 14 predicted proteins | sample TARA_R110000868 | Tara Oceans TARA_R110000868 (sample SAMEA4397489) | marine metagenome | biome: Polar Biome; feature: [SRF] surface water layer (ENVO:00010504); material: water (ENVO:00002006), including particulate matter (ENVO:01000060) such as... | depth 5 m | reverse complement strand
CTATAGTCTGCCACGAAATTCTGCCGCGAATTTTCATCGCTTGAACTCGGACGGGCCAATCGCTATGTGCGCTGCACGTCAGAGCGCATGCTCGCCATATTAGTTCGGAAAATCCATGTTTCTTTTTATCACCGTCATTCAAGCCATTGTTGCCGCCATGCTGGTGGGCGTCATTTTGATGCAGAAATCCGAAGGCGGCGGACTGGGAGTCGGCGGTTCGCCTTCCGGCATGATGTCAGCGCGCGGCGCAGCAGATCTGCTGACCCGGACGACATCGGTGTTGGCGGTATTGTTCGTGGCCTTGTCGATCACGCTGGCGGTTATGGCGGCGGCGGAAGGCAAGATCGAAACGATCGACCAGAGTTTGCAGCGTGATACGAGTGCACCGGCTGATGACGTACCCTTGGTGAGTGACGATCCGCTGGCGGCGGCCGCTGCTGCAGCGGCAGAAGACACTGCGCCGGCAACCAGCTCTGACGGTTCCATTCCGCTCGACAAATAGGGCTTTGTGAAGCCTGCCCAAGGCAATCGATATTGCGACACGGCGGCATCAGAAGATGTGCGCTGAGTGAATAGGCCTGCGGCGGCGCGATTTATCGCTTCAAAATAATATTTATTTCACTTTTCCGGATTCGCGGGATTGCCATTTGTGGTGATAACGCCTTAAGCCTCTCCTCCCATGGCGCGATATATTTTCATTACCGGCGGTGTGGTTTCCTCTCTTGGCAAAGGTCTGATGGCAGCAAGCCTCGGTGCGCTGCTCCAAGCTCGCGGATATTCCGTGCGAATCCGGAAACTCGACCCCTATCTCAACGTTGATCCGGGCACGATGTCGCCTTATCAGCACGGCGAAGTCTATGTCACCGATGACGGGGCAGAGACCGACCTCGATCTTGGTCATTATGAGCGCTTTACCGGCGTTCCGTCGCTGCAATCCGACAATGTCACATCGGGTCGAATCTATCAGTCGATCATCACCAAAGAGCGCCGCGGCGACTATCTCGGCGCGACGGTGCAAGTCATTCCGCATGTTACCGATGCGATTCAGGAATTTGCTCAAGACAAGCTCGACGGCATTGATTTCGTGCTTTGCGAAATCGGCGGGACGGTTGGCGATATCGAAAGCCTGCCGTTTATCGAGGCGATTCGGCAGCTGCGCAACAAGGTCGGCCGGGAAAATGCTATTTCGGTGCACGTCACTTTGGTGCCCTATATTGCCGCTGCCGGTGAGCTGAAAACCAAACCGACCCAGCACAGCGTCAGGGAACTGACCTCGCTGGGGATTCAGCCGGATATCCTGCTGTGCCGCTGCGAGCACCCGTTGCCGGATACCGAACGCGCCAAAATCGCCCAATTCTGCAACGTCAGCAAGGAATCCGTGATTCCGGCGCTGGACGCGAGCAATATCTATAATGTGCCGCTGCAATATCATCGGGAAGGTCTGGATAACGAGGTGCTGCGTGCCTTTGGTATTACCGATGCGCCGGAGCCGGACTTGTCGCGCTGGTATGATGTGATGGAACGGATCGAGCATCCGGAAGGCGAAGTGATTGTCGGCGTGGTCGGCAAATATGTCGGGCTGCAGGATGCCTATAAATCGCTTCAGGAAGCGCTGTTCCACGGCGGCCTCGCCAATCGGGTGAAAGTGCAGGTCCGCTGGCTCGACGCTGAACTGTTTGAGAATGAAGAGGATCTAGCGACCAAGCTGGAGCCGTTGCACGCGATTTTGGTGCCGGGAGGCTTTGGCGAGCGAGGCAGCGAAGGCAAGATCGGATCGGTCAAATTTGCCCGCGAGAATGATATCCCGTTTTTCGGCATCTGTCTCGGCATGCAAATGGCCTGCGTCGAAGCGGCCCGTAATCTGGCCGGAATAGCGACGGCATCGACCACCGAATTTGGCGAAACAGAAGAGCCGGTTGTCGGTCTGATCACCGAATGGATGACCGAAGAAGGTCTGCAAAAACGGGAAGCTGGCGGCGATCTGGGCGGCACCATGCGGCTCGGTGCCTATGATGCGGTGTTGCAGCAGGGATCAAAAATCAGCGAAATTTATGGCAGCCGCGAAATCAGCGAACGCCATCGGCATCGCTATGAGGTGAACAAGGGCTATGTCGAACGACTCGAAGCAACCGGCCTGATCTTTTCCGGCATGTCACCAGATGGTGAATTGCCTGAAATCGTCGAAAGACCCGATCACAGCTGGTTTGTCGGTGTCCAGTTCCATCCCGAACTGAAAAGTAAACCCTTTGATCCGCATCCGCTTTTCGCGTCTTTCATTGCCGCAGCCTTGCAGCAAAGCCGCCTCGTATAAGCATCCAAATCGATGAAAATTGGCCAAATTGGGTAGATGTCGAATCTGTCCAATCTATTTCACCAAATGTGACTAATGTCACAAGCATGCCGCAGACAGGAGCTAGGAAAAACTTCTGAACCAGGCTGAGGGACGGATACAGTGAACGCTGAAGAACTGGCAAATATATTGGCTGAGCATAGCCTGTTTGCTGATTGCGACGAAGCCGAACTGGCAGACTTGATATTGCGCGGGCATTTTGTGCAATATAAAAAGGGGGACGAATTGATCATGCAAGGCGACCCTGGAAACTCGCTCCTGATATTATTGTCAGGCAATGCGCGCACCAGCATGATCGCCAGTAATGGCAATGAAGTTGTTCTCGATTATGCAGAAGCCGGTCAGGTTCTGGGCGAAATCGCGCTGCTGGACGGCGGCGAGCGCACGGCAAGCGTGACCGCGATCGAACCGACTTCGGCGCTTTCGATCACACGCGGTGCGTTTGAAGAAATTCTGGCGAAGCACAAGAATATGGCGCTGCGGTTGCTGAAGGTGATGGCGAAGCGGATCCGGATGGCCAACAGCATGATCGAAGGCGATCGCGCCTATACTTCGGGGCCACGTCTGGCACGCTATCTGCTGCGGCTATCGGTGGCTGGCGCAGACGAAGGGCGGCTGAAACTGGATTTGAGCCAGAGCGAACTCGGCAATTTTGCCGGGATGTCGCGTGAACATATTAATCGGCAGCTGTCCGCATGGTCGGAAGGCCAGATTGTGGCAGTGGAGAACGGGAAGGTCCGGATATTGGACCATGCGATGCTCTCCCATATTGCCGAAGCAGATTCTTGACGGCAATTGGCCTTTTGCGACCCGGGCCAACTATCGTCGAGAGTGACACCATGCGGGTGTCAGGGGCGGTCGGATCCTCATCCGGCTGCCCCATTTCATTTTTCTAGCAATAAAAAAGGCAGCCAGATCGCTCTGGCTGCCTCTCGGTTTCGGTTGAATGACTGGTTTAAGCAGCCTTGTCTTCTTGCTTGTTCCGCTTGTCGACAATCTTGGTGACATTATCGCCCTTGTTGATGGCGATGGTCTGCGGCCGCATCGCTTCCGGGATTTCCCGGACCAGGTCGATCACCAGCAGGCCGTCGGCCAACTCGGCATTTTCGACGCGGACGAAATCGGCGAGTTCGAAGCGCCGTTCAAAGTTGCGGTTGGCGATGCCCATGTGCAGGAACTGCTTGCTTTCCTGGTCATCGGCTTGCTTGTTGCCGGCGACGAGCAGCAAATTCTGCTGAGCGGTGATTTCGATTTCTTCTTCCTTGAAACCGGCGACGGCAAGCGTGATCCGATATTGATCTTCACCGCTGCGTTCGATGTTGAACGGCGGGTAATTTTCGGATTGCTGCGCGCGGGCATTATTTTCAAGAAGGTCGAACAGCCGGTCAAAACCTACGGTTGAGCGGCGGTAGGGGGTAAAGTCAAAACGATTCATATCTATATCCTCTGCAATTGAGCAATGTAAATTTGGACCCGCAGATGCGGCATCCGGTTCGCTGTTGTGAAACCCGAATGGCGTTCCACATCAATAAAGATATGATCAATTTGCTGAATTTCAAGAGGCAGAAAATAGCGACTTATCAGTAAGTTATAAAGTTTCTAGGGGCCAAAAAAACGCCCGGATGCCGATAAGCATCCGGGCGAAAATGGTGACGAACTAATTCGTCCCCTGTTTTCCCTTCCTATTCAACGCCGCTTGTCCCCCAACATTTGGCGGAACCGGAAAGGATCCCTGAACCATGACCCGTTAATCGAGATGTTTGATTCTGCAACCATGTCTGAGCGAATGACATAAATTTGTCATGGTAAATTTGGTGGTTTTCAAAGATTGGTTGCGGCTTGTGTCATATCGGCAACAGCAGATTAACCACCATGCCACTTGCTTGCCCCGATCAGCAACCGTAAAGGCAGGGAAACCCGATCCAAGGAAGTCTCCGCAAGTCATGCTCCTATCCCGTTACGAATGGGTCATCGCAAAACGCTATCTGTTACCCGGCAAGGGGGAGGGGTTTATCTTCCTCGTTGCCAGCATCAGCCTGGTCGCAGTCATGCTCGGCGTTGCCGCCTTGATCGTGGTGATGAGCGTCATGAACGGCTTCCGCGCCGAGCTGTTCGACAAGATCGTCGGTCTCAACGGCCATGCCGTCATCCAGGGCTATGGTGGCCGTCTGCCCGATTGGCGAGACCTGCTCAAGGAAACCCGCGAGACCAAGGGTGTGGTTTCGGCCTCGCCATTGATCGAGCAACCCCTGCTGACCACGTTCAATGGACGGGTCGAAGCCATATTGGTGCGGGGGATGCTGGTTCCGGATATCTTGCACAATGAAACGCTGGACGGAAAAACCGTGGCCGGTGACTTGTCGCGGCTGGAGCCAGGATCGGGGCGTGTCGGGATAGGCAGCCGGCTGGCAACGACGCTGGGCGCCCAGGTCGGCAGTCGAATCACCATCATCAATCCGCAGGGGCGGTCCACTCCGTTCGGCACGGTGCCCCGCGAAATAGCTTATGACGTGGCGGCGATATTTGAAGTCGGTGTCTATGACTATGACAAGGCTTTCGTGATCATGCCGATGGAAGACGCGCAGACCTTGCTGCTGCTCGGCGACCAGATCGGGATGATCGAAATCAAGACCAATGATGCCGACAATGTCGGGAAGATCATCGCGCCGCTGATTCCCAAAGTCGCGGATCGTGGCGTCATCACCGACTGGCAGACGATGAACGCCTCGCTGTTCGAAACACTGCAGGTAGAGCGGGTGGTGATGTTCGTGATTCTCTCGATCATCATCCTGGTCGCGGTTTTCAACATCCTGTCCTCGCTGATCATGCTGGTTCGTGCCAAGACCCGGGATATTGCGATCCTGCGCACGATGGGGGCGTCGCGTGCCTCGCTGCTGAGGATTTTCGTCACGGTCGGCACCGCCATCGGGATGCTTGGCATCGCTGCCGGCATCATCCTCGGTCTGATCGCGATCTATTTCCGCCAGAATATCATCAATTTTGTCCAGATGATCACCGGCCAGAATCTGTGGGATCCGTCGATCCGATTTCTGACCGAACTGCCGGCGCGGACCGATCCGATGGAAGTGGTCGGTATTGCCGGGCTGGCGCTGCTGTTCAGTTTTCTGGCGACACTCTATCCTGCCTACAAGGCGGCCAGTACCGATCCGGTCCAGGTGCTTCGCTATGAATGATCAAAACAGCCGAAAAACGGTCGAATTGCGCGATGTGAAGCGCAGCTTTGTGCAGGGCGATGTCGTGATCGAGGTGCTTCGCGGCGTCAATCTCGACATCAATGCCAATGAAATCGTCGCCCTTGTCGGGCCCTCCGGTTCGGGAAAGTCGACGCTGTTGCAGGCGGTTGGTCTGCTCGAGGGCGGGTTCGAAGGATCGATCAAGCTGGCCGGTGAAGAAACCGCGCAATTGTCGGCCAGCGGCCATACCCGAATCCGGCGCGATCTGCTGGGATTTGTCTATCAGTTTCACCATCTGCTGCCCGACTTTTCCGCGCTGGAAAATGTCGTGATGCCGCAGTTGATTTCGGGCGTGAGCCAGAAAGCCGCCGAAATCAGAGCGGAAACGCTTTTGCGCAGCCTTGGACTGGGCGAGCGGTTGCATCACAAGCCGAGCAAATTGTCGGGCGGAGAGCAACAGCGCGTCGCCGTCGCCCGTGCGCTGGCCAACGCTCCGAAACTGGTTCTGGCTGATGAACCGACCGGCAATCTGGACGAAGCGACAGCCGATCTGGTGCTCGCCGAATTTATCGGACTGGTGCGACAAGAGGGCAGTTCCGCATTGATTGCGACCCATAATGAACGTCTGGCGGCCAAAATGGATCGAGTCGTTCGGCTCCACGACGGAGTATTAAGCTAGGTTTTTCAATTCGAAACGAGAATGGCTTTGACATTTCATGTACGAGTATCGATCTGTGGATCGAGCAAAACCTAAAAAAACAAACATTGCGGGGCGCATATGAAGGTTACGGAATTTCAGGTGAAGCAAGCGGATGGTTCGACACAGGACTTGTCCGCCCACAAGGGCAAGGTGCTCTTGATCGTCAATACTGCCTCGAAATGCGGCTTCACTCCGCAATATGAGGGTCTTGAAAAGCTGCATCAGGAATATGCCGACAAAGGCCTCGAAATACTGGCCTTCCCCTGCAATCAATTCGGCAATCAGGAACCGGGAGATGCCGATGAAATCCGGAATTTCTGCTCGTTAAACTATGACGTGAGCTTCCCGCTGATGGGCAAGATTGAAGTCAACGGCAATGACGCTGACCCGCTCTGGAAATATTTGAAGTCCGAAAAATCCGGACTGCTGGGATCGCGGATCAAATGGAATTTCACCAAATTTCTGGTCGACCGTGACGGCAATGTCGTCGGCCGCTTTGGCCCGGCCGTCAAACCGGAACAGCTGAAAAGCGAGATTGAAGCGCTGTTGTAAGAACCCTGTTTCGATGCGATGTTTTCGTTCTGGTCACGACCATGGGCGATCGCTACGGAATTCGGGAAATACAAATATGCTGTGGACAAATAGTCGATAGTTGCGGTTCCGGTCATGCTCGGCATATGCAAGTCCACAATGCCACGCTAGTCTGACACCATGGCCCAGCTCCCTTTCGTCCATCTTCGCACTTTTTCTGCCTATACGATTCTGGACGGAGCGATGGAGCCTGCGGCCATCGGTCCAGCGGCAAAAGAGCGCGGTTTTCCAGCGGTTGCGCTGTGTGACCGCATCGGCCTGTTCGCTTCCATGGCCTTTGATGACGGCTGTCGCGCCCATAGCGTGCAGCCGATTACCGGTTGCTTCCTGAGAGTGGCACGTCCGGGTAGCGCCGACCCGACAAAGCCGGTTCTCGATTGGCTCGCGCTCTACGCGCAGGACGCCGAGGGCTATGAAAATCTTTGCAAACTGGTCTCTGCCTCGCACCTTGACCGGCCCAGCGAGCAGGAAGCGCATGTTGGAATGGATATGCTGGGCGAGCACAGCGCCGGTCTGATCGCCCTGACCGGCGGCGGGGAGGGCGCGCTGGCACGTTTGATCGCGGAAGAACAGCAGACAGAAGCCGAGGCCTATCTCTCCACGTTGCAGCAGCATTTTCCCGGGCGGCTCTATATCGAATTGTCCCGTCGCGAGGACCCGATCGAAATGGCTGCGGAAGCGGGACTGATCACTCTGGCGATGGACCGGGATATTCCGCTGGTGGCAACCAATCCCAGCTGTTTTTCCGACCCTGAATTTCATGAAGCGCATGATGCGATGAAATGTATCGCGCAATCCGCCTATGTCGAAAATAATGACCGGGAAAAGCCGTCCAAGCATCTGTGGATGAAAAGCGCGCTGGTCATGGAAGATCTGTTTGCCGATATCCCGGAAGCGCTGCAAAACACGCTGGTCATTGCCCAGAGATGTGCCTTTTCGCCACCGAAAAGAGATCCGATTCTGCCGAGCCTGGCGGGCGATCTGGCCGGAGAAATCGAACAATTGCGCCGCGATGCATCGGCCGGATTGGAAAAACGTCTCGCAGTTCTGGATGTGTCGGACGAGGATGAACGGAAAATCTATTTTGACCGGCTGATATTCGAGCTGGATGTCATCGTCAGCATGGGATTTCCCGGCTACTTCCTGATCGTTGCCGACTTTATCAAATGGGCGAAAGATCATGATATTCCGGTCGGGCCGGGCCGTGGTTCAGGCGCTGGCTCGGTCGTCGCCTGGGCGTTGACCATCACCGATCTGGATCCGATCAAACTGGGTCTGCTGTTCGAACGGTTCCTAAATCCGGAACGTGTGTCGATGCCGGATTTCGATATCGATTTCTGCGAAACAAGGCGCGGCGAGGTCATCCGCTATGTCCAGGAAAAATATGGCGACCGGCAGGTTGCCCAGATCATCACATTCGGAAAACTGAAGGCGCGGGCTGTGCTCCGCGATGTCGGCCGCGTGCTGCAAATGCCGTATGGGCAGGTCGACCGCTTGACCAAGTTGATCCCCAATCATCCCACCGATCCGTGGGATTTGAAACGCTCGCTAAACGGCATCTCGGAACTGGCGCAGGAATATAAACAGGCGGATGTCAGGCGGCTGTTCGATCTGGCGATGAAGCTCGAAGGCTTGCCGCGGCACAGCTCGACCCACGCCGCCGGTGTCGTCATTGGTGACCGTCCGCTAGATCAGCTGGTACCGCTCTATCGCGATCCGCGATCGGACCTGCCGGTGACCCAGTTTGACATGAAATATGTCGAAAAAGCCGGTCTGGTGAAGTTCGACTTCTTGGGCCTTAAAACGCTGTCGGTTCTCAAAAAGGCCGTAGAACTGCTCGCCGAACGCGGCATAGCCGTCGACCTGGATGGATTGAGCTGGGAAGACGAGAAAGTGTTCGAGCTGCTCCAGCGCGGCGATACGGTGGGTGTTTTCCAGCTCGAATCGGAAGGCATGCGCCGCACACTGGCGGCTGTGAAGCCAACCAATTTCGGCGATATTATCGCGCTGGTATCGCTCTATCGGCCTGGCCCGATGGACAATATCCCACTGTTCGGTGATCGCAAAAATGGCCGCGCCGAGATCGCCTATCCGCATCCCTTGTTGCAGGAGATCTTGCAGGAAACCTATGGTATTTTTGTTTACCAGGAACAGGTGATGCAGGCCGCGCAGATCATCGCCGGTTACTCGCTCGGAGAAGCAGATTTGCTGCGCCGGGCCATGGGCAAGAAAATCCAGGCGGAAATGGATGTTCAGCGCAAAAGATTTGTTACCGGAGCGGCGGAAAACGGCCTGAACAGCGAGCAGGCCAACGAGCTGTTCGACTTGATCGACAAATTTGCCGGCTATGGCTTCAACAAAAGCCACGCCGCTGCCTATGCGCTGCTCGCCTATCAAACCGCCTGGCTGAAAGCGCATCACCCGCATGAATTTTATGCCGCCTCGATGTGTTTTGATATGCATCAGTCCGACAAGCTCAGCATATTTGTCGATGATATGAAGCGGCTGGGCGTCACCGTATTGGGTCCGGCGATCAATAAAAGCCGGCCCAATTTTTCGGTCGAGGAGCAGTCTGATGCGTTGCTCGCGGTCCGCTATGCTCTGGCAGGCCTGAAAAATGTCGGCGAGAAAGCGATGCAGGCGGTCGTCGCCGAACGTGCCGAGAAAGGTCCGTTTACATCGATCGAAGATTTCGCCAACCGCATCGACCCGCACGGCCTGAACAAGCGCCAGCTTGAAAGTCTGGCATCGGCTGGTGGATTTGACGATCTCGAACCCAATCGGGCGGCGATTTATGACGGCGCCGACATGATCCTGTCGGTTGCCAATAGCGCGGCCGATGCCAGGGAAAGCGGGCAGGGCGGTCTGTTCGGTGAGGGCAGTGCCGGTGGTGAAATGCAGGCCATCAGACTGCCCGAGAACAGCAACTGGTCGCTTAGCGAAATCATGGTGCGCGAGCGGGATGCGTTCGGGTTCTATTTTTCTGCGCATCCGGTGTCGCAGTTCCAGGCGGTGACCGCGTCGCTTGGCGCGCTGTCTCACGCAGCCCTGTGCAGCGAAGGCCCGATCGGGGAAGGGGTTCGCAAGCCGGCGGTGATGGCAGCGCTGATCGAGAAAGTCCGCTGGCGCGACAGCCGCAGGGGCAAGCGATTTGCGCTTGCCGACCTGTCCGACAGCAGCGGGCAGTTTTCCGGTAGCTGCTTTGAAGAAGATCAGTGCAAAATTCTGGAAGAACTCGCGGATCAGGGCGGCTGTGCCTTGCTTAATGTGGAACTCGATCAGCGCTCTGATGACGAGAGTCCGCGCGTCGCTATCCGGCGGGTTCAGCCGCTCGAGGGACTGGAAAAAACCACTCGTACCCGGATGGAGCTGCAGGTCCATGATATCGCGGGTCTGCATGAACTGACCAATCTGGTCGCGCCCCTGGTCGGCGGCCAGAGTGAATTGGTGGCGATGATGGCCGGTCCGGATGGTGAGCCGGTCAGAGTCTGTCTCGGACGATCCTTCCGCCTCGACGCAGAAACGGTCGAAAGACTGGAACGGGTTAATGGCATCTCGGGTGTCCGGCTGGGCCCGGCTCGGCCGATGCGGGTGGCAAAACCCAAATTAAGGCTTGTCAGCTAGCTCGAAACAAACCAGAAACCCGCCAAATATAACTTGTTTGGAGAGATAATATGGCCGGTGCAATGCAAGCGAGCGCACTCAAGATTACCAATTTGATCGATCATGCCGCTCGCGAGCATGGTGTGCGGGAGATTGTCAGCTATTGGGCCGACGGAAATATCTCGCGCAGCAACTGGGCCGAGATCGGGGTTGAATCACGCAAATTCTCCCAGGCGATGCAGCGCCTCGGCATGCAGAAGGGCGACCGGATCGCGACGATCGCGATGAACCACGCGCATCATCTGATCAGCTGGTACGGATCGGCTGGTATTGGCGGCATCCTGCACACGGTCAATCCGCGGCTGTTCGAAGAGCAGCTCGTTTATATCCTCAATCATGCCGAAGACCGGGTGCTGCTGTTCGACAAGATGTTCACGCCGATTGTCGAAGCGCTCAAGCCGCAGCTGAAAACGATCGAACATTATATCCAGTTTGATGGCGAAAAAGGGGACTATCCGACATTTCGCGAATTGATTGACGCCGAGGACGGGGATTTCGAATGGGTCGAGGTCGACGAGAATGATCCGTGCGGTCTATGCTATACCAGCGGCACCACCGGAAATCCCAAAGGCGTGCTCTACGAGCATCGCTCGAATGTCCTGCACGCGATCACCGAGGCGCAGCCCGATGTCATGGATCTATCGACTCGTTCGGTGATGTTGCCGGTGGTGCCGATGTTCCATGCCAATGCCTGGGGCTTGCCATATGCCTGCGCCGCGGTTGGCGCCAAGATGGTTTTTTCGGCGAGCAATGATGCGCAGGTCTTGTGGAAATTGATTCGCGAGGAAGGTGTGACTCACAGCGCCGGCGTGCCGACGGTCTGGCTGTCGATGTTTGCCGACATGGATGCCAATGGCGGCGATTACGGCAAATTGGGTGTTGTCGTGATCGGCGGTTCCGCCTGTCCGCGATCGATGATCGAGCGGCTGATGAAAAACGGCATCCGCGTCGCCCATGCCTGGGGCATGACCGAGACTTCGCCGATCGGGACGACCGGCGCGCTGCCAGCCAATTGGGATGATCTGAATTTCGAGCAACAGGTTGATGTGATCTGCAAACAGGGACGCCCACCGTTCGGTGTGGAACTGCGGGTGATTGATGAAGAAGGCAATATCGCACCGCGCGACGGCAAGACCAGCGGTACCCTGGAAATCCGGGGTCCCTGGATCATCAAGCGTTATTATCGTGCCGATGAAGATGCCGTCGAGGATGATGGCTGGTTTGATACCGGCGATGTCGCGGTGCTGCATCCCGATGGCACGATGCAGATCACCGACCGGGCCAAGGATGTGATCAAGTCCGGCGGCGAGTGGATCAGCTCGATCGAACTGGAAAATGCGGCGGTTGGCTGTCCCGGCGTCGCCGAAGCGGCAGCGGTGGGCGTCTATCATCCGAAATGGGACGAGCGGCCATTGTTGCTGGTCGTCCGCAAACCCGGCAGCGATATATCCGAAGCTGACGTGATTGCCTATCTTGGTGACAAGGTCGCCAAATGGTGGTTGCCGGATGAAGTGAAATTCGTCGAGGAACTGCCACACACGGCGACCGGCAAGATCCTGAAGCGGGCACTGCGCGACGAATATAAGGAATATCAGCTGAAGAGTCTGGTCGACGCCTAGAATAGTTCCATCTGGCTGCCCCGGATCAACGGGCGCTGGAACAGGTCGGTTCTGAGTTTTATCTTCGCTTTTGCCAGCCCGGCCTTGCGCGACGCGATCGCAAGCCGGGTGCGGATGAGGTCCGCCCAAGGCCCTTGTCCACGCATGCGGCTGTGAAAGGCGGGATCATTTCGTCTGCCGCTGCGCATTTGCCGGACAATGCTCATAACTTTCGATTTGCGTTCGGGATAATGATTTTCCAGCCATTGCTCGAACAGCGGCGCAACTTCATGCGGCAGGCGCATCGGGATGAAGGATATGCTGCTGGCGCCTCGTTTCGCCGCTGCCGCAACAATCGATTCAATCTCGTGATCGGTGATGCCGGGAACCACCGGCGCAATATTGACATGCACATATATGCCAGCTTCGCTCAACGTCTGCACCGCGTCCAGCCGTCGAACGGGGGCCGGTGCCCTGGGTTCCAGCAGACGGGCGGTCTGCGGGTCGAGCGATGTGACCGAGATCGCGACTGCCGTGAGCTGAAGCTCCGCCAGTCGCGCCAGCAAGTCGATATCCTCGACGACCCGATTGGATTTGGTGGTGATGACAACCGGGTGCCGCGTTTCCAGCATCACTTCCAATATCTGCCGCGTGATCCGGTAGCGCTTCTCGATCGGCTGATAGGGATCGGTGTTGGTGCCGATCGCAAGGCTGGCCGGCTGGTAGTTCGGTTTGGCAAAGGTCTGACGAAGCAGGTCGGCGGCATTGGGTTTGGCGAACAGCTTGCTTTCAAAATCGAGACCAGGTGACAGGTCATGATAGGCATGGGTCGGTCGCGCATAACAATAGACGCAGCCATGTTCGCAGCCGCGATAGGCGTTGATCGAACGGTCGAACGGCAGGTCGGGAGATGTGTTGTAATTGATGATCGATTTGGGAAATTCGATCGTGACCTCGGTCCTCAGCCTCGCGGCAGCATCGTCGATTCGGTCGCGTTCGTCCAGCCAGTCGCCGTCGATCTCCCGGTCCTGGAGGTTGAAACGCTGTGACACGCCGTTCGATGGCGCACCGCGACCTTTTTGCACATCTGGATATTGTTCGTTCCGCGTACCCATTTGCGCGTCATACTATGAGAACATAAAAAGAACAAACAGATTGAATCGCTATTTTTCAAGCAGCCTCGGGATCAGCTCGACAAAGTTGCAGGGCCGATGGCGGCTATCCAGCTGGGTATCCAATATCCCGTCCCAGCCGTCCTTCACGGCGCCATTGGAGCCGGGCAGAGCGAATATATAGGTTCCGCGCGCAACCACGGCGCACGCGCGCGATTGCACCGTCGAGGTGCCGATTTTGGCAATACTGAGATAGCGGAACAGCTCGCCAAAGCCCGGTATGTCCTTGTCCTTGACCGCATTTAGCGCTTCCGGTGTAATATCGCGACCAGTCAGGCCGGTGCCACCGGTGGTGATGATTACATCGACCTGCTCGTCGTCGATCCACTGGTGCAATTGTGCGACCAAGATGGATCTGTCGTCCCTCAGCAAATTGCGATAGACCAATATATGGCCTTTTTGCTCGATCCGGCCGGCCAATATGTCACCCGACGTGTCTTCTTTCCGCGTACGCGTATCGGACACGGTCAGCAGCGCGATATTGATCGGTTTGAAGGTCCGGCTTTCGTCAATCGGCATGGTTGCTCTCCGCTTTATCCCGACCCCGGGAATAGCTTAGTCTAATGTGCTTTTCCAAGTCATAAAGAATAGGGGTTTTCGTAGGTTAACTATCCGTCTAATCGGATTAGTCAATGTCCAGCGTCCCTGATCTCACGGCTGTAATTTTGGGCCTCATTCTTGCTGCCTGGCTGGGTGCTGCCGCTTGGGCCATCTGGACGGGCCTGGCGATGAAGAACAAGGCCGAAACGGTGTTGCGGCAATCCGGGCGGCTGGGGCGTTTGCTGGAAACGTCGCCTGCCTTGCCGTTGCTGGTGCGGTCGGACGGGAAATTGGAAGCGTCGCAGCGGTTGATGCACTGGCTCGGCTTCGATCACTTGCCGGCACATATTTCCGAATTGCACGAGCCTTCTCGCGGGATGGTTCGAGAGGATCTCGATGCCCTGATGCAGGATGTCAATCTGGCGCAGAAAACTGGCAGCAGCTTTGTCCGCGCGATAAAAGTCGGCGGGTCGGACAAGGCATTGCTGATCCGCGGCGGCTTGGCAGATCAGAAAATCGCGCCCAACGGCAGCGCCCTGTTATGGGTTTTCGATGCCACCGACAGCGAAGGACAGATCGCCAAATTGCGCGATGAAAATGAAGCGGCGCGGGCGGCCTTTGATGCGCTTTCCGCGTTGATCGAGGCAGCACCGGTGCCGATGTGGCATCGATCACCCGACTTGCGTCTGACATTGGTCAACAGTGCCTATGTCGCCGCCGTGGATGCCGATAATGGTGAACAGGTTATCGCGGGCGGCATCGAGCTGGTCGAAACCATCGACGGGTTCAGCCCGGTCGATGCCGCTGCCCGGGCCAAGCAGCGCGGCGAGCCTTTTGAACGGGTTGTTGCGACAACCGTAGGCGGCGAACGTCGGGTCACTCAGGTGGTTGATGTGCCGCTCGGAAAATCCGGTATAGCCGGTTACGCGATCGACATTCAGGAACTGGAAGATGCGCGACGGGAACAGCGGCGCTTCGGCGAATCCCAGCGCGATATGCTCGACAGGATTTCCGCCGGCGTGGCGCAGTTCGATGCCGACAAGTCACTGAAATTCTGCAATCTGCCTTTTCAGCGGATATTCTCCATGCGTCAGCAATGGATAGCGGAACGACCGGAATTTCCGCGAGTGCTCGACCGGATGCGCGAAATGAACCGGATTCCGGAAGTCCGCGATTTTCCGGAATGGCGCGAGGAACGGACCGGATGGTTCCAGGCCACCAAGGTAAGCGAAGAGAACTGGCTGCTGGCCGACGGAACCCATTTGCGCGTGCTCGCCAATCCGACTCCGGATGGCGGGTTGCTGGTCATATTCGAAGACCGCACCGAACAGGTGCAACTGGCCAGTGCCCGCGATACATTGCTCAGAGTCAGGACTGCGACCTTTGACAATCTGTTCGAATCCCTCGCCGTTTTTGCAGCCGATGGAAAATTGAATATCTGGAACCATCAATTTGCCAATAATTGGGGACTGGAAGAAGACTATCTTGGCAAGCATCCGCGGGTGGATTCGCTGATGCAAAAAATGGCCGGCCAGCTGAAACAGCCCGCCCGCATTTCGGAAGTCCGCGAAATGGTGCGCAGCGCGACAACCGAGCGTCAGCAGAAAGGCGGACGGCTCAATTTTGCCGACGGACGGCGCTATGAATTTGCTGCCATCCCGCTGCCCGATGGCAATGCATTGTTCACCATGCTCGACATTTCCGACAGCTACCGGATCGAGCAGGCGCTACGCGAACGCAATGAAGCGCTGGTCGAGGCAGACTCGATCAAGGGCCGGTTCCTCTCCAACATGAGCTACGAATTCCGGACTCCGCTGACGTCGATCGGCGGCTTTGCCGAGCTGCTCGATCAGGGCATTGCCGGTCCGCTGACCGACCGGGGCCATGAATATGTGCGCGCCATCCTGCAGTCGGTGAAACGGCTGGGTACCCAGATCGAGAATGTCCTCGACCTGAGCCAGAGCGAAGCCGGCGCGCTGCCGATTGCCAAGGACAAGGTCAATCTGAACAAGATGATCGAGGATATCATGCGGCATTTCACGGAAGAGGCCAAAGCCAAGACCATTGGCGTCGAACTGCAACTGGATGAAAAGCTGGGATCGGCGATGGCCGACAAAAAACGGCTCGGTCAGGCGATTTCCCAGATTGTCGACAATGCGATCAAATATACCGGCGAGGGCGGCCGAGTCCTCATTCATGGATCGGGAGATGTGAAGCAGGCGGTGATCCACATTTCCGACGATGGTCCCGGCATGACCGCTGGCGAGCAGTCCAAGGTATTTGACAGTTTTGCCCGTTCGCGTGATCAGAAAGCGAATGAAAAATCAGGCGGTCTCGGTCTGCCATTGGCGCGTCAACTGGTCCGCGCTCATGGCGGTGACCTGACCCTGACCTCCGAACCCGGTCAGGGCACGCTGGTAACCCTTTATCTGCCAAGGCAATGACAGCATGTTGATTCTGGAGGATGAGCAAGCAACCCTGAATCTGGGGCGGGCATTGGGGGCCTTGCTGCGGGCAGGGGACAAAGTGGCGCTGACCGGAACGCTCGGAGCGGGAAAAACGACATTGGCGAGGGGCATGTTGGCAGGGTTGGGTTATAGCGGCGAAGTGCCCAGTCCGACCTTCGCAATTGTCCAGCAATATGAACCGCCCGAAACCGGAATCCCGGTCGCCCATGTCGATCTCTACCGGATTGAAGACCCGGAGGAAATTCTCGAACTCGGACTGGAAGACATGCTGATCGATGGCGCGATGATCGTCGAATGGCCAGACCGGATGCCCGACAGTTTCTGGAAGGATGCGCTCAATATTGACTTGGAAATAACCGGGGAGGGCAATCGCCGGTTGACTTGGCAGGCCGGGGACGCTTGGAACGATCGATGGCCACTGACATGAAACCGCCGCCAGCAGCGGCAGAATTTTTGAAGCAATATGGATGGGATAGTGCGCAGATTTCCCCGGTAGCGGGAGACGCGTCTTTCCGCCGCTATTTCCGTGTCGAGGAAGGTAATCGCCGCGCCATATTGATGGATGCACCGCCACCGCATGAAGACCCCAGGCCGTTTATCGCAATTGCCGAATATCTGACAAGCTCCGGCTTTGCCGCACCCGAGATTTTCGCGCGCGACTTGGACCAGGGGCTGGTCCTGCTGGAGGATTTTGGTGATCAGCGAATGCGCGAACATCTCGACGACCATCCGCAGGACGAGGACGCAATCTATCGTCGGGTGATCGATCTGCTGCGCGCATTGCATAAAGCACCAGCTGCGGCGCTGCCGGCATATGATCAGGCGCAATATTTGCGCGAAGCGAATTTGCTGACCGAATGGTATTGCCCGGCACAGCAACTGGGCGTCGATACAGAATCTTTCGAAGCGATCTGGCGAGAAATTCTTGCACCCGTCATCGCGGCGCAAAATCCGCCGGTGACAGTGATGCGCGATTATCATGCCGAGAATATCATGCTGCTGGAAGACGGCCGGCTCGGATTGCTGGATTTTCAGGACGCGCTGATCGGTCATCCGGCCTATGATCTGGTGTCGATGCTGCAGGATGCCCGCCGCGATGTGTCGGATGATCTCGAGCAGAATATGCTCGCTTATTATCTGACCGATCATGACGAGGACGCGGCCGAAATATTCCGCAGTCACTATGCCATATTGGGGGCGCAGCGGAACACCAAGATCATCGGCATCTTCACTCGGCTTTGCATGCGCGATGGCAAGCAGCGTTATCTCGATTTTCTGCCCAGAATGTGGCGTCTGCTCGAAAAAGACCTGCGTCACCCTGCGCTGGAACCAATGAGATCATGGTTTGACCAGAATATTCCGGGTGAGGTTCGCAACCGGCCGATCTCGGCGTCGAAAGCAACGCAATGACCAACGTTAAAACCGCGATGATCATGGCGGCCGGACTGGGCAAACGCATGCGGCCGCTGACCGAAAACCGTCCGAAGCCCTTGGTCGAAGTGGCTGGCAAGGCGATGATCGATCACTGTTTCGAGAAGCTCGTCGAAGCGGGAATTGGCAAGGCTGTGGTCAATGTGCATTATCTGGCAGACATGATGGAAGCGCATCTTGCCGCCTTGCCCTATCCGATCGCGATCCGGGTTTCCGACGAGCGGGAACAATTGCTGGAGACCGGTGGCGGACTGGTGCAGGCCGAACCGCTGATCGCGGAAGATGTTTT
>TARA_R110000868_G_scaffold32533_5_pt1 | contig 17998 bp, 17 predicted proteins | sample TARA_R110000868 | Tara Oceans TARA_R110000868 (sample SAMEA4397489) | marine metagenome | biome: Polar Biome; feature: [SRF] surface water layer (ENVO:00010504); material: water (ENVO:00002006), including particulate matter (ENVO:01000060) such as... | depth 5 m | reverse complement strand
CCCGGCCAACTACGGTTTTATCCCGCACACCCTGGCTGACGACGGTGATCCCCTCGACGTACTGGTTGTCACTCCATATCCAGTGGCACCAGGTTCGGTTATCCGCGCCCGTCCAGTAGGCGTGCTGCTGATGAGCGACGAAGCCGGCGGCGACGCCAAGCTGGTTGCCGTACCGCACGACAAACTGACCGTGCTGTACAAAGACGTACAGGAATACACCGACCTGCCCCCACTGCTGATCGAGCAGATCAAGCACTTCTTCGAGAACTACAAAGATCTCGAGAAGGGCAAGTGGGTCAAGGTTGAAGGCTGGGCTGGCGCCGATGAGGCCCGCAACCTGATTAACAAGGCGGTCGCTGCTTACCAAAAATAAGTAGCTACCACCCCCTAAAAGCCGGCCACAAGCCGGCTTTTTTATTGCCTGTAATTTATGGCAGCCACCCTTCTAACCGTCGCTGCGTGACGTTAAAAACGGCTCCACACAGCTTTTTATGCCAGCGATGTGGCCAACCCATGCGCCAGCGACCTTGGTCGACTTGGCCCCACCGCGCGCGCTGGTTAAGCTGCTGACCTTTTGCCCGAGCCTTTGCCATGCCTGTGTTCGAGATTCTGCTGCTGGTGCTTGCCGGTTTTGCTGCTGGTGGGATGAATGCCCTGGCCGGTGGCGGCACGTTTTTCTCTTTTCCGGCGTTGCTTGCTGCGGGTCTGCCGCCGGTGACGGCCAACGCCACCAATGCCGTGGCGCTGTGGCCGGCCAGCCTGGCTGGGGCCTGGGCGGCGCGGGATTCGCTGCGCCCGCTGGGACGCTATCTGCTGCCGCTGCTGGCCGCCGGGCTGGCGGGAGGCTTGCTGGGTGGGCTGTTGCTGCTGGTTGGCGGCGATGCTGTGTTTGCCAAACTGATTCCCTGGCTGCTGCTGGCCGCCACCGCGCTGTTTGCCGCCAGCCCCTGGCTTAGTCGCTGGTTGGCCGCCCGCCGCGCCGAGGCAGCACAACCGCCGCACGGCCCGCTGTCACTGGCCGCGCATATCGGCGTATCGATCTATGGCGGCTACTTCGGCGCTGGCATGGGCATTCTGCAACTGGCGGTGTTTTCCATCGAAGGTCACCCGCTGGCCCGCGCCAATGCCCTGAAGAACCTGATTTCGGCGGTGATCTACAGCGTCGCCACGGCGACTTTTATTATCGCAGGCAGAGTCAGTTGGTATGAGCTGATGATTCTGTTGGTGGGTGCCACCGTGGGCGGCTATGTCGGCGGCGCGCTGGGCCAGCGCCTACCAGCCAAATTCCTGCGTCTGCTGGTGATCGTTGTGGGCAGCGGGATGACGCTTTATTACTTCTGGGCGACCTATTTCGCCCAGTAGCAACCCTTAACTTTTCCCGCGCTTGCGAAACTCAACCGGTGTCTCGCCGACCCAGCGTTTAAAGGCGCGATAGAAGGTGCTCGGCTCGGAGAAGCCGGTGCGTTCGACTATCACCTCAATGCGCTCGTCGGTGTTAAGCAGCAGATCTTTGGCCAAACGGCAACGGTAGTCGGTGACCAGGTCGTTAAAGCGCACCCCGGCCATCGCCAGGCGCTCGCGCAGCCGCCGCGCCGGCATATTCAGCCGCGCCGCGACCTGCTCCAGGGTGGCGCCGCTGTCGACCAGCAACTCGCCAATCAATTCGCGCACCTTGCGCACCAGGTCCAGGCGTTCGACTTCGGCCAACTGCCGACGCGCCAGCGATTCGTGCATACGCAGCAGTTCTGGCGCGGCATGCCGTGAGGTCTTGTCCAGCACCGAGGCATTGAACACCAGCGCGTAACGCTCGCTGCCCAATTGCGCCGGGCAGCCGTATACCTGCTGATAGCGCTCGGCCGGCGCGCCATCGGCATGCATAAACTGCACTTCATGGGGAGTGAAATCGCCTTCGGTCAGCGCATCAAACAGGCGGATTACTGCGCCGGCGAGCATTTCCGGGAAGTGTCGCGGCGTACCGGGAATCAGCCCGAGCACCAGCACCGCGCGGTCGTCCTGCACCTCCAGCTTGGCATTCAGGGTATCGGAGAGCAGACGCACATAGCGCAGAGCATGGCGCAGGCCTTCGCCGAAGGTTTCGCTGGAAAGGAACAGGTATTCCAGCAGCAAGCCGTGGAATGCCGGCAGGTGCTGGGCCAAGTAGAGGCCGACATGCTCTTCGCCGCACTCATCGATAGCGGCTTTCCAGAACAATGCCTGGGCCGCATGAGGAAAGCGCCCGGCAGGCAAGCCTCCAGGCGGCAGGCCAACGCGGGCCAGCACGCGATCGGGGTCGGTACCGCTGGCACGCAAGGCGTCGATCACCGGGCGCATCAGCGCCACGTCGTCAGTCAGGTCACGCATATTGAAGAGTTCTTATTGTGTGCGAGGCGCGGCCATCTTAGGCAGCTTTAGGCCCTGCGCTCAAGGCGTGAATCGCGCTCGGTTGAGCGATTGACTGGCCCGCCACACAGCTAGGCGATACGGCCAATGCATGCCGTGGGTAGCCGACTAAGCTGCTGCCACCGTTCTGAGGAGTTAGCCCATGGCCATCGACTGGCTCGAACTGCCCGCACCACCTGCCTTACCCGCCCTGTTTCTGCGCGCAGCCATACGCCGGCGCGTGACCGGCCGCAGCCTGCCCGAACTGGGCGTGCGCTGTCAGGTCACGGTCGACCCCAAGCACCTGGCGCGCTATCGGCAGATCTGCGGATTTAGCGATGATCATCTGCTGCCCGCACCCTACCCGCATATTCTGGCGTTTGCCCTGCAGATGCAGCTGCTCACCGACAAGCGCTTCCCCTTCCCGCTGCTCGGCCTGGTGCATCTGGAGAACCATATTCGCGTGCTGCGCCCGCTCGGCGGCCTCGGGCCGTTCACCGTCAGCGTGCAGGTGCAGGACCTGCAGCCCCACGACAAGGGCGCGACCTTCAGCCTGATCACCCAGCTGCACGATCAACTCGGCCTGCTCTGGGAAGGTGACAGCCGTATCCTCTGCCGCGCCCTGCGCCTGGGCGGCAAGCCGGCCGAACGCGAAGCCGAAACCGCGCTTACCCAGACCACCCTCGCGCACTGGCAAGCACCGGCGGACATCGGCCGGCGCTACGCGCGCGTCGCTGGCGACTACAACCCGATCCATATGTTTGCCGCCACCGCCAAGCTGTTCGGCTTCCCCCGCGCCATTGCCCACGGCCTGTGGAACAAGGGCCGCGCCCTGGCCGAACTGGGCCCGCGCCTACCGGATGCCGGTTACAGCGTGAGCGTACGCTTCCAGAAACCGGTGCTGTTGCCGGCCGAGGTGCGTCTGCTGGCCAGCGAGCCCGGCAGCCATGGCCAGTTCAGCCTCCTCGGCCAGAATGATCTGAGCCATATGAGCGGCAGTTGGCAGCCGCTGGACTAGGCGCACCGCAAGGCTTGGCGTTTTTGCGGGGGCCGATTATCGTGTCGACTCCTGCGCCCACGCGGTCATGGTTGACCCGCACGGCAACTCCAATGGATCAGAGAGCCTCAGCATGAAAAACACCGCCGTACTTGCCACGTCCATCGTCCTCGCCTTCAGCGCACTGCAGGCCAATGCCCTCGACGCGTCCGGGCAGCGCTATGTCAATCAGCTGGTGCAGGGCGGCCCGGTGTCGATTCGCGAGGCCGCGCAGAGCATCTATCACAGCGGCTACCGTGACCAGGAAACCCTCGACGTCGCCGCCGAAGTGCTGCTGCAGAAGTACCGCAGCGCCTCCGACAACACCACTTCCGACGCTCTGGCCTGGGTTTGCAAGGCCTTGGCCAGCTCAGGTAACGGCCGCTACAAGCCGGTGCTGAGCGAAGTGGTGGCCAACTCCGACAACCGCAAGCTCGACCGTCATTGCGAGAAAGCCGCTGACAGCCTTAGCGCCGGTGGCGCGCCTTACACCGCAGGCAGCGTCAACCTGGACGCCTACCGCGCCGGCCAGGGCCAAGCGGCTACTAGCACGCAAACGCTGACGCCCGCTGCTGCACCAGCGACCGCCGCCCAGGGCAGCGGCTCGTTCAGCGATATACGCACCGGTATGAGCATGGATGAAGTCAATGCGCTGCTCGGCGCGCCGACCGCCACCTTCTCGCACCAGACAGGCAAGGCATGGATCCCGTTCAACTTCAAAGGTAAGGACGTCGCCCGCGTGGTGTCGCTGTACAAAGGCAAGGGGCGCATTACGTTTTCCCAGGAAAGTGTCTATGCCAACGTCTGGCGCGTGCTGGAAGTGACTAACAACCCGAACGAAAGCGGCTACCCATAACCTGCGGTATCGGTTTGCCGGCTTGAAGACCGGCCGGCAAACCCCGAAGCTATGCTCCTCTTTGCTGGAGCGCCTGATGAACCTCGCCGAACTGACCACCCGCATGCACGCCATTCGTGACCACAACGACTGGCGGCCATTCCACAGCCCGAAGAACCTGGCCATGGCGGCCAGCGTGGAAATGGCCGAGCTGGTGGAAATCTTCCAGTGGCTGACCGAAGCGCAGTCCCGCGAACTGCCAGCTGAACACCTGGCCCATGCCGGCCAGGAAATCGGCGACGTGATCCTCTACCTGGTGCTGCTGTGCGGCGAGCTGGGCCTGGATATGGAACAGGTGGTGCGCGCCAAGCTGGCCGACAACGAACGGCGCTTCCTCGGGAGCGCATCCAATGAGTGATCGTCACTTCGACGAACTGGCCACGCGCTTTGCCGAGAAGATCTATGGCGGCGCCAAGGGCGCGATTCGCCTGGCCGTACTCCAGGCTGACCTGGCCGAAGCGCTGCCCGAACGCCCACTGCGGGTGCTGGATATCGGCGCGGGCCTCGGCCATATGTCGCTGTGGCTGGCCGAGCGTGGCCATCAGGTGACGCTGACGGAACCCGCCGAGCCGATGTTGAATGGCGCCCGCGAGCGCTTTGCCGCCGCTGGACAAGACGCCACCTTTATCCAGACACCTTGGCAGGACCTGCTCGGCCAGCTTGAGCAACCCTATGACCTGGTGATCTGCCATGCGGTGCTGGAATGGTTAGCCGAGCCGCACAGCATCCTGCCGGTATTGCACCAGCTGTGCGCGCCCGGCGGCTGGTTATCGCTGGCGTTCTACAACAAGGATGCGCTGATCTACCGTAACCTGCTCAAGGGCCACTTCCGCAAACTGCGCAAGGCCGAGTTCGCCGGGGAAAAACAGAGCCTGACCCCGCAGATGCCGCTTGATCCGCGCGAGCTGGCGGCGCAACTTGAGGCTAATTGGCAGGTCGAAAGCCAGAGTGGCGTGCGGGTGTTTCACGACTATATGCCGCAGCCATTCCAAGCCAAGGCTGAGCTGCTCGACCTGCTGGAAATGGAGCTGGCCTACCGCCGCCACCCGAGCTTTTCCGGGCTGGGGCGCTACCTGCACTGGATCTGCCGGCCACGCTGATTGCCCTCTCACTGGAGGCTGAACACTCAATGAAAAGACTGGGCGCATTACTGCTACTGGCGAGCCTCGCAGCCTGCCAGAGCGACAACCCGTATACCGCCGAAAGTAAGCCCCTGCCGCCTGCACCCGCACAGGCGGCCCAGCAACTGGATCTCAGCGCCTATCCGGCAAAACCACGCGACTTCGGCCGTTACCTCACCTGGAGCTGGCAACGCCTGCCTGCCGGCACGGCCTGGGCCAGCTCCGAGCAGGTGCAGGAAGCCCTCAGCAATGCCCTCGACCAACGCGGCCTGCGCCCGCATCGGGCCGGTAAAACCAGCGACCTCAAGGTCAGCGCCGAGCTGCGCTTGGAACAACGCCTGCGCCAGGTCACCGAACACTACGGCAGCCAGTACGGTCATAGTCGGTATGGCAACGACTACGGCATGTGGGGCAGCGCACCGCTGGTGCGCAGCTATACCGAAGAAGTCATGGTGGTGCGCATCGAACTGTTCGACGGCCAGGACGGCCAACCGGTCTGGAGTGCCAGCGCCGAAACCCTTAGCAGCGGCAGCCAGAGTGAACGCGCCGCCACGCTGCGCAACGCGGTCCAACAGGCCCTGACGGCATACCCGCCAAACTGATTGCTGTATTAAAGGAGAGCACCCGTGCGTGCATCACTGCTGTTACTGCCCCTGCTGTTGATCCTCAGCGCCTGCCAAACCGCGCAGCTGCAGCGCGACTTCGACCCTAACCGGGATTTTGCCGCCTACCGCAGCTGGAGCTGGCAGGAACCGGCGGTGCAATACAAACCTGATGACCCGCGCCTGAAAAGCGACCTGACAGACCAGCGCATCCGCACGGCGGTCAGCCAACAGCTCGACCAACGCGGCCTGCGCCCGGCAGCGGCAAACACGCCAGGCGATCTCAAGGCGCAGGTGTGGATGATCGTCGACAATCGCCAGCAGCAGGTCAGTACCCAGCTCGGCGGGGCCTGGGGTGATCCTTGGAGCGGCGGCTTCTGGGGCGGCCCGAGTTATGTGGAAACCCGTACCCTGGACTATCAGGTCGGCACCCTGCAGATCGACCTGCTCGACGGCAAGGATGGCAAACTGGTCTGGCGCGGCAGCACTGAACAGGTGCTGCGCAATCCACATCCTAGCCCGAGCGAGCGCGAGGCCGCGATTCGCCGCAGCGTGGAGGAAGTGTTGAGTCAGTACCCGCCTCAATGAGCAGCCGCGTGCCCACCCCGCTGACCTACAAGGATGTTGCATGAACCCAACCCCACACCTCAGCCATCGCCCCGCGGCGGCGGCTGATCTGGCCGAGATTGTCGGTTTCCCGCAGAACGCTGATGAACTGTTTTTCTGTTATCCCAAGGCCGACTGGCCGCTGAGCATCGGTCAGCTGGCCGCCGCCATGGCCGAGCGCCGCGACAGCACGGTGGTGCTGCTGGATGGCCGGGTAGCCGGCTTTGCCAACTTCTACCAATGGCACTACGACGACCACTGCGCCCTCGGCAACCTGATGGTCGCACCCTGGGCCCGTAGCCATGGCGTGGCGCACTATCTGGTGGCGGTGATGGAGCAGCTGGCGCGCGAGCATTACCACGCCAAACGCATGCAGGTTTCGTGCTTCAATGCCAACAGCGCCGGGCTGCTGCTCTACCCCAAGCTCGGTTATGCCCTCAGCGGCGTGGTCGAACGCCGCGACCCCAAGGGCCAGCGCGTCGCGCTGATCCAGTTCAGCAAACCCCTGTAAACCGTTTACAAATCCCAGTCCGGCCGATCCGCCAAGCGCTGGATCAGAAAATCCAGCAGCGCGCGCAGCGCCGGCGGCATCTGCCGGCGCGTGCCATACAGGGCGTGAATACCCAATTGCTGTGGCTCGTAGTCAGGCAGCAACTGCACCAGCGCCCCGGAACGCAAATGCGCGCCGACCGAATAGCGCGGCTGCAAACTGATGCCGATATCGGCCAGCACGGCCTCCAGCAGCACCATGGATTCATTGGCGCTGAGGTTGCCGCTGACCGCCACGGCATGCGGCTCACCAGCACGGCTGAACTCCCAGATGCTGCGGCCAAAATAGGCATAACTCAGGCAATTGTGTTGCGCCAGGTCCTCGGGCCGCTGCGGCGTGCCATGCCTGGCCAGGTACGCGGGTGTTGCGCACACCACCGAACGGCACACCGCCAGCTGGCGGGCGATCAGGTTGGGGTCGAGCTGATTGGTGATGCGCAGGGCCAGGTCGATACGCGCTTCCACCAGATTGACCGCCTGGCTGCCCACCAGCAGATCGACGCTGACCTGCGGATACAGGCGGGTGAAGTCATCCAGCGCGTGCACCAACCAGGCCTGAGCCAGCGACTGGCTACAAGCGATGCGCAAGGTGCCACGCGGCGCGGCCTCGTCCGTACGGCTGACGCTCTGCATGGCGTCGGCCATGACCAGCATCTCGCGGCATTGCTCCAGCAGTAGCTCGCCGGCACCGGTCAGGCTCAGCTTGCGCGTGGTGCGGTGCAGCAGGCGCGCGCCGACCCAGGTTTCCAGCTCGCCGAGGTAACGCGAGACCATCGCCCGCGACATCTCCAGCGCCTCAGCGGCGGCGGTCTGGCTGCCGCGCTCCACCACTTCGACAAAGACCCGCGTAGCCGTCAGGCGATCCATAATTAGCCCATTTAACGCAACAAATATGCGCAGATTACGGGGCTTTTTGATCGATTTAAAGCAACTAAGATGAGCTCACCCACTCAACAGGAGTTCCCCATGTCGATCATCACTCACCTGCGCAGCCTGCTCGCCAGCGCCAGCCTGCTGACCCTGGCCACCACCGCCCTCGCCCAACCGCTAACCCTGGACGTCTACAACCCAGGCGACAAGGCCATCTTCCCGGTAACCTCGACGCTGATCAGCGGCGAACGCGAGGCCATCCTCGTCGATGCACAATTCTCCAACCGTGAAGCGCAGGAGCTGGTCGAGCGCATCCAGGCCAGCGGCAAAACCCTGACCACCATCTTTATCAGCCACGGTGACCCGGATTTCTACTTCGGCCTGGACACCCTGACCCGTGCCTTCCCCAAGGCCAAGGTCCTGGCAACGCCGCAGACCATCGCCTATATCGAGAAAAGCCGTGAACCGAAGCTGGCCTACTGGGGCCCGATCCTTAAGGACAGCGCACCGGCCCGCACAATGGTGCCGCAAGCCTTGCAAGGCGACCACCTGAGCCTGGAAGGCCAGCGCATCGAGCTGATCGGCCATGACCCCAAGCACACCAGCCTGTGGATTCCGAGCATCAAGGCCGTGGTCGGCGGCGTGCTAACCTACGCCAACATTCACCCCTGGATTGCCGATGCACAAACCGCAGAGGCGCGTAAATCCTGGCTGAAATCCCTGGATGAGCTGCAAGCGCTGCAACCGAAAACCCTGGTACCGGGGCACTTTATGGGCCAACCGACGCTGAGCCTGGATGACCTGCGCTTTACCCGCAACTACCTGAATGACCTGGAAGTAGCACTGCCCAAGGCACAGAACAGCCAGGCGCTGATCGAGACCATGAAAGCCAAGTACCCACAGCTGCTCGACGCCAGCAGCCTTGAACTGAGCGCCAAGGTGCTCAAGGGTGAAATGCAGTGGCCGTAAGCCGCCATATCCTGATCACCGGCGCCTCACGCGGCATTGGCCTGGGTTTGACCCAGGCCTTTGTGCAGGCGGGCTGGCAGGTGCACGCCGTGATCCGCAATCTGGCGGGTAGCCATGAATTGCAGGAACTGGCCACGCAACATGGTCAGTGCCTGCGGCTGATCGAGTGCGACCTGGAGCAACGCGAAGCGGGCCAGTTGATTGACCGCGCCCTGGGCGACCAACCACTAACCTGTGCGCTGTTCAATGCCGGCGTCTATGGCCCAGCGCATCAGGACCCGCGCCAGGCCAACAGCGCGGAGATCGGCCAGCTGTTTCTCGCCAATGCGGTCGCGCCGATCAGCCTGGCGCAACAGCTTGCCGGTCGAATCGAAACCGGCGGGGTGATGGCCTTTATCAGCTCGCAGATGGCCAGCCTGCAGCTCAACCGTGCCCTCGACATGCCGCTCTACGGTGCCAGCAAAGCGGCGCTGAACAGCTTGCTGCTGAGCTGGAGCAGCCACTATGCCGAGCTGCCCTGGAGCTTGCTGGCCCTGCATCCAGGCTGGGTGCGCACCGCCATAGGCGGCGCCGATGCCCCCTTGAGTGTGGCGGACAGCGCAAGCGGTCTGTTTCAGGTGATCACCGCAGAGCTGGGTCGCCGACGCTGTACATTCCTTGATTACCAAGGCCAGATGCTGCCCTGGTGAGGCTGACGGCGCGGGGCGCATTTGCGGCATAATCGCCCCTTGCCCACCTGGAGATATGCCCATGCCTGCCCCGATCTGGTGGTTGATGGCCCTGCCCTTCGTTGCCGGCGCCTGCCTGCCGTTGCAAGCGGGCATCAACGGTCAATTGGCCAAACAGGTGTCGAGCGTGATGGCCGCCGCGCTGATGTCCTTTGCCGTGGGTACACTTGCGCTGCTGATTCTGGTGCTGGCCCAGCGCGAGTTCCCCAGCCTCGGCGCGTTAAAAGGCCTTACCTGGTGGCACTGGAGTGGCGGCCTGCTGGGGGTGATGTTTATCGCCACCGCCGCCTTTGCCGGCCCCAAGGTTGGCGCCGTGCTGTTTATGGCCTTGGTGATCGCCGGGCAACTGAGCATGGCCCTGACCTTGGACCACTTCGGTTGGGCCGGCTTTCGTGAAGCGCCGATCACCGCAGGCAAAGTCGGCGGCCTGCTGCTGATCGTCGCCGGCATCTGGCTGATCAGGCGCGGTTAAGCGCCCGGCCGACTCTCGCGTTCAAAGCGGTAGAACAGGTTGGGTTCGCTGACCAGATAGAGATTGCCCTGATCATCCAGGGTCAGACCCTCGCCCTGCGGCACGCTGTCTTGCAGCCCGGCGAAGCCACTGAGCAGCGAGCGGAAGCTGATCAGCTTACCGTCCTCGGCATCCAGTTCGATCAGCACCTTGGACTCATCGCTGAGCAGGGCCAGATGCCCGGTCTGCTCGTCGTAATGCACCGATGACAAGTCCGTGGCAAACACCTTGTGATCGATCCAGGCCTGGCGATCGATTACCTGCAGGTTGAAGTCCCCCTGGAAGCTGGATTTCAGGCCACGCACCTCATACAGCTTGCGCGGTGAATGCTCCTTGACCACATACAGTCGGTCACCCGCGCGGTCGTAGCCGACCCCTTCAAAGCCTTGGTTGCCGCCCAGATCAATGCCCAGGGTCAGCGCCCGGTAATCCTCGCGAAACAGAGCACCGGGTTTTTCCGGCAGTTCGACCACCACCAGCGCCTGATCGCGCTCTTCAGCCAGTAACAAGAGGTTATCGCCCAGGTACGTGATGCCTTCGACATCACTGAACCCGCTAAGCGGATAACGCGCCAACAGCTCACCTTCCTTGCTCAGCGCCAGCAGCTCCTCGGGGTTATTCACCACCGCCCAGAGCTGGTCGCGCCCTTCGTCGTAGGTCAGGCCGGACAGGTTGTTGTTCACCCCGGCGACCGGCAGCGCATCGATGCGCACCTGGTACTCGGGCAGCCACAGACTGCGGCTTTCCCATTCGGTTTCATGCCAGGAGGTCTTGATCCAGAAATACAGACGGTTATCCAGGTGCTGCACGCCTATCTGGTAAACCAGGGTCAGCGCCAGCAGTAACAGCGCCCATTTCCATGGGCTGACATAAGGTAGCCGTCCTAGCACCCCTTTCGCAGCGGACATCATGAATAGTCATACTCGCGTGCTTACGGGAAACAGCAGTGTGCTGCGTGAACATGACAGCACGGCTGTAAGGGTGCCGATTGGTCGGGCCAGACGCTGGGCTGCGGGTGTATGAGTCCCCGCCTGCTGCTGAGTTCAACTCGCAGAGCCACAGCCTGCGGCCGGCGACGGCTGAGAGGCATGTGTTAAGGTGAGCGCCCTTTTCGCCCGAATGGATCGAGACAGGTCGATATGACACTGGCCCAACCATCCCGCTGGCTGCCTACGCCGCCATAGCGCTTCGCCCCCTCCCTGCATAGCCCGGCGGCTTACCCGTTGCCGTAGCTGTGCGCCTGCACGCTGGCCGCAAGGCTGCAATGCTCTCGTTGTACCCAGCTTTTATTAGCCCATCCGCCCTGCCCTTGCGTGCATCTGCGGACCCCAGTTTTTGGAATTGACCATGTTGCAAAGCCTGAAAAACACTTGGTTCTTTAACATCCGCGGCGATGTGCTAGCCGGTCTGGTGGTGGCGCTGGCGCTGATCCCGGAAGCCATCGCCTTCTCGATCATCGCCGGGGTCGACCCCAAGGTCGGCCTGTATGCCTCCTTCTGTATCGCCGTGGTGATCGCCTTTGTCGGTGGCCGCCCAGGCATGATCAGCGCCGCCACCGGGGCCATGGCACTGGTCATGGTCACCCTGGTGAAAAACCACGGCCTGGAATACCTGCTGGCAGCGACCCTGCTGACTGGCGTGCTGCAGATCGGCGCCGGGTACCTCAAGCTCGGCTCGCTGATGCGCTTTGTCTCGCGCTCGGTGGTCACCGGTTTCGTCAACGCCCTGGCCATCCTGATTTTCATGGCGCAGCTGCCGGAGCTGACCAACGTCACCTGGCAGGTCTACGCCATGTGCGCGGCGGGTCTGGCCATCATTTACCTGTTCCCCTATGTGCCGAAGCTCGGCAAGGTAATCCCCTCACCGCTGGTATGCATCCTGTCGATGACTGCCGTGGCCATGTATTTCGGCCTGGATATCCGCACTGTCGGCGACATGGGCGAGCTGCCGGACACCTTGCCGATTTTCCTCTGGCCAGATGTACCGCTGACGTTTGAAACCCTGGCCATCATCTTCCCCTACGCCGCTGCGCTGGCTGTGGTGGGCCTGCTGGAGTCGATGATGACCGCGACCATCATTGATGACCTGACCGACACCAACAGCGACAAGAACCGCGAATGCAAAGGCCAGGGCGTGGCCAATATCGCCTCCGGCCTGCTGGGCGGTATGGCCGGCTGCGCGATGATCGGCCAGTCAGTCATCAACGTGAAATCCGGCGGCCGTGGGCGGCTGTCGTGCCTGGTGGCCGGCGTGGTGTTGTTGCTGATGGTGGTATTCCTCAGCGACTGGGTTAGCCAGATCCCCATGGCCGCGCTGGTGGCGGTGATGATCATGGTGTCGATCGGCACCTTCAGCTGGGACTCGTTGCGCAACCTGAAGCACTACCCGCTCTCCACCAATATCGTGATGCTCGCCACCGTGGCCGTGACCGTTTACACCCATAACCTGGCCTACGGCGTGTTTGTCGGGGTGCTGCTGGCGGCCATGTTCTTCGCCAACAAGATTGGCCACTTCCTCTACATCAACGCTGAACTCGACAGCGAGGGCCGCCAGCGTACCTACAAGGTGGTTGGGCAGGTGTTCTTCAGCTCTGCCGACAAATTCATCGCCGCCTTTGATTTCAAGGACACCGTCCGCCAGGTCACCATCGACCTGTCCCGCGCACACTTCTGGGACATCACCGCCGTCGCCGCCTTGGACAAAGTGGTGATCAAACTGCGCCGCGTAGGTATTGAGGTCCACGTTCTGGGCCTGAACGAGGCCAGCGCCACCATCGTTGATCGTTTCGGCACCCACGAAAATCCTGAAGCGATTGAGCGGGTACTCGGCCACTGAGTTCGGCGCGGCGATCATGCTGTAACCCCGTGCTGGCGCATGCCAGCTCGGCATTGGGTGTCGCCCAAGGCGCGATAGCAATGTGACAGCTTTTTCAAAAGCAAAGAGTTATGCTGCTATAACGCTGCTATTTGTGATCACAAGCCATGGCTGAAGCCCAAGTACCTCGCCAACCACATGCCTTCGCCCTCTGGCGCGAAGCGCAAGACACACGCATTCGCTCGCCACTGGGTGGCATCTATTACCTGCTGGCCTGGCTGCTCACGTGGGCGTTCAGCAATGACCCGGCCGCCCTAATGCTGCCAGGTGTAGTCGGCATCGCCCTATTTGCCCTGCTGCTGGCTCTACGCCTGCTACACCGCCTGCCTCAGGAGCAGAGCAACGATTCACTCAGCCGCTGGCTCAACCTGCATTGGAGCCTGATTCTGATCACCGCGCTGAGCTGGGGCGCTGCCCATGCCCTGGCGCAGCACCATCCGCTGTTCAGCAGCTCAGCGATTATCGCCACCCTCAGCACCATCGCCTTTAGCACCGCCCTGGCCTTTAACTTCGCCATGCGCAAAAAGCGCGCGCTCCTGGCATTGCTGCTGATTTACCTGCCGGGGCTGCTCACGCTGGCACTGGCATGGCGCGAGCAGTACGCCCTTCTGATTACCCTGAGCTTTTACCTCAGCTACCTACTATTGGCGCTAAACCGCAGCCACCGCGAATACCACAACACGCTCAAGCTGGAGTTGCAGCTGCTCGATCAGCAGGAGCGCCTCGAACACCTCAGCCGCACCGACAGCCTGACCCAGCTGGGCAACCGCTATCAGTTCAACAGCCTGTTCCCGGTGATGGTGGCCAATGCCCAGCGGCAGAGCCAACCGCTATCGCTGGTACTGCTGGATATCGACTTCTTCAAGCGGATCAATGACGAATACGGGCATGCCTGTGGCGATAGCTGCCTAAACGACTTTGCCGAACGGATGCGGCAGAACTTTCGCCGCGACAGTGACGCATTGCTGCGCCTGGGTGGTGAAGAGTTCGGCATCCTGATGCCCAATACCCCGCTGGAGGAAGCCTGCCAACTGGCTGAGCAGTTTCGTCAGGAACTGGAGCGGGAAGGCTTCAACGCGCCTGGAGCCATCCTGCCCCTGACCGCAAGCCTGGGGGTGGGGTGTTTCGATGCGCGCCGCGACAGCAGCGCCGAGGGGTTCTTCAAGCGCGTCGACGATGCGCTCTATCAGGCCAAGGCTGCCGGGCGTAACCGCCTGGAGCTGGCCTGAGTCCGGCGGCACAGGCGTGCCGCCGGCATACGCCTACAAACGGAAGCTGCTCATCTGCTTAGCCAGGTCATCCGCCAGACCGCGCAGGGTCTTACAGTCCTCTTTACACACCTGCACCTCGCCGGCGGTGGCATGCGCCAGGTCGGCAATGCCCTGCACGTTGCGGTTGATCTCCTCGGTCACCGATGACTGTTCCTCGGTCGCGGTGGCCACCTGGGTGTTCATATCGCTGATGCGTTCAATCTGCTCGGTAATCGCGCTAAGCGACTGACCCGTCCGCTGACTGGCTTGCACGCCAGTACCGGTCGCACGTTGACCGGCATGCATGGAACTCACGGCCGTTTCCGCGCCTTGCTTGAGGCGCTGGATCATCTGCTGAATTTCATCGGTCGAACTCTGCGTGCGACTGGCCAAGGTGCGCACCTCGTCGGCCACCACAGCAAAACCACGACCCATCTCGCCCGCGCGCGCCGCTTCGATGGCTGCGTTCAGCGCCAATAGATTGGTCTGCTCGGAAATCCCACGAATTACCGCCAGCACCTGATCAATTGAGGCCACCTGCTCGGCCAGCTCACTGACTGCGGCGGCGGCATTACCAATATCAGTGGACATGCTCTCGATATGCCCGATGGATTGGCGCACCTCATTACGCGCGCCCTGTGCCTCGTCCCGCGCGCTTTGCGATGACTGCGCGGCGCTGCTGGCGTTACGGGCAATCTCCTGCACGGTCAGGCCCATCTCGTGCACCGCCGTGGCGACCATATCGGTCATTTCTTGCTGCTGGCCGGAACGCCCAGCTGTGTTGTCGACCACCTGCGCGACTTGGCTGACCGAGGCACGCAAACGCTCGCTAGTCGCCAGCACATCGCTGATCAGGCTGCGCTGACCACCGATAAAGCGGTTGAAGCCACGGGCCAGATCGCCCAGCTCATCCTCGCGGGACTCATCCAGGCGACGGGTCAGGTCGCCACCGCCGCCGCCAATTTCCACAAGTGCAGCGGTCACCTGACGGATCGGCCGCACCAGGCCACGCGCTAACAGCACCACTAGGCCGAGGAACAGCAAGGCTACACCCAACCCAATGGCGCTGGTCATAAGCAGCGCCTGACGCGCTTCGGCATAGACTTCCGCTTCCGGCACCTCACTGACCAGCAGCCAATCCAGGCTGGACAGCTTCTGTGCCACCGCCAGGTAGGTTTCACCATCACGCTCGAAACGTACTGCCTTACCACCGCCGCTCAACAGTTCATCCGCCGGCGCCTTGCCAAACAACTCAGCGAGGCGGCCACTGCCACTCAGGTCGGCCTGTGGATGCACCTTGACCTCGCCCTGGGCATCGATCAGAAACACCTGACCGCGCTCACCAAAACGAAAGTCGCGGATCATTTCCGACATGGCTTTGAGGCTGAACCCCAAGCCAGAAACACCGAGGGTTTTGCCGCCCTGCTTGATCCGCTGGTTGATAAATAGGGTCGGCAGTCGTGTGCCCTTGTCGATATCGATTTCCAGCACCTGATCACGGCTGCTGTCGACCAGCTTGTAGAACCACTGGTTTTCCGGCTGATCACGGCTGATCACCCGGGCCAGGCCCTCGCCGGTGAAGTAGTTGCCGCTTTCCAACACAGCAATCGAGGTGGTCATGGCGTTCTGCTGCGTACGCACGCCCTCCAGGTAACGCGCCACGGCGTCGCGCTGGCCTTCATCTTCGCCAGCGGCCAGCCAGTCCTGAATAAAGGTATTGGCGGCAATCCCGGCGTTGGCGGTGATCGGTGCCGTCAGTACCCGTTCCAGGTCGTTGCGGATCGCCAGCACCCTCGCCGGCAAGGCCTCTTCCACCAGAAAGCGTTCAGTCAGGCGGTTAACCACTGCCGAGTAAACGCCCACGACGATCAAAATACTGGTGAGCAGGGCGGCGCCCATGCTGAGAATCAGCTGCCACTGAATGCTGCGCTTCCACAAGCCCATAGGGATACCCTCTCGTTATTATTCGAAGAGTCAATTGAATACAATTTTGTATACAAACTCAAACGCTCACCGATGTATAACCCTATCGACCCGCAACCCGGCGTCTTGAGCACCTTGGCACAACAGGGCATTTATTTTTCAACGCAGCCCTTCTGGGCAACACTCACGGCAATACGCTGAAACTCAGCTTGGCGGTCTGACCACTCTCGTCGAGCACACTGAGCTGGTAGCGACCGGCGCGCGAAAAACTCTGGTTCAGCGCCGTTTCGGCCGTGGTTTCTGCGACCGGCTGGCCGTCGACAAACCACCAGCGTCGGCCACTGCCGCCCAGGGCCGAAAGACGCAAACGCAATGGTTCGACGCTGCCGGCCGGGCGACGCAGGCGGTCTCCTTCGCGCACCCCGACAATCGATAACGGCGCGGCGACGGGTACATGCCGCGGCGGGCACTGCGGATCAACCGCCGGCAGGCGCGCACTGCGCCGCTCACGGCGCGGCAGCCAGGGCTCCAGCGGCGCCGGCCACAGCGCCAGGCTCTGTGCCTTGGCCCCCGGACAACTGGCATCAACCCGCAGCCCGGCGGCATTGACCCAGAGGCTTTCCTGCAACCCCAAGCCCAGCGGTTGATCCTGCGCCGGCAAGGTTGGTGGTGTGGTGCCATCCAGCGTCCAGGCAAAGCGCTGGCGCCGGCAGTTGGGGTCGTCACTGTCCAGCGGCTGGCCCAGCGGCCAACAGATAGCGGCCACACCGACCGAGGCTGGTTGTGGATCAACCGGCAGGGCAATGCCGCGCTGGCTGTCGCGATTGACCAATAGATCATGCACCTGCAGCAGCAGCGGTGCAGCCGAAGCCAGGCCGAACTGCCCGGACACCGGGGTGCCATCCGGTCGACCGATCCAGATGCCGATCAGGTAGCGCGGCGCCACGCCAATCGCCCAGGCATCGCGAAAACCGTAGCTGGTGCCGGTCTTCCAGGCCAGGCTCGGGCGCTGCACCAGCTGCGCGCGCGGGTCACGGTCCGGTCGGGCCTGGCCGCTGAGAATACGCCGCACAATCCACGCGGCACCGGGCGACAGCAGGCGCCGCTCATGCAGGCCATCCTGCGGTTGAAAGCGCAAACGTGCGGCCATGCCGCCACGGGCAAAGGCGCTGTAACCGCTGACCAATTCCTCCAGCCGGCTGCCGGCACCGCCGAGAATCAGCGCCAGATTAGGTTCGGCCAACGGCGGCAGCAACAAAGGCACCCCGGCGCTGCGCAATTCACCGGCAAAGCGCTTCGGCCCGTAGGCTTCCAGCAGCTGCACGGCGGGTAGATTGAGCGAGGTAGCCAGCGCCTCACTGGCCGACACCGCGCCGCTGAAACCGGCAGCAAAGTTGCCCGGGCGATAATCGCCATACCGCCGCGGTACATCCTGCAGCAGCGATTCGGAATGGATCAGCCCCTCGTCCAGCGCCATGCCGTAGAGAAAAGGTTTCAGGGTCGAACCCGGCGAGCGTACGGCGTTGATCATGTCGACATGGCCAAAGCGTTTGGCGTCGCCGATATCCACCGAGCCCAGGTAGGCGCGCACCGCCATACTCGGCTGCTCGACCACCAGAATCGCCGCCGAGGTGCGCTCCGGCAACCGCGCCCGCCAGCCCAGCAGCAAGTCTTCCAGGCGGCGC
>TARA_R110000868_G_scaffold103483_1_pt1 | contig 18017 bp, 24 predicted proteins | sample TARA_R110000868 | Tara Oceans TARA_R110000868 (sample SAMEA4397489) | marine metagenome | biome: Polar Biome; feature: [SRF] surface water layer (ENVO:00010504); material: water (ENVO:00002006), including particulate matter (ENVO:01000060) such as... | depth 5 m | reverse complement strand
CTGCCAGCGTGATGGCGTCCCGCAATTTCTGCTTGGTCGTCTCCGCCAATGTCCCCGTCAGTTTTGATAGCGAATTACTCTTCAGATACTGGCTCATCTTTGTTTCGGGTATGAGCGCCATACTATCGAGTTGAGCGGATAGCTGAGTCTCAGCCTTTATGATTGCCAGTTCAATCAGCGCTTGGTACCGGATTGAATCGTTTGCCGCAATCGACAACGCCAGTGGTGAAACGGAACTCATCCACCCGTCGACGACGTCAGCTTCGGCTTCTTTCATCGTGACTGCTGACACCATTAGCCGCCCTTGCCGTCGGAAGTACCGCGCCATCAAGCGTTTGACTTTGCGAACAATCGGCTCTAGTGCTCGTGCGTGTTCCGGTGCCCGCAGGCCTTTAATTTCGGCTTCAATGAGTTCCGCCAGCGCGTGGATTTCAGCTATCACCCGCGCACCCGGATAACCTCTGCCGTAATAACCGGAGTCCACGTTCTCGCCGCATCGGCAACTTCAGCCGCCCGCCATTCGCAGCCGCACTTTGGACATGTCCACGAATCAGTGTTTACCAGATCGGCCTTGCACGCCCGCGAAAAATGCTTAGAGCAGCAGTCGTCGTGTTCCATAAACTCAATCATCGGATAGCCTCGCGGAACAGTTTCAGCGCACGGGACAGTCGCGTGACAGCCGCTTTCGCCTCTTCGGTCTGCACTGCAGGGTTCGGATCGTCTTCAGTATCGGCTTCGTCATTGGTCCGCAGCGGGTTGTAGCCGTCTGGACCTTCCGACGGATATTGAAGCTCCAGCACGTCTTCGTTGTTTTCGATGTCTACCTGCTGGCCAAGCAGCCGCACCGCTTCTTTCTGGTCGATACCCTGGCCGCCCATGTAAGCCGCCACAATGGCGTTAACCTGCGCCGGAACGTCGCTTTCCATGATGGTTGGGAAGTTGACTAACACCTGAATAGCGTCATCAGATGCAGCCTCGTAAACCATCTTGTTGTTTGGTCCCCGCTTTCTCGCTGCCTCCACTATCGGAATAGTTACCGGAATACTGCGAGCCCTCAGCGCCTCGCGCAGCTTGCCAGACGGCCCTGTAACGCTCATGCGGAGTGCGTAGGTAATGATTAACGCCAGATCCTCGCGCCATTCCTCCTGCTTCGCCATGAACCCCAGTTCGGTTGGTCGGTCCAAACTGGTAGCCGTGGCAAGGTTTGACGTGTTCATATCGCTGAAAAACGACTCAGGAATACCAAACACCATTGCCACCATTAGCTTGAACTCACGCACTTGAGACGGATCTCCACCCGCGCCGGTCGTGTTGAACGCTTCGAGTTTGGTGCCCGGTCCCGATGCAAACACGCTGCCGTCTACCGCCGTTGGGTTGCGGTCGAGCCATGAACTGTTGGGCCCAGCCGTGGTAGATAGTTGATCCTTCATGCCGGCAAGTGCCTGCTGGCCACCTTTCGTCGTCAGCGTCATGGAGATCTGAGCCAAACTCATTCGGATCGTGGCAAACGATTCCAGCATCCTCCGCTGAGCTTTTGCCCAATCGAGCGCCGCGTAAACCAGCGGGACACCAAACTGCCATTTGCCGACGCCTCCGCATTTGCGGTGGTAAATCGGCACGTCCCACATTACTTCGTAGCTGCCAATCGTTGCCGGCTTGTCTGCTGGATCGTATCCAAGCGCGGGATACCATGCCGTCATCGTTGTGTAGGATACTGCGCCGCTGCTGTAGTCGAAGCCCTTTTTGACCCATTGCCGCCGGTAGTATTGCGGCAGATTCGTGTCATCAGGGTCCGATACGATCTCCTGAATCTCCAGCGCGTCGATAGTCCGGATGTTAACTTCGCCAGTGTCACGCGGGTCGGAATGGAGCGCAAAGAACAGGTTGCCGTCGTAGTATTTGCGCCGGTCGAGATCCTGCAATGCAACCTGGCCAAGCACGCGTTCGTTACGTTTGAGGAAGTCTTTGATTACCTCATTCGCGCTTTCGTCCGTGCTTGTGATCTCCACGCCGCGCCCAAAAACGTACTGAGCCGACACGTTGATGCCGCGTTGAATCATCGGGTTCTTGATGAAGTAGAGACGGGATATCAGCATAATCTGCTGAATGCCCCACCGTGAGAACTCAGTCCACGAACCGTTTACCTCGCGCCGCCATTCCGCGTTCTGTAACGCCAGTTCCACGTCTCCGTAAGCGCCAGCCGCGTCGATTGCTTCGCGCAGTACCTTGCCGCCGGGTCCGTTCACTACCGTTGGCATTTGCCACGTTGGCCCCGCCATCGCCAGCGCTTCCCGCAGTTCGTCGTCATCTTCTGACTGCTCCCGGATACGCAGCGCTTCCAAGGCCTGCAGCTCATCAAGCACCCCGTATAACGTGCGGATTGTCTGCTGCTGCGAGGCTTCCCGCTGGTAGCCGGCAGATGCCACGCGGATCAGGTCTGGTAATGGTGTTGCTGGCGGGTCCGGTCGGAACCATGTGCTCGGGTTCAGCGTCATGGTTTTGATTTTACAGTAAACTTGCAACCATGAGCGATTTCAGTTCCACCGTTACCAACATCAACAATCAGACCGCCGCCGCTATGCCGGCCGTTGTGGCCGCTATTCAGGCTGTCGAAGCCCTCGCGCCGGACGGTACTACCGGAGCCGAAAAGGCGTCTGCCGCCGTTGCCCAAACCCTTATCGGGTCGAGCAACGCCACTGTGGCCAACGTCGCCGGTCTGGTCAATATTGCCGTTTTCATCGCAAACCTCTTGGGAGTGTTCCGCCGCAAGCCTATCGTCAAAACGTCCTAAAGTTTTCGAGCCCGGCTTTCTTTGCCGCCCAGGTCTAAAAACAGGCTGCGGCAAGCCCACGCCACCAGCATCACGATTAAACCCCAACTTCGCGTATTCATGCTCTCCAAAGCCTCACTATTCCGCGCCGTTTGTTCTTTGAGCACGGCCACATCCTGAGGCATGGTCAGCAGTTTCGCTTCGAGAGAATCCAGCCTCGCTGCCGCAGCTTTAAGGTCAGATTTTATCTCGTATTGCATCGGTGTCTGAGACGGCATCGGCATGGGATTTGCAATGAACAACCCGATCGACATGACAAGTATTGAACACATTCGTCGGCCAAATGATGCTACCGTTCCCCATCCAGATTTGAACGAGAATTCAGACCAATCGAGCCGCCACGCTTGCAAACTTGCAAACCTGCAACGCACTACCTCAACCGCGCTCACGCTGCTGGTTCTCTCATATGCTTTACAGCCTACCAAAAAAACGCCGCCAGCGGCTTGCAGGCCTGACTGACGGCGATAGGGAGTTCAACGAATGAAGTGATCCCAGCTTACAGCATTTCAAGCCTCAGCGGCCCCGCATGTTTCAACACGGCGTCTGCGTCTACCTCTGGCACGTCCCCGGCTACCATGTGCCGGTAACGGTCTTCGGGTTCATTGTTAGGGTCCAGCCGGTTGTACCATTCGTATTTCCGGATGCGGTCCTCACAATAGTTGTACCCGAGATGCCAGAGCGGAGCGCCCGGTATCGGTACGTGCGCCGCGTGCAGAAGTTCTTGCGGAATGCTGGAACAGTGAAAGTTGGCCCCGTTGCCGAACGGCGTCCGCTGGAACCGGAAGTTCTTGTTCATGAGCCGAAACACGGAAGGTCTTGCGAAGTGCTGATACACCCCGTCCATACGAACCTTCCGATGCCCCGGAGTAGTGACCAGGCTCAGATCGGAGTTCCATAGATACCGAATCGGCAACTTAAAGGCATGGTATGGCGTGGTCGCCAGCGTCTCGCGGATTGCCTGAACTCCGGCACCGTCCAGCAATTCGTCACCGTCGATTGCCAGAGCCCAAAACGGGCTGTTCACGTCGCCGCATAGGTGGTTATCTCCGACGCTGTTAAGCAGCCGTGAGAGAAGGTATTCGCGGTCCCGAGATTCGTCGAAACCTTCGAACGCAGAGTTAATGACGGTGACCCGTTCCCCCATCTCTGCGCAGATCTCCGGCGTGGCATCGGTTGAATGATCGTCGAGTAGATAAATTCTTTCACACAGCGGTAACGCGGCCTCGATTACCTGCCTGATCCAACGGTTTTCGTTCTTGATCCTTAGCATTCCGAATACGGTCATAGCTTCGCCTTTCCCGGTTCCGGGTTGATTTCCTTTGTTGCCTTTGGTTCAGTTGGGTCGAATTCGTCCTGCTTTGACACCGCCAGATGCGAACACGGGCACCTCATAGCCGAGCAGCATCCGCCGCTGTCATGCTGGCTTACCGGATGCCCGCATATCACATCGTGAGTCACGTTTACGCAGATTCGGTCCATTAAATTATCCTCGTTCTGTAGAAGTCTTTGTAACGTGGCACCCGAATCAGGTCGTAATCCCGGCCCTCGCTGTGCCACACTTCAGGCGCGTCGTTGAGCGTCGGATACCGCAGCTTCCAGTATTCTTCCAAGTACAGCGCGTTCGGCGGCCAGTCGTCCCACCTGAGCACGTTTGTACTGTGATACGTCAAGTTCTTCCCGCCGAAGTACCGGCACCACTTGTTGACGAATTGCATGACGCCTTGCCCGATACGCTCGATGGCCGCAGGGTCGTTCGTGGCCGTCGCGTGATGGCTTACTGATACCGATGGCACCGCCGCACACTTCCAGCCCGCCATACGAACCCGCATTGCGTAATCACATTCGTTCTGATGCCCGATAGTGTCGTCAAACTGCCCGGTGTCCACCATGCAAAGCCGGTTGATGGCCCACGCGAAGCCGGCAGCCCACATAATTTCTGTATACGGCCCTCGGTCAATAGGTGCCGCGCCCCCGTTCGGGTGAATCATGCCGATCTCGTGGAAGCGGTCCAGGTACCCGCACAGCGTTTCGTCCCAGCCGTGCGTGTTGATGGTCACGTCGTTGTCCAGATAGGCGATGTATTCAGTTTCCGCCAGCGCGAACAGGACATTCACCGCGCCTGAGTACGAATCCTGCGTCGGGTTTCGGTCCACCAGCGCGAATCGGTTATCGACCCCGGCAAACTGACGCGCTATCAGACACGCCTGAACGTTTTCATCTGAGTCGTTGCCGCTCATAAGGATAAAGCACCTCCAGTCGGTGACGCTCTGAGTTTGGATGCTGGCCAGCGTTTCGCGCAGGCGTTGCGGGTTCTTGTAGCTGGCCACTCCGATATCGAGACGCCTCACAGATGCCTCCAGTCTGAAGGATCGGTCCAGTTATCCACCGGATGCTCGTCGCAATTTTCCTTCGACCATGACGGGTTCGGCATGTTCAGTACCAGCGCTTCGCCCTCCCCGATGTTATAGATTGCCGCTGGCGTCCCGCCAGGAACGAAGCAATACTCGCCGCCCGGTTCGATGATCTTGTCGATCACGTCGCCCTGATAGTTCTTCCGCACCAAGACGCGCCCGGTTAGGCAGAAGAACACTCCTCTTCGTTCCTTGTGCAGATGCGGCCCCTTGCGCGTCCTTGGCGCTATGGCGGTCACGTAAACCTGTGCAGGCTGCAAGCCCGGCTCTGAGAGTTCAGACCACACCGGCAACACCCAGCCGTTCGGCTTTCCGTCGCTGTCAAATGTCTCGATTTTAGGCATCCTTTGCCGCCTTTCTGTCTGCCGCGTCTTTTTCTTTCTTTGCCTTGATGCGGTCCCAGCATCGGTCCATTAAATCTCCCAGTGTCGTCGGTTTCATTCTTCGATGTACCCTTTCCACAGCAAATACAAGATCACCATTCCCACCATTGCCGCTATGAGTTTCACGCCGGCCGCCGGTACCAATTGCTCGAAATCTGCTCAAAACCAATCGCCGTCAGCAGTGGGTCCCAGTCCTTCTCAAAGCGGTCATTGACGGCCAAGTGCATCGGGATTGAGCCGTCTGCACCCGAGCCACACGCAAAGGCGTTCTGAGCGCAGAACAGGCCGGCGGGCTTCAGTGCTGCGAAAATGGCAAGCACCCAGTCTTCTACGTTCGGGACGTGCTCCAGAAAGTCGAGAGAGCAGATAGCGTCGTATTCGCAGCCAATTGGCATTGTCCACCCGTTGCTGCCATGAGTTACCAGTTGCGTGCCCGTCTTGCGCCAGTGTCGAAACGCAGCGTAAGCCGCCGTTCTGCTCATGTCGAGATCGTGATATACGGCATCGAAACCACCTTCATGCAGCGCCAGCGTGAGATCCCCGATGCCGTCACCAAGTGCGAGAACGCGGGAACATCCCGGTTCAACCTTGAGCCGCTCCACAATCCCCCGGCACATTCCGGTGTAGTTGAAGCCGGCATCATCGTGGTAGGCGCTGAGCTCCCAGATGTACGCTTCTGTGGTCCGGTACCAGTTCAACAATGCGTCGTCGCCTTGCGGGTTGACCTTGCGGAAGTCGTCGGCCACCGCGTTATGTAGTGCGCCGAATCCCTCGCCCAGCTTTCCCTTTGCTTGGTCCAGCGTGATTCCGAAGAATAGCGCCAGTTCGATTGCTCTGTCTTCCATTTGTGCCCTCTCGATTATCTGGTCAATCTGATACATGCTGCGCAGGTGCGAACCGTGCAGGAACGTCGTGTCTCGCGCACGTGGTGCCAAACCTTGGAAGTCATCGTGTGAACACGCTGTTACGTCCGCGTTGACCAGCTTGGCAATGTCGTAACGTGTTGTGCGTATCGGTTCCCCGAGTTGCCGGATCTCTCCCGGCTTCGCCATCAGCACCGCGTCCCAGAGCAATTCCGCCGCGTCCCATGCAAACAGCGGACTGAAGAATTTATCACACACTTGAGGCGATTGGCCTTCCAGCATTGCTTCCAGCGGGTTCTTCCGCCCGACGTGCGGCAGTGGCCTGATGCCAAGCACAAACGTCAACCGAACCACTATACCGCCATTCTCTAGCGTCGATACTTCCGCCGCCCGCTTCTGACGTCCGTAGACGTTCGGCTGGTCCATGTTGTTGCCGGGTGACTGGTAGACGGCCTGAGTCGAGACTTGAACAAACTTGCGCCCGTGTGCCGCGCACCATTGCGCGAGCATTTCAGGCATTGTAATATTGTCGGCCACTGCGTCCCACGGGTCGCGCTCTACAGCATCCACGTTGGAATTGCCCCACAGGTTAACGATCACGTCAGCATCAATTGCCATGATCTGCGACACCGCGCAGTGTCCTGAGGTAATTGGGTCGGCAGTTCTTCGAACCCATACAGGCTGAACGCAGTCCGGAACGCAGAGCCTCATGTGTTGGCCCACAATCCCTGAAGCGCCTAGTATCAGAACTTTCACGCCCGCCTCGCTTCGTCATTCAGCCGCTCAAATTCAGCGCGAAAATGCTCCACCGCAAACGCCAGCGCATACCACCAGTTTGCAACCTTGCGGATACTGAACACCAGCCCCGCCCGATGCACCAGCAACGCTGCCCCAGGTACCGCTATCATTCCCGCCAGTGTCAATGCCTCGGTCATGATTTACCTTCCTTTCGTAATCCGCCGGTGCGGCCCAGTACCTCATAGGCCTGACACCAGTGGCACACAAGTAGGCAGTCTGAAGAGTAATTGACGCAGTTGCACTTTGTGCTTTCCAATAGTTTCCGCAACGTCTGCTGCAATTCCTCAACAGTGCAAGGATTGAGTTTAAGGTACGCTGCGGCCAACGTTTTTCGCTGCCAAAACGCTGATGCTGCCGTTGATGTTTCCGCCACTGCGGCCAGCGCAATTTCATGCGGGTCGGTACGCTTTTCCATTTTAGTTATTCACCTTCCCACAGGTCGCGGAATGGCGAGTTATCGCGGCTGCGTCCCCAGTTGTCGGTTCCCCACTTTGCAATAAATCGCCGCAGGTTTGGCATAAAGTCTCCGCCAGTTTGTGGCCCGCCCCGATAGCTACTGGTCAGGCTGCCGTGGTCGCAGTAGCAGCCGTCGTAAATTGCCAGCCTGAGCCCGTGGTATCGGACGCGCAGGCAGTAATCGTCGTCGTCCATGCCGTAATCGGTGAAGCGCTCGTCAAGCAGCCCAACGGCATCAATGACCCGGCGCGGAATGAGGACGCACGTAAAGCAGAGTGTCCGGTTTTCGTTTCTGACGCCGTCGAGGTCTGCCAGTTCGGGCACCAGATTCTGTAGCGGGTTGCCCACGTTGTTGCAAGCCGATGCAATAACGCCGTATTGCGGCCGCCGCTTTGACTGCTCCCACAGCTTCGTGAACCCCATCGGCGTCTGTAGCAGCGCGTCATCGTTGAGCAAAATCACATCGTCGGTTCCGGCTGCGTAGATGCCGAGGTTGATGTTGCGGGAGTAAACGAACGGCTTGTGACCGAGCACCGTATCGGCCCCGATGCCGTGGTTATAGCTCGGCAACCCGTCGTCAACTACGATGATTCGGCACGTCTCACCGGCTTCTCTGATCGCCTTGACGCAGGCCGCAAGGTTGACCGGGTTCTTGCTGGGAATGATGATACTGAGGCCCATTACTTCGGCTCCTTTGCCACTATCACCATCTTTGCAATCTGCCAGCACTTGCGGCACAACTCGATCCCCTTCGGGTGAAGTTCCGGCCCGAAACACCGCTTCAGCTTCCTGTCACGAAAGCACTTTTGACACGCCATCTTATTTCACAGCCTCCAGTGTTGCCATGATCTTCCAGACGCGCTCCCGTGAATCTTCGCCTGACACTTCGACCTCCTGAAGATTCAGCACGCGGAACGCTGCCGTTATCCCGTAGGACTTTGCCAGCCGCCCGTGCGCGAACGTCCCGGCCTCAAAGTATTTGAACAGGCTCAAGCACCACGGCGTTTTGTGCGTTGGGTCCGTGATGAAGCCTACACCGTGCGCCGCGCTTGGCAACTCAATTAGTGCAGTGCCTCCCGGTACCAGAACGCGGTGCAACTCGTTCATAAAGTGGATGCGCCCCAGCGGGTGACGAACGCCATCGCCGTTCGTACTGCAGGTTTCGCATTCCCATTTCTTTGTATGTGAACAGTCTCCGATGTGCTCCGCAACGTCATGCGCCCGCACTTCCAAGACGCTGGAATCCGGCCACGGCCACGGTCCTTCAAGGTCTACGATCTGGTCCACTTCCGGCCCCGGCGCGATATCGACTCCGGTGAACCCGTCGATACGTCTGTCTGCACATCCAAGATTCAGTCTCATTGTTCCATCACCTCTCTGCAGAAATTGTCGTAACCCCATGCGCGTACCCACTGCCGATCCGCCGCCGGTAACGCGTTGTGTCGCACCATTTCAGCTCGGTCATACGCGCTGCTGCTGTTGCCGCTGTGAATCCGTGCAACCATGAGCGGGTCGTTTGGGCAGCGCACGTATACAGGCACAGCCGAAATAGCGTGGCAGTTTACGCGCTTCAACCACTCCGTATCCTCGCCGTGCTGCAGGTCCGGGAACGGTCGCGCTTCCCACGCGTTGCGCCAGTAACATAGGCTCGTGCCGAGCGCGTAACGCGGGTTCGGGTTGCTGTACTCCCATGCCTCATGATCAATCGGAGTCCGATTGTTTTCGCCAAATCTTGCGTCCCAGAACAGCATCTCGTTGTACCCGACGCAATCTGCGCGAGTCGCCTGAAGCAGCGCAACCTGTTCCGCAATGCGGTTCGGATGACTCCAGTCGTCGTCATCCCAATGGGACACGATGTCGCAATCGGTCAGCAGTGAGTTCGCATAATTTCGCATTGCCCCAATTGTGCGCGCCGGGTCAGCTGGCAACGTCAGCAGCCTGAGCCCGCCGGTGTAGGTCTGGCTGTTAAAACACGCCACGGCCTGATGCTGGAAGGCTTCGCGGCCCGGCGACATCAGCATCACGCAGCCGACTTTCATTCGCCACCTACCAAGCACACCATAAGCGGCACAAACGCCACCGCAACGCCAATCAACACGGCCCCAATCGCCTTAAAAATCGCTTTCACTGTTTTATCCCTTGTCCGTCGCCGTGCAGAAATGACTGGTGCTGACGCATCAGTTCTTCCTCGCGCATTCTTTGCTGTTGCTTCCGGCGCGTCCGCCGCATGTCCCACCGCCACATTGCCAGCACGGCGACTATTAGAACTATGAGGTACGTGATGCCCGGCCCCATGCCGATGTCCGCTCTAACCGTTTCCATCGTTCCGCTCCTTTGCTGCCTGGTTCAGGATTGCCCGAGCTACCCACGCCTTTAGCAGCATCCCGCACTTCGCCGCCAGCAGCTTTGCCGCTTCGTAGACTTCATCCTCAACCGGGACGTTTATCTGTTTCATTCCGCTCCATCCACTTTTTGCAGTTGCACAACTCTGCGATACATTCGCCGTCCCAATCGTGTAGCCCGCAACCGTGACCGCAGCCGCACATCTTATCGCAATGGTCCGGCGCTTGCCAATGTCGGCAATAGGCGCCGCTGTCGTAATCATCCACAGCCCATAGCTTACACTACGCTTACAGTTGATTGCAACAAAGCTTATATCGGTGAGATCTCGTAGCCAGGTAGTGAACGCTCTTGATGCTGAGCCCGCACTCGCATGAACGCCATGATCGTTGCTTCGGCCCGGTCAGGGCTGCCGGGTATCCCGCGCTGGTTGCGTTGGTCTTTCGTCTCAATCTCAGTGCGCCCTTGGCTGTTCTCCCGATACCTGAGCGTGGAAAGTTGCGCCTGAGTTTCTTCGTCCACCAGCCCCGATATTGCATCAGCGCGTAGATATTCCCGGAACTGCCAATATGTTTCGGCCTTCTGGTTTGCGTACATGGTCCCGTCGATGGCGCTAAACCCTGCGTTAAACCCGTAGACGGGAAAGCCCTGATCGGCCATGTGCAACGCAAAATTATACCCGATGCCTGCAATGTCGATCACTACCAGCCCGAGCTTCCACGGCATTGCACGATGAAACCGGTGCAGGATGTTCGCTACTGGCCCGCGTGGGTCAGCATCGGCAAATGCGTGAGTTTCGAGGATCTGGCCGCCGCGCCGCGCTACCAGCACGGTTTCATCTGAGCCAGGCCCCGCAACGTCGATACCGATCTGAACCGCTTCCCTGCTGTTCTGCTGGATCTCCAGATCGGTAGGCGGTCTGGTGGCCCGCTCGATCCAAGCAAGCGGGTAGACGCTGTACGGGTCGTTGCCGGGGAACTCACCGAGCACGCGGCTGAGATATTTCGGGTGCTTTGGCCCCCAAACTTTGTAACGTTCCCGAATCCAAGCCCGGGTTATCAGGCCCGGATCTGCTACACGCGCCAGCCGGGTTTCGTCCAGGCCCAGCAGTTCTTCCTCCGTCAGCGGCAGCCCGGTCAGTTCGTTAAGCAGGTTCGGTGTATCGAATCCACTAATGCTAATGCAATTGAATATCGCCCGGTCCTTCGTGTGCGAGTCGTAGAAGTGGCCCGACGGCACAACCGGGTTGCCGAGTTCCAGAACGTGGACGTTACCACCTGAGCGGATGCCTTCAATTGCGTCCCAGATCTCGGAGCCGATACCGGGAGCCTCGTCGCAGATGATCAGGACGTGTTCGCCGTGCAACCCTTGGATGTTGACGCCGGCGCTCGAACTGGCACCGTAAGCGTAGCGGTCTGGTGCCACGCTTAGCCCCATCGTCGTCGGCATCGGCAGCAGTTGTTTCACCGGCCCCGCGTCCCACGCAACACGAACGTCTTTGAAGAACGTCTTCACCTGCCGTTCTGTCGGAGCCGTCACGAACACTTTCGAGTTGCGCCTGTACCGCACCAGCCACCAGAGCGGCAGCCCCGCGGCTGAATAGGTCTTGCCCGATGCGTGGCACCCTTTGACAGTCGTGAGCGGATTGGTGGCCACGGAATGCAGGATCTCGCGTTGCTTGGCCCATAGCTTGCGCCTGAGTTGCGTCCGCTGAAACTCTACAGGGTCGGTGAGGAACCTCGCCTTACTCGCTGCTGACGGTTTCGGCATCAGCTTCCGCAATCAGCCTGTCTGCATCAGATAGCAGGAATGGACGGTCTTTGCCGGACTCGTCCACAAATCGGTGATCGTTCGCCGGTTCCTTCCAGCGCCTGCGGACCTTCATCCAGAACGCCGTCATGCCCGGATGTTCGCCGCTCGTGGCCATTTGGAACATGGTCTGGGATACCTTCGCGTCGGCCTGAATCATCGCTTTGTCGAGCGTGTCGCGGAAGTGCTTTCGTAGCGTTTTCTCGTCAATATCGAGGATTGTGCAGATCTCCGCGTGAGGGAAGCCGCAGGCCGCCATACCCTGCACGGTGCGGATGTCCTGGTCGGTCGGTTGGTAGGAAGGTCTGGCCATTTCGTTTTATGTACGGGAAAAACTCTATTCAGGCTTGCTGAGGTGTATCAGCTCCATGCCGTAGTTATTCGCTTCTGTCGGGACTTCGAAGCCCGGTTTCGGTATGAACTTGTTGTCCTTAAACGGTCGATAGTCCACCTGATGCTGCCAGCGGTTCCACTTTCGGACTACTTTTACCACGTCCGGGTGCTGCTCTCTGAGTGATTCAGCCATCTTCAGCCGCCCGTCGCCTTGGTAGAGTTGATCCGTGTTGCCGCCCTTCATGGTCATCGTGACTGTCTTGTCACATAGAAAGGCGTTGAACAGGACTGTGCACATGCCTGACTTCAACACCCTCAACGAAAGGTCTGTGTCTTCGTTGTAGCGCCCACGCCAGCGAAACGGCAGTGAGTTGTCGATCAGGATGCAGGAGTAAATCCGGGTGTTGAACGTGGCCGGTTTCGTCTTGGTCTTAAGAGGAGCAAACATTTCATAATTGAATCCGGCCAGCCCTACGTTCTCGTAACGGTCCACGAAGTCTTCAGCAGTTTTGAATATGGCCCCGGAATCGATAATCACCCGCAGGTTGTCGGTGAGCCGATAAAATTCCTTGATGTTATCGTCCAGAATCCAATGCCTGGCAGAGCCTTCATTAAGCGCGTGCTCCCAGACCCAGTTTCGTGCTGGTATTGATCCCTGTCCCAGGTTCGAGAATGGCAACGCGAGGATTTTCTCCGGATCGATCACAGCCGCGTACTGGTCAACCTCTTGAGGCTCCACGACGATCCTGTAGGGAAGTTTAATTGCCTCAAGTGCCTTGGATGTTAGCCTGGACTCGCTGCGCCCTTTCGAGATGACGTACACAGGGTATTTTGAGGCGCAGTCTGGCGAGACGTAACGCTTATCGACGTAATGCTGAATCTTGGCCTTTGGGTGCCAAATGAACCGCGTCTTGTCGGTTATGAGTTGCCCGGTGAGTGCGGCGAAGGCGTCACGGTCAACCGAGTTGGCGAAATGGACCTTGATCGACTGCCAGGCCTCTTTGTTCTCTGAGTTGAACTCCGGCATCCCGGCCCATTCCGGCGTTGCGGTGCCTTCACCTTCCGGCTTCGTCCAGCCGGTCTCCCAGTCTGCAAATCCGGTCAGCGTCAGGTCGAAGTTCAGCGCCTTCAGGTCTCCGAACTCCAGAGCCAGCGCGTCCATGTCCCAATCGGCCCATGCGACGGAGCGATTCACCATCAGCCGGAACGCCTTCACCTGAGCCTCTGTCCATGTATCGCACGGGATTACCGGCACCTCTGCCAGTTGCATCTGAACCGCAGCCTTCAGGCGCAAGTGACCGTCGATTACCAGCCCGTCAGACTTTGCCAGTACCGGGATTGTGAACCCGTACTCTTTGATTGACGCTACCATCTGGCCCACAGCTTTATCGTTGCGCCTAGGGTTGCGTGCGTATGGCTGGAGCCTGTCTATCGGCCAGTATTCGATTCTGAGCGCCGGGTGCTCTGGTGCGGGTTTGCGTTTCGCCATCTGCTGTAAGGGTACTGGAAGCCGGTTGTATTGTGCAAACTGCAGACGTACCAGAAGATCATGGTTGCAAGTAAATCATTAGTGTGGTATTATTTAATTGTCAGGCAGGACCGGCGACCACCGGGCCAGCCGCGCAAAGGCTATAGGAGGCCGAAAACGATGGAATACAGCATCACAGAAGAAAAGGTTTGGGCACGCGAAGGCTGCAATAACCGCTCACTTCACACGGTTGAGCACGCTGGCTACGAACTCAAGGTCATCGGCTACCGCATCGTCCGCAACGGCGCTAAGATCTTCGTGGCTTACCCACCGTTTGCGACCGTCGAAGCCGCTGCCGCCCGCATTGCCGAACTCAAGGCGGTGGCGTAATATGATCGCCCCGAACACTCTCGAAGAAACGCCAGTCACCGTGAATGGCGTAGCTGGAAAGGTCCTCATCATGTGGACCGATGGAACAGCAGATATCCGCACCGATGCCGGCGAAACGCTGGTAGACGTACCGCTGGTTCAGATCACAGTTGTTGAGGTTAGCGCGTAACCCGCGCTGGAGAGACGAAAATGAAGATCACGATCACAAGCAAACTGGATACAGCAAGCGCCGCCCGTTTACGCCGACGCGCTGCCAAGAATTTCAACACGTACAACTCCGCGCATGTGACATTTTACAAGTGCGGACGAAATCAGTATGAGTGCGCAGACCCGGACGCGGACAAGCAGACCGCACACGCGACGGCCCGGCGAATGATGGTAATTGCTGGCCAGACTTTTGACTACGAGTTAAGCGCGTAACCCGCGCTGAGGAGAGATGGAAATGGTTCTAAATGCACACGGTAAGCACATTGCCAACGCAATCCGCGCCGGTATCAATGCCATGACGGCCACCAGATGGGCAGAGGAAGCCAGCAAGGCGGCGAACTTCGAGGATGAGGGCGAATGGTTCGCGCCTGAGTTTGGAGCGGCTCGAGACGCCACCGATTGCGTTGGCGGCTGGGATTTCGCCGGCTGGCGCGAGACCCTGGACGGGCTGGAATCCACCGGCAAGATCGGCGGCATGGACTTTCAGCACCTGCGCTGGCGCAACTTGCACTGGAAAAAGAGAAGCGCATGACCTTCCCCGTTCACCGAGACGGTATCCGCTGGATCGTCACAATCCCGTATCCTCAGCGAAGTATCGCGAAGGATGCGGGATTTCGCTGGTGTCCACAAAGTCGGCACTGGTACACCACCCGCGAAGACGTGGCGAAACTTCTCATGGACCCCGCCGCGCAACTCGCGAAGAAATCCGAGTTTGAGCGCATTGGCAAGGAACGTGCCGCACTGGTGGACGAATCCCGCGCCGCATCCGCCGACGTAGAGCTTCCGGCCCCGCATGGGCTGGAGTATCTGCCGTTCCAGCGTGCCGGTATCGCAACCGCGCTGAACAGATTCGGTATTGATCTTGCCTATCTCCAATGCAATAATCAGGTGAGGGAAAAAGACGATGCCAAAGGGAGTCTATCCGAGAACAGCGAATCAACTGGCCGCAGCCGTGGCGAATCTGGCGAAAGGCAGGGAACCGGCAGCACGAGACAAGGCCAAAACATCACTGCGATTGCTCGGTCAGGATCTGGACTGGCGTCTGAAGGTGTCCAATTCGACGCGCCGGGCGATGCACGATCCAGAGATTCGTCAGCGTCATCTGGCGGGACTGAAAGGGCTGGCGCTCAACATGAAGGGCGGCAACGGGCAGCCTCTCACTCCGTTTATCAGTTGCCTATGGTCGCACCTGCAGCCGCTCGGATGGAAACTGGAGCACGTCATCAAGACTCGCGGTCATGGGACGGAACACAATCCGCCATTCAACTACAAAGCGGACTTCGCGCACCCGACGGCCAAAGTGGTTATCGAAGCGGACGGCCCGTCTCACAACAATCTGCGCCAGCAGTTGAAGGACCGAAAGAAAACTCGCGTGTTGCAGGCTCTCGGATGGAAGGTAATCCGGGTTCCGCATCGCTGATCGGAGGTGTTCAAACCATGTCATCAGTCGGAGTTCTCTTCGGCGATGACATGGGCTGAATGGTTTAGGTAAAACGATCCAAGTAATCGGGATCATAAATGCCGTACCGTGGGTAAAGCGGGTTTTGATCGTCTGCCCTGCCACCCTGAAGCAAAACTGGCAGCGCGAGCTGAATAAATGGCTTGTGCGCAAGTTCCGCATCGGCATCGCTTCCGGTCAATCGTGGCCCGGTGGTTACGCCGATATCGTCATCATCAATTTCGACATTGCGACGAAGCACGCTGCGAAGATTCAGGCCGAACTCTGGGACCTGGTAGCGATTGACGAAGCCCACTACCTCAAAAACAGGGAGTCGAAGCGGACGCTGGCGATATTTGGTATGGACCCCTATACCGCCAAACGCCAGAAGGTGGAGCCGTCGCCCGGTGTCCGTGGCCGCCTGCAGGTTGGCATGACTGGTACGCCGATACCGAACCGCCCGAGTGAAGGTTTTGGCCTGTTCCACTGGCTGGCCCCGGATCACGAGATCTTCAAAAGCTTCTATCTGTACGCAAAGAAGTTCACCGGGTCGTTCACGTCGCCGGGTGCCGGCTACGATCCCGGCGGAGCCACGAATCTGGACGAACTGCAGCGGGAGTTGCGCGGGTCTATCATGATCCGACGCACTAAAACGCAGGTGCTGACCGAGTTGCCGGCCAAACGCCGCGTCGTCATCGAGCTTGAGGCGGATTCAGCGTCTGACGCAATTGCGGAGGAGTCGGAGGCTGCGGAGTCCCACGAAGAAGAACTGGAGCGCCTACGCGCTGCCGTGGAGCTTGCCAAGGCTGAATCAGAGGAAGCGTACACCGCCGCCGTGGCCGCGCTGAAGAAAGGCGCCTCGTTTGCGTTTACTGAAATGGCCCGGATCCGGCATGAGACAGCGATGGCCACGTTACCGCACGCGGTTGAGCACGTTCTGACGGCGCTGAAGGCTGACGAGTCACACAAGGTAGTTGTATTTTGTCACCACGGGGACGTCGCTGCCGGTATGCTTTCCGCACTGGCTGAGGAACAGATCGGCACCGCGTCTATCACGCAGAAGACGCCGATCATGGAGCGCCAAGCGGAATCAGACCGCTTCCAAACGGACCCGGACTGCCGCGTGTTCGTCGGAGGAATTCAGTCTGCCGGTGTCGGAATCACCCTCACAGCCGCGTGGCATGTTGTCTTTGTGGAACTCGATTGGGTGCCCGGCAACATGTCGCAGGCTGAGGATCGTTGCAATCGAATTGGCCAGCGTAATTCCGTGCTTTGCGAACATCTGGTGATCCAGGGGAGCATCGCGGCGACGATGGCGAAACGGCTGGTGTCGAAACAAAACATCATTGATTCGGCACTGGACCGGGAACACCCGGAGCGGCTGACACCCGAACAGGTGGAACTGATGGAAGCGCCTATAGTCCCCGGACGGTCTGAAGCTGCAACGCAGGACACGCCCCGGACGAAGTATACCAAGATCGCAGAGACGCTGACACCATCGCAGATATCCGCGATACACCAGGCCTTGAAGATGATTGCAGACCTGGACGGTGACCACGCCAAAGTGCTGAACGGTATCGGGTTCTCCCGGTTAGACGGCATGATCGGTCACTCGCTGGCCGATTGCGGACGCCTCACGTCGAAACAGGCTGCGTTAGGACAGACGCTGGTGCGGAAGTACCGGCGGCAGGTTCCGGACGCGCTGCTGATTGAATGCGGTCTATAGCCGCGTCAGCTTCCTTCTGCGACGGATGGTCAGATACCCACTCTGAACATCCGTCGCTTTCCAGTTTGTACAGCCCCCAGAACTGCGCCTGATCCGGCTTGCAAGGATCTGCACACGCTACGCCGCCAGCGGTGCGTATCTCGCGCATCGGGAGGATGTAGTACGTGGTTTCAACAAGCATCGGCAGCACGCTTTCCGCGTTTCCACGCCCGGTCTGTAATTCGCGCCTGAGCCCTTCGGCACTTGTCGGCCCCGCACGTTATCTGGTTTTTGTTGACTAGCGTAAACGGTTGCACGCAGTGCGGACAAGTGCCGTTTCCGAAGTCGCGACGCATCGTCATCCCCGGTGAATACCAGAGCCTCATACCTGAGCCAGCTTCTCGATCTGTTCGGCCTGCTGCTGTATCAGCAAGGCTTGGTCTTTCATCTGCCGAGCCATGCGCGAGATCATCGCCCGCGCCTCCTGCAGGTTCAGGTTATGCCGGCGCGTCCCGCTTCGCACGCTTACCGTGTCCCACGTTTTATCAGCCTTTGCGAGGTGGTGAAGGACGGTCGTGTGGTGCAT
>TARA_R110000868_G_scaffold4155_33_pt1 | contig 18019 bp, 15 predicted proteins | sample TARA_R110000868 | Tara Oceans TARA_R110000868 (sample SAMEA4397489) | marine metagenome | biome: Polar Biome; feature: [SRF] surface water layer (ENVO:00010504); material: water (ENVO:00002006), including particulate matter (ENVO:01000060) such as... | depth 5 m | reverse complement strand
GAAGTTCCGAGAACAGCCGCGCCTTGGCGGCGAGATAGCTTTCAATCGTCCCATGGTAATCGAGATGGTCGCGCGACAGGTTGGTAAAACCGGCGGCCCGCAGGCGGACTCCGTCCATCCGGCGCTGGTCGAGACCGTGGCTCGATGCCTCGAGAACCGCGTGGCTGGCGCCGTTCCGTGCGATATCGGCAAGATCGGCATGGAGGGTGACCGGATCCGGCGTCGTTAATGTCGGTTTGACGCTGCCGTCCGGCATTTGCAGGCCGAGGGTGCCCATGCTGACGGCACGGTGTGTAAGCAGCGTCCAAATCTGGCGGGTGAAATGCGCGACCGAGGTTTTGCCGTTGGTGCCGGTGACAGCCGCGATCGTCTTCGGCTGGTCGCCGTAAAATGCCGCGGCAATATGGGCAAGTGCAGCGCGCGCATCCGGCGACGTCAGAAGAGCGATTTCGTCATTGGCGAGCCCGGTCCCTTCCGGCGCGAGTATAGCCGCGGCGCCCTGTGCGATGGCGGTGTCGATAAAATCGCGTCCGTCGGCGCTGGTTCCCGGCAGGGCTGCGAACAGGAATCCGGGTTCGACAGCGCGCGAATCCGCGGTCAATCCCGTTATCTCCCTGTTGCGCAGTTCGTCTGTCAGGTTCACCTGTGTGATCTCTCCCTGTAAGAGGTCAATGAGACGCAAGCCGCCGCTCCCGGCCGGATTTCTCGGAAACATCGATCGTCAGCGCACTCCGCGCCGCATCGCTATCCTTGATCGGCCGCAGTCCAAGAACAGGCGCGATCCGCCCGACAACGGCGCCGATAACCGGTGCGGCAACCCAGCCGCCGGTCGCATAGCCGAATGTTTCTTTCGTGCCCGTCGGTTCGTCGAGCATCGCCAGGATGACGTATCTCGGCTTGTTCATCGGGAAGGCGGCGACAAAGGACGAAATGAGCGCTTTGCGCTTGTAGCCGCGCCCCGACACTTTTTCAGCGGTGCCGGTTTTGCCGCCGACCAGATATCCCGGCGCGGCTGCCTTCCGGCCGGTGCCCTGTTCGACTACCAGGCGCATCAACCGCCGCATCTCCAGTGAGGTATCTTCAGAGATGATGCGTTTTCCGACGGGGATATCTGCTGGGCTGCGGCGTATAAGCGTCGGTGTCCGGTAGATGCCGCCGTTTACGACCGCCGAGACGCCGGCGACGAGGTGCAGCGGGCTGACCGCAAGGCCATGGCCGAACGAAATCGTCATCGAGTTGATCTCACGCCAGTTGTCGGGTGAGAGCGGCGTGCCGGTTTCCGAAAGTTCTATACCGACGGTTTTCATCATCCCGAGACTGGACAGAAACTTCTTGTGCCCGGGTATTCCGACGTCGAGCGCCATCTTCACGGTGCCGATATTCGACGAGTACATGAAAATTTCCGGCACCGACAACCACCGCTTCTTCGCGTGGTAATCCCGGATCGTAAACCGGGCGACGCGAATGGGGTCGGTCGCGTCGTACCCGCCGTTCAGCGAGACCGTGCCGGCGTCGAGCGCCATTGCGGTGGTGAAAATCTTGAAGGTCGAGCCCATCTCGTAAACGCCGAGCGTGGTTCGGTTGAACCGCAGGTCCTGCGGAATCGAACCGGGCTGGTTCGGATCGAAACTGGGGAGCGAGGACATGGCGATGATTTCGCCCGTGTTCACGTCCATAACCAGGCCGGCGGCCCCGATCGCGCTGAATTTTTTCATTGCAAGGCCGAGTTCGTGTTCGAGAACGTGCTGCACGCGGACATCGATCGACAACGCCATGTTCGACTGGCGGGTACGCAGTTCCTTGTCGAAATAGCGCTCGATTCCCGTCAGGCCCTTGTTGTCGATATCGGTAAAACCCATGACGTGGGATGCGAGCGGGCCGAGCGGATACATGCGCCGGGCTTCCCGCTGGAAGTTCAGCGCCGGTATGCCGAGGCGGTTGACCGCATATTGCTGGCGTGGCGTCAGATGGCGGCGCAGCCAGACAAAGCCGCGATTCGAGCGCAGTTTCTTCTCGATCGCTTTCACATCGATATCGGGCAGCGCCGTGGACAACCGGAGGGCCGCCTGTTCGGGGTCGAGCACCAGGCGCGGGTTGGCGAACAGCGACGCGGTATTCAGGCTGGTCGCCATCAGAATGCCGTTTCGGTCGACGATATCGGCGCGCCCGGTATTCTTTTCGTCTTTGCTGATGCTGCGGGTGTAGCGGGGTTCGGCATTGTCCGAGAACACCGACACGTCGACCACCCGGACGCCGATCACGGCGAACGCGGCCGAAAACAGCGCTCCGGCGACTATAAGTCGGTTCCGACCGGTTTCGATAGCGGTCTTGCGATCGCCTTCTATGCGAATTTTCTCGGGCGGGATTTGCAGTTTCCCGATCATTGCGATTTCTTCAGCTTGGCGAGGATCGGCGTCAGCCAGTCGTCGCTTTGCGGCTGAGGCGCTCGCCGCTTCAGAGAGGGGCTTTTCTCGGCGATTTCCGTTCCCTGTCCTTGTTCCGCCGCTTCCGGGTCGATCTGCTGCAGCAGTTCCTGCATCGACACCGTCTGGGCTGCGACGGGGGCGTCCATGCCGAGCAGCCGCGTGCTCAGCGCTTCGAGCCGCGCGGGCTGGTTCAGATAGCTCCATTCCGCCTGCATGACCTGAACGGCATCCCGGTCGGTAATGATTTCGGCGTTCAGCGCATGGAGGCGGTCCTCGAGGCTCTGAACGCGATGTTTCACCACGAACAATCCGACCACAACGGCGATGCCGAGTACGGTCCAGAGCAGGGTTGATCGGCGCATGGTCAGGCCTCCCGCTTGACGGGTGCAGGTGTGCGTTCGGCGACCCGGAGTTTTGCGGACCGGGCGCGGGTGTTCCTTCGGGTTTCCGTATCCGACGGCTTTTGCGCGCCGCGTCGGATCAGCCTGAAACACGGTTCCGCCGTCGGCGTGGCGGTCGCAGGCAGATGCCGCGATACGGTCGGCACGTCGCCGGATTCCCGCCGGAGGAATTCCTTTACGATCCGGTCTTCGAGCGAATGAAAGGAGACGATGGCGAGCCGTCCGCCGGGCGCGAGGATGATCTCTGCTGCCTGCAGGCCGCGCTCGAGTTCGCCCAGTTCGTCGTTTACCTGAATGCGGATCGCCTGAAACGTCCGGGTCGCGGGGTCGGTCTTGGACGGCTTGCCGCCGCGATAGACGTTCCGCACGATGTCGGCAAGCTGACCGGTGCGGGTGATCGGCGCGTCGCTGCGGGCATGCACGATGGCGCGGGCAATACGCCGCGCCTGTCGTTCCTCGCCGTATTTGAAGATGATGTCGGCAAGAACGCTTTCCTCGGCATCGTTCACGAGGTCGGTGGCCGAGAGCCCGTTTTTGCCCTGCCGCATGTCGAGCGGGCCATCGTTGCGGAAACTGAAGCCGCGCGCCGGGTCGTCGATCTGCATCGACGAGACGCCGAGATCGAGGGCGATGCCGTCGACGGTGTCGATGCCCTCGTGCTCGAGGATAGCGGCCATGTCGCCGAACCGGCCTTCGATCACGGTCAGCCGTCCTGCGTATTTCTCGACCAGCGTCGCCGCATTCGCGACGGCCTCGGGATCGCGGTCGATGGCCCAGACGCGGCAGTCCGCCGCTTCCAGAATGGCGGCGGTATATCCTCCGGCGCCGAATGTGCCGTCGACATAGCGTCCGCCGTCACGCGGCTGCAGTGCGGCGATCACTTCGTCGATCATGACGGGTTCGTGTCCAAAAGCGGGGGCGGGGCTCATGCGGCGCCTCCGTTGAGTCGGGCACGGAGCGCCGCGACTTCCACCGCCTGATGTTTTTCATAAGCGTCGGGCGCCCATATCTGGAAGCGCGTGCCGCGGCCGACGAACGTCGCGCGGTCGGTTATGCCGGCATGTTCGACAAGCCGGGCGGGCAGGATGATTCGGCCCTCGCCGTCGAACGGCAGCTCGCTCGAGAGCGCCATGATGGTCTCGACAAGGCCGTCATCCGACTTGCCGACGAGTGTCTGTGTGAAATCGCCACCGTCCAGGGACTGGTCGAACCGCCGCTGGATCAATTGGTCGAGCGTACCGCGTCCGAAGCCCTCGATTGCTGGCTCCGTCAGCGAGGGATAGGCGATAACCCCTTGATATGTCTCGGTTCCCAAGGCAGCACGATAGGCAGCCGGAACCGACACGCGGCCCTTCCGGTCAACCTTGTTCTCGTATGTCGAAATAAACGACGCCACGGGATGATCCGACTTTCCTGTCTGTACCTGTCGGCGAACCGACGCAAAACCACGTCCCGGTAGCGAATTTGGGACATGATGGGATATCATGGGTAATTATGGGAGTCAATGCCATCAATAGTAAAGAACCAGTTAAGAACGGGTGTTTAGAAGCATTCGTTGATGTCACCACATGCGCTTTGGAACGTAAGTGAAATTGATTGGATGCCAGATTCAAGGATTGTTTAGGCGCCAATTACGGCAGCATTGTGTTCTTCTTATGTTCTCATTCGGGCAAGCGGTGTGGCAAACCGGCCGGTTGCGATCGGGGGCCGGTATCGGCGCATGCCATCCCCGTAAGGGGTACAAAAAAGCCGCGGCCCAGTGCGGGCCGCGGCGTCTCGTCGGTTTTGGTTGCGGCCGGCCCTGGAAGAGGCCGGCGGAAGTTACCTGGCGATATTGATCGTAATCGTTACCCGCCGGTTGGCGCGCAGGCGTTTCTCGTCGGCTGTGGGTACGGCAAGATCCTTTTCGCCGACGCCGCGTGCGGAGATCCGTTCGGGTGCAATACCGCGTTCGACCAGCGCCTTTTTGACGTTTTCGGCCCGCATTGCGGACAGAGTGTCGTTATAGGCGTTCGTGCCTACCGTATCCGCGTGGCCGACGATCTCGAATGTCGCGGGCCTGTTCCGCCATTCGGCGGCGATCGGGTCGAGCTGCGTGCCGATGGCGATGCTGACGCGCGATTTATCGTATCCGAACTCGATGTCGTGGGTGACGGGCTGCGGCGCCATGACCGGCGCCGGCTTCGGCGGCTCGGGCTTGACCATCGCAACACGTGGGCCTTTGAGCATTTTGCCGAGTTTGACGGTCACATACCCGCCGCCGATACCGAAGCGCAAACCGGTTTCCGATGAATCGACGTCGAGAACGACGTTATTGGTCCGATTCTTCAGGCCGGCTTCGCCGCTTCCCTTGCCGAAGATGGCGACACCGCCGAGAGCTTTGTATTCGCCGGCGATGTCATCGAGTTTCGCGAGATTATAAACCGTGCCCGTGGCGGTCGCGACGGAATATCCAAGGTCCGCGATGCTGTAACCATCGGCGGTGAAGGCGTATTCCGAGCCGTCGTTGAGGACAAGTGTGCCCGTGCCGGTATGAAAGCCGACAATTAGGCCGGCATTATCGAACGACACGGTATACGTGCCGCTCTGGTTTCTATCCGCGGTATTTTGTCCGGCGCAACCGGCGGCGGTCAGCACGACCAGCAGCGACAGGGTTTTGGCGATACGTCCAACGGTAATCATTCTCGAATTTCTCTTTCATTTGCCCGGCCGGGCCGATCACGATCAATTTGTCCCGCTGCCCAGGCGATAGGTGTGGAGCCTGAAGTCTGCTCTCTATATTCAACTGGATACGGCCTTCCGGGCATACAAGCGTTGATGTGAATTAATGTTGTCCCACGGTTTTTAATTGGTCCGCGCGGCGCGGATTTCCTAGTCTTTGCAAAGGTGTGTCAAAAAAAGGTCCAGACGGTCTGTAAGCCGGGTTCTGTCCCCGTCCAGGCCGAAGCCGGAACGGGAGATGGCCATTCATCTGGGGCGCCCGTTACCGAACGCCTCGTCGCGACCTACCCGGGCAGCAGCGCGGAAACCCGCCTGCGAACCTGCGTTCGCGTGCCGCCCCTATTCGGTCTTGCTCCCGGTGGGGTTTACCCTGCCATCGCCGTTACCGGCGACGCGGTGCGCTCTTACCGCACCCTTTCACCCTTACCGTATCCGTGGATATGGCGGTTTGCTCTCTGTGGCACTTTCCCTGGGGTTGCCCCCGCCGGCCGTTAGCCGGCACCGTGTTTCCGTGGAGCCCGGACTTTCCTCCCCCCGACGGGTTTCCCCATTGCCGGAAGGCGACCATCCGACCGTCTGGACCGCCGGCACACTCGGTCGAAAAGCGTTGAGCGTCAACTGTTTATGGCGTGTACCGCGGCAACCATGGTCAGGGTCGGGTCATCCAGCCTGCCGGTGACGTTGTCGGGCACGAAGCGGCGCTGGAAGGCCGAGACGATATCGGCGGCCCCCACCGCCGGGTCGTAGCCGATGGCGGCCAGGTGGTTCAGCGCGGTCGCGCGATCGACGGGTGCGGGAAAATCCGTCGGCCAGACGGAAAGACCCAGCCGCGCCAGACGCTGCCAGTCGAACAGTTCGCCGGGATCCTGTTTGCGCGATGGCGCAATATCCGAATGACCGACCACGCGGTGCGCCGGAATTTCATGCCGGCGCATTACCTCTGCGAGCAACGCCTCGACGGCAGCCATCTGGGATTCCGGAAATTTCCGGTATCCGAATTCGTGGCCCGGGTTGACGATCTCGATGCCGATGGACCGGTCGTTGATATCGGTCGCGCCGGCCCAGTAGCTGCGCCCTGCATGCCAGGCGCGGCATGAGTCGGCGACCAGCCGGTAGATGCGGCCGTCTTCGTCGACAACGTAATGGGCGCTGACCTCTGCGGCCTGATCGCATAACCGTTCAAGGGCCGCTTCGCCGGTTTTCATCCCCGTGTAGTGAAGCACCGCCATATCTATATCGACGCCCGCCGGGCGCGCACTGAAATTGGGAGACGGTCTTTCGATAATCTCCATGTCTCGATACAGCCTCAATCCGGTGTGTTGTCGGCAGGTGCCGGGGGCAGCGGGGGCGTTGGTACGGGCCCGGGGCCCGATCCCCGGAAAACGATGATCGCAACGCCTGCGATCGTCACCAGCCCGCCCGCCATTATATGCCAGTTCAGGGTCTCTCCAAGCAACGCGATCCCGAAGCCGACCCCGAATACGGGTATGAGCAGCGTAAAGGGCATGGTCTGGTTGGTCCGGTATTTGGGCACAAGTTCGTACCAAAGCCCGTGGCCGACGACGCTGACGACAATGCCCATATGGAGGATGGCTATCCAGGCGTCGAGGCTTGCATTGGCGATCGCGTCGATCTGGCCGGATTCGAACAGGATCGACACCAGCGCCATTTGCGGGAACGCGAATACCGCCATCCATCCATTGATGGCAAAGACGCTGACACCGCCCAGTCCGCGAAGCTGCAGGTTGGCGCCGCCGAACGCCAGGGCCGATATCAGCGCCATGAACGCATATAGATGGCTGTCCGACAGGCGCGGCTCCCCGACCACGAGGGCGACCCCGAAAAAGCTAATAAGAATGCCTGCGGCGCGGTACCAGCCGAATTTTTCGCGGAAGAAGACAAGGGCCAGCAACAGGGCGAACGGGACCGAGGTCTGAATGATCAGGGCGGCAGTGCCGACATGAATATGTTCCAGCGCGGCGAACATCAGTCCGAAATGCAGCGTGCCCATGGTGACCGAAAGGCCGAAGATTTTCCACATATGGCCGCGCGGAATTGCGACGAAGGGAACCAGCGTCGCTGCGATTACCGCCATGCGCAGCGCGATCAATGCCCAGCCCGGAATTTCCGCGACTGCCAGGCGCGCTGCGGCGATATTGGATGCCCAGACAGCCATTACGAGAACGGCAAGGGCGATATGGGCGTGTTTCATGACGGCGGAGAGTCGGTCTGCCACCATGGGAAGTCAAACGGGGAATCGTTGTCGGGCAGGCATAAATGTAATGCGGATATTTCGGTGTGGCGGGGTCGGCCCGTCGTGTAGGATTCCCGTTTGGTTCTGATATGTCGCCATGCAAAGGAAATGGATCGAATGTCCGGTCAGGTTGTCGCCGTCAGCTGTGCTGCCGGGAACGTATTCTCAAAGCCGCCTCAGGCCGGTATTTCCCTGGTTGCGGGGCTCGGCGTCGAAGGCGATGCCCATAAAGGTAAAACCGTTCAGCATCTCTACCTGCAGCGGAAAGACTCGACGGCGCCTAACCTGCGGCAGGTCCATCTTGTGCAGTCCGAACTATTCGACGAATTGCGGCAACAGGGGTTCGAGATCGGGCCCGGAAATATCGGCGAAAACATCACGACGCGGGGCATCGATCTTCCGGCTTTGCCCGCCGGTGCCCGTCTGCGGATAGGTGCTGCCTGTATAGAAATTACCGGACTGCGAAACCCGTGCGGCCAGCTCGATAATTTCCGGAAGGGACTGACGAAGGCCGTCACCGGCAAGAACGCCAACGGTAAGGCGTATCTGCTGTCGGCCGTGATGGGAATTGTCGTGACCGGGGGCGATATCGGATCCGGCGATGCCATTGCGGTCGAAATGCCCGAACAGCCTTACAACGCGCTTCAGCCTGTTTAGTCCCTGGCCGTTACTTCAACCCGCGCTGTTTTTGGATTTTGCCCCAGGCGTCGTTGATCGTCGCCATTTTCGACGTGGCCATGTCGATAAAATCCTGGGGCATGCCTTCGGCGACCAGCTTGTCGGGGTGGTTCTCCTTGATCAGCGTGCGCCAGGCGGCGCGCACGGCTGTGTCGTCCGCATCATGCGGCACGCCGAGTATTGCATAGGGGTCGGACGCATCGGCGCCGAGATGGCCTGCCCGAATACGCGCAAACTTGGCTTCATCGAACCCGAAAATCGTTGCTACGGCTTTGAGGAACTCTTCTTCCTGCGGATGGATGACATGATCCGCCTTTGCGATATGAAAAAGGGCATCGAGAAGCTCTTCAAGTACGGCCGGGCGGTCCACGAACATTTTCGCGACCTGCCTGGCATAGGGTTCGAAGCCGCGGGCGTCCTTGCGGGCAAGGTCGAAAACCCGGCCGACATTTTTAAGCTCGTCTTCCGGGACATGGATAATCTGGCGAAATGCGACGATCTCGTCGGGTGTGACCTGGCCGTCGGCCTTGGCCATCTTCGCGCTCAGCGCAATGACCGCGATGGTGAAAGCGGTCTGGCGGGTGGCGTCGCTGGCATTCTCGTCAGGGTCGCGCAGGCGGTCCACCGCGTGGCCGGCCGCCGCGCCGACCAGCGCGCCGAGCGGACCGCCGATTACGAAGCCTGCCGCTCCGCCAATGATTTTTCCGAGAAGAGCCATGTGTTCTTGTTTCCGAGCCTACCCGACCCGGCTTCGTGATTGTTGGTTTTCGCCCGCATGTTCGCCGTCCCATGTTCTTCGCCCGAAAATGTGGCGACAACATGGCCCCGACCCGGTTCAGGGACAGATCATATCACGGGATTATACCACGGGGTGCAATACCTCTATCCCCGGTGCCGGACAGGTCCCGAATTTGTCATGTTTTCGCCGCCGTCAGGCTGACACGTGCGGCTCCGGTTGATACATTCCCGCGAACACTGAAAACCCGAACCAACAAGACGTCCCAGGAGTCCATCATGGCGAGCAAAAGCGGCAATCGAATCATTGCGATCGAAGAACATTATTTCGATCCCGAAATCGCGGCTTTGTACGACGACAAGGCGGGGTTCGCCGGGACGCCGATCCGCACCAAGATGGACGATCTGTACGACCTGCGTATCAAGGACATGGATGCCTCCGGGATTGACGTGCAGGTGCTGTCGCAGGGCGCCCCCGGCGTTCAGCGTTTCGATGCCGAAACCGCGACGAGGCTCGCCATCGGCGCGAATGACCGCCTGCACGAGACCTGCCAGCGTCACCCCGACCGGTTTGCCGGTTTCGCCACGCTGGCGTCTCCGGCGCCCGAAGCGGCGGCGGACGAACTGGAACGCACCGTCAGGGATTACGGCTTCAAGGGCGGGATGATCCATGGTCTGACCAACGGCGAATTTATAGACCAGAAACAGTTCTGGCCGATCTTCGCCCGCGCCGAGGCGCTGGACGTGCCGATCTATCTGCATCCGGCCGTGCCGCATCAGGATGTCGTCAAAGCCTATTACAAGGATTACCTGCCCAAGTATCCTTCGCTGCTCACGGCGGCCTGGGGATTCACGGTCGAAACCGCGACCGCCGGCATCCGCATGGTGCTGAGCGAGGTGTTCGACGAATATCCCAGGCTGCAGATCGTGCTCGGCCATCTCGGCGAAGGCCTGCCGTTCCTGTTGTGGCGGATCAGCGACGCGCTGGCGCGCGACAACGACTATCCGTTCCGCGAAAAATTCTGCAATCACTTCCACATCACGACGAGCGGCAATTTCTCGGACCCGGCGATGGTCTGCTCGATGATGGAAATGGGAATCGACCGCATCATGTTCTCGGTCGACTATCCGTTCGCACCCAACATGCAGGGGACGGACTGGATGGAAAACATCTCGTTAAGCCCCGACGACAAGAAGAAAGTGCTGCATGGGAACGCGGAAAAACTGCTGAAGATGTAGATGCGCACAGAACTGATTTCCATCGGCACGGACACGCTTCCCCTCGACGGGGCATGGCATGAACCCGACGGCGGCGCGACGGCGGGCGCGGTGATGCTGTGCCACGGCAACACGATGAATTTCTATGTCGGCGCGCCGCGCTTCCTGCCGCCGATGCTGACCGAACTTGGCTACGCGTGTCTTGCCTTCAACCGGCGGGGCCATGATATCCTCAGTATCCGCGATAGCCGCTCTGCCGAGGGGGCGGCGTTCCAGACTACCGCCGAAGGCATTGCCGATAATGAATTTGCCGCCGGCTGGTTGCGCGACAAGGGATTCCCGGCGCCGGTGGTGATCGGCCACAGCAATGGCGGTTTTCTCGGCGTGCAGCATGTCGCCAATCACCCCGAGACCCCGGCGATGGTGCTGCTGTCGGCCCATGCCGGCGCCGCGACCGCGGACAGGCTGGCGGCGCAGACCGGCCTGCTGGGCGGCGACCGTACGCCCGAACTTCGCGCACAGGCGGAAGCGATGATCGCCGACGGGCGCGGCGGCGACCTGCTGCTGCTGCCCGGCTGGTGGTATGTGGCGACCGCTGAAAGCTATATCGACCGGCTGACCACCATGCCGAACACGGTGGAAACCGCGCCCCGGATCGACTGTCCGGTATTGTATGTGCGGGGCGACCGGGAATTGAGGGATTCATATCCGGCGGAGGATTTCGCAGCGGCGAGCGGCGGTCCCTGCGATGTCGAAATCGTACCGGATTGCGATCATTTTTATAAGGGCCGCGAAGACGCGATTATCGATCTGGTGCGGTCCTGGATTCAGAAAACCCTGAACCCCGGCATGGCTGGCTGATACGGGTGGCTTGATATGAACGAATGGACAAAGATCGGGACTGAACAATGACGTCACAAATCGAAAAAGAAACCGGCTGGCAATTCTGGATCGACCGTGGCGGGACGTTCACCGATTTCGTAATCCGCGCGCCTGACGGCAAGCTGACCACCCACAAGCTTCTGTCGGAAAATCCTGAACGCTACCGCGACGCCGCCCTGCAGGGCATCCGCGAAACCCTCGGGATCGAAAACGACGCCGCGTTGCCGGACGGGCTTGTCGAAGCGGTCAAGATGGGCACCACCGTTGCGACCAATGCGCTGCTGGAGCGCAAGGGCGAACGCACCCTGCTGGCGGTGACGACGGGTTTCGCCGACCAGCTGCGCATCGGGTATCAGAACCGTCCGAATATTTTCGCCCGCCGGATCGAACTGCCGGAACTGCTTTACGAATCCGTGATCGAGATCGAGGAGAGAATGTCCGCCGAGGGCGAGGTGCTGACGCCGCTGGACGAAGCGGCGGCGCGGCAATCCCTGCAGGCCTCGTTCGACGACGGTATCCGGTCGGTCGCCATCGTGTTCATGCACGGTTATCGATATCACGATCACGAAGCGGCGGTCGCGGCGATCGCCCGCGATATCGGCTTCACCCAGGTTTCGGTTTCGCACGAAGTCAGCCCGCTGATGAAATTCGTCGGGCGCGGCGACACCACTGTGGTCGACGCCTATGTATCGCCCATCCTGCGGCGCTACGTGGACCTGATCGCGTCCCAGGTCGGCGATGCGCGGCTGATGTTCATGCAGTCCAATGGCGGGCTCGCCGATGCGCGGTTCTTCCAGGGCAAGGATTCGATCCTGTCCGGCCCTGCCGGCGGCATCGTCGGGGCGGCGCAGACCGCCCACATGGCCGGGTTCGACAAGATCATCGGCTTCGACATGGGCGGGACATCCACCGATGTCGCGCATTACGACGGCGAATACGAACGCGCCTTCGAAACGCTGGTTGCCGGGGTGCGGATGCGCGCGCCGATGATGAACATCCACACCGTTGCGGCGGGCGGCGGATCGATCCTCCATTTCGACGGTTCGCGCTACCGGGTCGGCCCGGATTCGGCGGGCGCCAATCCCGGGCCGGCCTGTTACCGGCGCGGCGGGCCGCTTTGTGTGACCGATGCCAATGTGATGCTCGGCAAGATCCAGGCGGAATTCTTTCCGAAAGTCTTCGGCCCGAAAGCGGACGAAGCGCTGGACGATGCCGTCGTACGCGAAAAATTCGAGGCGATGGCCGCCGATATCGAAGCCCAGACCGGAGACAGGCGCTCGCCGGTGGAGGTCGCCGACGGGTTCCTCAAGATCGCCGTCGACAACATGGCGAACGCGATCAAGCAGATTTCGGTCCAGCGCGGCTACGACGTGACCGACTACACGCTGAACTGTTTCGGCGGCGCCGGCGGACAGCATGCCTGCCTGGTGGCCGATGCGCTCGGCATGACCCGCGTGTTCGTGCATCCGTTCGCCGGGGTATTGTCTGCCTACGGCATGGGACTGGCGGAGCAGCGGATTATCCGTGAACGCGCCGTCGAGAAAATACTCGATGACGGGCTTGTCTCGGAACTGAACGATGCGGCGGAAGAACTGGCGGTCGAGGGCCGCGGCGAGATCGAAAGCCAGGGCGTCGCGGCGGACGAGATTTCCGCGGTCACGAAGATTCATCTGCGCTACGAGGGTACGGATACGGCGCTGGTCGTCGATTTCGGCACGATGGCGGAAATGCTGGCGGCGTTCGAAGCCGCCCATATGCAGCAGTTCGGATTCGTCGCACCGGAAAAAAACAATATCGTCGAAGCGCTGACGGTCGAAGTGATCGGCGGCGGGCAGGATGTCGAGGATATCGAACTGGCGCTTGACCCGGGTGCGAAGCCCGGTGCGCCGCTGGGCCATGCCGACATGTACGCGGCCGGCGAACAACGCAATGCCGCGGTTTTCAACCGGGACGACCTGCCGCCGGGCGTGACGGTCGACGGGCCGGCCGTGGTGATCGACGCCAATGCGACGACGGTGGTCGAGCCCGGCTGGCGGGCGGAAATCACCGCGCGCGATCATATGGTGATGACCCGCGTCGAAGCGCGCCCGACCGAACATGCCATCGGCACCGAGGCCGATCCGGTCATGCTGGAAGTGTTCAACAATCTGTTCATGTCGATCGCGGAGCAGATGGGCGTGGTGCTGCAGAACACGTCCTATTCGGTGAATATCAAGGAGCGGCTCGATTTCTCCTGCGCGATTTTCGATGACGGCGGATCCCTGGTCGCCAATGCGCCGCATATCCCGGTGCATCTGGGGTCCATGAGCGAAAGCGTCCAGACCATCACGCGGGAGCGCGCCGGCACGGTGAAACCGGGCGACGTTTTCGTGCTCAACGCGCCCTATAACGGCGGTACGCACCTGCCGGACGTCACCGTGATGACGCCGGTCTTCGACGAAGCGGGCGAGAACGTTTTGTTCTACGTCGCGTCGCGCGGTCATCATGCCGAGATCGGCGGCAAGACGCCGGGTTCGATGCCGCCGGATTCCCGTCATATCGACGAGGAAGGCGTGCTGATCGACAATTTCCAGCTCGTCGACCAGGGGCGGCTGCGGGAAAAGGAGCTCGAAGAGCTGTTCATGTCCGCGCCCTATCCGACGCGGAATTTCCATCACAATCTCGGCGACCTGAAGGCGCAAATCGCGGCGAACGAAAAGGGCGCCCAGGAATTGCGCAAGATGGTCGGCCATTTCGGCCTCGACGTCGTGCTCGCCTATATGGGCCACGTTCAGGACAATGCCGAGGAATCCGTCCGCCGGGTGATCGAACACCTGTCCGACGGCGAATTCGAATACCAGATGGATTTCGGCGCGAAGATCAAAGTCGCCATCACGGTGCATCCGGAAACCCGCTCGGCGACGATCGATTTCACCGGCACGTCGCCGCAGCAGGACAACAACTTCAACATCACGCACGCGGTGGCGGTGGCGGCCGTGCTGTATACGTTCCGCCTGATGGTCGATTCCGACATCCCGCTCAATGCCGGCTGCCTGAAACCGCTGAATATAATCGTGCCGGAAGACTGCATGCTGCGGCCGAAATATCCGGCGGCGGTGGTCGCCGGCAACGTGGAAACGTCCCAGGCGATCACGGATACCATTTTCGGGGCATTGCACCTGATGGGGGCGTCCCAGGGCACGATGAACAACTTCACCTTCGGCAACGCCAATTATCAGTATTACGAAACCATCTGCGGCGGGGCCGGGGCCGGGGCCGATTTCGACGGGACCGATGCCGTTCATACCCATATGACCAATACCCGTCTGACCGATCCTGAAATTCTCGAATGGCGTTTTCCCGTTATCCTGGATTCCTTTGAAATCCGCCGGGGGTCCGGCGGTGCGGGACAGCATCGCGGCGGTGACGGCGTGATCCGGCGCGTAAAGTTCCGCGAGCAGATGACGGCTTCCATGCTGTCGGGGCACCGCATCATCCCGCCCTACGGAATGAAGGGTGGCGCCGAAGGCCAGGTCGGGCATAATTACGTCATTCGTGCAGACGGGTCCGTGACCGAACAGGGCGGCACCGATTCCACGGAAGTCTATCCCGGCGATATATACGTCGTCGAAACGCCCGGGGGTGGAGGATACGGAACGCCATGACATTCTACGATCAACCCGGCGATCTGCGCGCCGCCTGCCGCGCCGGCGAATATGACGGCCCGACATCCGGTCACGCGCAGGGGTTCGTGCAGGCCAATATGGTCATCCTGCCGGCCGCCGATGCAGAGGACTTCCGCCTGTTCTGCGAACGCAACCCGAAGCCCTGCCCGGTGCTCGAAATCCTGGCGCCCGGCGATCCGGAGCCGAAGACATGCGCCCCCGGCGCGGATGTCCGCAGCGACCTGTCGCGCTACCGCGTGTTTCGCGACGGCGTGCCGGTGGCCGATCCGACCGACGTATCGGATGTCTGGCGCGACGATATGGTGACGTTTCTGCTCGGGTGCTCGTTCACCGCCGAAGAGGCGCTGGTGGCGGCGGGGCTGGAGCCGCGCCACATCCGGGAAACGGGGATCGTGCCGATGTTCCGCACCACCAGGCCGACCGAGAGCGCGGGCAGGTTTGCCGGCCCCTTCGTTGTCAGCATGCGTCCCTATACGCCGGAGGACGCGCAGCGCGCGGCAGAGGTGACAGAGAAGTATCCGATGGCCCATGGCGGGCCGATCCAGATCGGCGATCCGGATGCGCTCGGCATCCGCGATATCGACAACCCCGAATACGGCAAACCGGTCACTATCCGGGACGGCGAAGTTCCCGTGTTCTGGGCCTGCGGGGTGACGCCGCAGGAAGCGATCCTGAACGCCAAGCCGGAAATCGCGATCACCCATGCGCCGGGCTACATGTTCGTGTCCGATCTGAAATCCGACATCGGAAAGGTCTGACGGATGGACGGGGATGCGGGCGGGATACAGTCGGCGATAGATGTTCTGAAACAGCGCTTCGGCGACCGCCTGACCGTCAACCGGACCATCCGCGAACGTCACGGTACCGATGAATCCTACCACGCGCCGAAAGCGCCGGACGCCGTGGTTTTTCCGCGGACGGCCGATGAGGTGATCGAGATCGTCGATATCTGCCGCGCACACCGGACGCCGATGATTCCGTTCGGCGTCGGCACGTCGCTCGAAGGTCATATCGCGGCGCTTCATGGCGGCGTCTGCATCGATCTCGGCCAGATGAACGCGGTGCTGCAGGTCAATGCCGCGGACCTCGACGTGACGGTCGAACCCGGCGTTACCCGGAAGCAGCTGAACGAATACCTTCGCGATACCGGCCTGTTCTTTCCCATCGATCCCGGCGCCGACGCGACCATCGGCGGGATGACCGCGACGCGGGCGTCGGGCACGAACGCGGTGCGTTACGGCACGATGCGTGAAAACGTCCTGTCGCTCGGTGTCGTGCTGCCTGACGGGCGCTATATCCGGACAGGAAAGCGCGCGCGCAAATCGTCCGCCGGATACGATCTGACCCGTCTGTTCGTCGGCTCCGAAGGCACGCTCGGGATTATTACGGATATCACCCTGCGCCTTTACGGCATACCCGATACGATTTCTGCCGCCGTCTGTACCTATCCGACCGTCGACGACGCCGTGAACACCACCATCCTGACCATCCAGTCCGGCGTGCCGATCGCGCGGATCGAGCTGATCGACGAGGCGCAAATGAGTGCGATCAATAAATTTTCCGGTCTGGACTATGCAGAACGCCCCACCCTGTTTTTCGAGTTCCACGGCACCGAAGCCGGCGTCGCCGAGCAGATCGAGAACGTGAAGGCGATCAGCGACGAATTCGGGGGCGCGGACTTTGCCTGGGCGACGCGGGCGGAGGACCGCTCGAAACTGTGGCAGGCACGCCACGATGCGCATTACGCCAACATGCAGCTCCGCCCCGGCGCGAAAGCCTGGCCTACCGATGTCTGTGTGCCGATTTCACGGCTCGCCGAATGCATTGCCGAAACCCGGAAGGATATCGATGAATCGGGCCTGTTGGCCCCAATCGTCGGCCATGTCGGGGACGGTAACTTCCACGTCGATATGGTGCTCGACCCCGAAAACGCGGACGAAGTGGCCCGCGCCGTTGCGCTGAACGAGCGCCTGGTCGCCCGCGCATTGCAGATGGACGGCACCTGTACCGGCGAACACGGCGTGGGTTACGGGAAAATCGACAAGCTGGCCGCAGAACATGGCGACGCGCTGGATGTCATGCGTGACGTGAAACGGACGATAGATCCGCTGAACCTGATGAATCCCGGAAAAGTGGTGCCCCTCTGATCCGGGGGGCGGTTATCCCTCTTCGTCGGGCGGCGTCGTGGATTTCTTGCCGTCGAGGGCTTTTTCCCGGGCGGCATTTGCCGCCTCGGCGGCTTTTCGTTCGGCTTTCGTCCGGCCGAACCTGATCCGGTTGTTTTCGGCAACCCGCTTTTTGTCGGCCCGACGCTTGTCTTTGCGGACCCGGTTGAGATTAACGATCTCCGTCATCGCTGTGCCCTTCAAACGTCACGGTTCGAATACTATGTTCTGAGAATAGACCGTTTTGCGGATCGTGTATTACGAAATTGCCGTTAAATCCGTCCGGGCCCGGCGTGGAGAGTATTGATGAAGAAGGCTGCTTATGGTTTCGCGGGGCTGATCGTTCTGCTGGTTGCGGCTGCGCTGATTGTCCCCAGCGTCGTCGACTGGAACGCGTACAAGCCGGAAATTACGGCAGAAGTGCGAAAGGCGACGGGCCGGTCGCTTGAAATTGCCGGCGATCTGGAATTTTCCGTCCTGCCGACCCCGCGTCTTCGGGTCGCGAATGCCCGCCTGTCGAACGCGCCGGGGGCGAGCGCCAAAAATATGCTGTCGCTCAGGGAACTGGCCGTTCACGTGAAGCTTGTCCCCTTGCTGCAGGGGGATATCGAGGTCGCGAGCGTCGCGTTGATCGAGCCGTTGATCGAACTCGAAAAACTGTCCGACGGTACAATGAACTGGGTATTTGCGCGCCTGTCGACGAGCGCGCCGGCGTCCCCGGCGGCACCATCGTCGACGACCAGTACAGGCGCCGCAGAACCGATCTCCGCGCCGCCAGCCTTCAAGCTCGACCGGTTACGGGTCGAGAACGGTACGATCGTCTATCGGGACAAGACGGCCGGCTCGGTGGAACGGATCGAAAACCTGACCGCCG
>TARA_R110000868_G_scaffold105774_9_pt1 | contig 18037 bp, 18 predicted proteins | sample TARA_R110000868 | Tara Oceans TARA_R110000868 (sample SAMEA4397489) | marine metagenome | biome: Polar Biome; feature: [SRF] surface water layer (ENVO:00010504); material: water (ENVO:00002006), including particulate matter (ENVO:01000060) such as... | depth 5 m | reverse complement strand
TTTTATATATAATAATAAAATATTGAAAGAAAATATTAAAAATATCATATCTACAGCGTTTTCCCATTCTATATCATATAGTATGTTTAACTCTGAAAATAGAGAACTTTTACCAGAAGGTATAAGAAAGTTTTTTTTAAAGAAAATAAATCCTAATACCATTAATGATAGAGAATTAATAAAAAATGTAGAAATGCATAATTTTATTAATTGGAAAATAATGGATAGAAAAAAAGTCATAAGAATAATAGCTAGAGATGTAGATTTGCTAAATAGAATAGATATGTTTATGTATAACTTTTCAACTACTGAATTGTATCCTATATTTTTACAATATCCTGAGTTGATAAAACAATTTGTAAATAATTTTGAAGAACTAAGTCCTCTAGAAGTAATAAAACTTTTAGAGTGTAACTGTGACTTGATTGATGAAATAGATATATCTAGCTATAAATTTAATAAAAAAGATACGATAGAAATAGTAAAAAAGTTTAGAAATTCTAAAAAAATAATAGAAAGAGTAGACTTAAGTATATTAGACCACTTTTCTACAAGAAACCTTATTTGTCAGACTGGGGTTGATTATATGGATAGGTTAGACATAAAGTCATTAAAGAATACTGATTGGTTAGAAATATTAAAGCAACATCCTGATTTATTAGATTTTTGTAATTTTAAAATATTTGAAAATAATGATTGTTATCTACTAACTAAGTTGGCACTAATGTTCCCAGAGTTATATTATTTAATACACGATAATATAGATAAAATATCTGCTTTAGGTTGGGAAAATCTAATAACAGAAGATTTAGAAAAGTATCAAGATATTTGTAAGTGGGAAAAATTTAATGAAACAAATTGGAATAATATAACAAGAAAACATCCTTCATTAAATTATTTAAAACAAAAATATTTTTTATTTTAACTTTTCGTCTATAACAGAGTCTTTTGAATTTTTCTTAATTCTACTTTTCCAACTTGAAAGCATGTCTATAGTTTTTTCTATATCCTTTACTGCATTATCATAGTCATCGTCCTCTATTTTTTTCAAAAGACCTTTTGAACATTTTTCAAAATCTAATTTATAGTCTTTCCAAGATTTCGTAGTGTTCTTTGTTATTAGGTCACTTTCATCCAATCCAGATAAAGTCTCTCTAACTAATTTCTTTATTTCATCAATACTAACATCCATTATACTATAGCGTTTATTAATAAATATTATTATTTTTTATTTTTACTATTGTTTTCTAAAAAGATTTTTATATATTTGCTATGTCGAAAGAGACAAAGTGTTCATTGAATTTGTAAAAAGAAAATATATTAGAAATTTTTTAATTTTTTATTTGAATTTAAATAAAATATTTTTATATTTGATTCATAGAAGTTCTTTTTAATGTATATATATGCCCAGTTAGCTTAAAAGCAAGAGCGCTCGCCTGAACAGTGAGAGGTCTAACGAATCGCGTCGAGATTGGGCACAAATGGTAAGATAGCTCAGCTCTGGTTAGAGCAGCTGCCTGAACAGCAGTGTGTCGGGTCAAGAGATTCTATTTATAGAAAATCTTGTATATCCTCGGATATGGTTCGAATCCCCCTCTTGCCACTATATATGCCCAGTTAGCTTAAAAGCAAGAGCGCTCGCCTGAACAGTGAGAGGTCTAACGAATCGCGTCGAGATTGGGCACAATAAATTGATTTGATTATTACTACTTAACTTCTACGTTAATCTTTTCAGTTTTTTATAAAAAATCCCTAATCATTACGTGATTGGGGATTTTTTTTTAATATTTATTTAAAAATTAATATATGCAAAATATAAAGTTAGAATACGTATGGATAGACGGAAATAATCCAACATCAGAATTACGTTCAAAAACTAAAGTAATAAAATTATTAGATAGCGAAAAGATAAATTTATTAACCCTTCCAAGATGGAGTTTTGATGGCTCAAGCACACAACAAGCAGATGGTAATGATAGTGATTGCATATTAAATCCAGTATCATTTTATAAAGACCCCTTTAGAAAAGGTTATAATTTCATTGTAATGTGTGAAGTTTTAAATCCAGATGGCTCTATTCACAGCTCAAACACAAGGAGGGGGTTGGAAGAAATTAATGAAATTAATTTAGAAGAAAAAGCTTTATTTGGAATAGAGCAAGAGTACATATTGTATGAAAATAATTTTGAAGATGTTGAAAAAAAACATTTTTATGGATGGCCAAAAGACATTTCTAGCATGCCACCACAAGGAAGATATTATTGCGGAGTTGGAAGTGATAGAATTCTAGGAAGAGATATAGTAGAAGAGCATTTAGACATGTGTTTAGAGGCTGAATTAGGTATAACTGGCATTAATGCTGAAGTTATGGCTTCACAGTGGGAGTTTCAGGTTGGAACATTAAGTCCGCTAAAAGTTTGTGACCAACTTTGGGTTGCTAGATGGATTCTACATAGAGTCTGCGAAAAATATAATGCAGTTGCGACATTTCATCCAAAGCCACTAAAGGGAGATTGGAATGGCTCTGGAGCTCATGTTAATTTCAGTACAGATAACATGAGAAAAAAGGGTGGAATAAAATTTATAAATGAAGCATGTGAAAGGCTTTCTGAAACTCACGAAAAACATATAGAACATTATGGTGCCCACAACGAGGAAAGATTAACGGGAGACCATGAAACTTGTGGAATAGAAACCTTTAGATACGGAGTTGCTGATAGAGGGGCTTCAATTAGAATACCAAGACAAGTGGCAGAAAAAGGTTATGGATACTTAGAAGATAGAAGGCCTTCATCAAATGTAGACCCTTACGTTGCTTGTAGAGTTATTATGGAGACTGTATGCAATAAAGAGGAGTTAGTCTATTAGATGGCTACTATAGCATCTGGATAGACCGTCTGAATCGTACCAGCCAAATCTCCTTGATACCATTCTATATTTATATTGTTTTTAGCAGGTATAGAATCATCTATACCAACATTTTTTATTTTACCTTTAGATAAGTCTGATATTTTTTCAACAAACATACCAGTTGTTACTGAAACTTGTTCATCGCTACCTATTTTTTTTATTTTAAGACCACCAGTATCTTGCGCTTCTTCTGATTCAACTAAAACTTCTCTAACTAATTTTCTTACTTCATTTTTTATAATTAAATCATTTTTATTTTTTGCCGTTTCTTTTATTTGGTCAAAATAAGCAAAATCTACCCACATATTATCTGTGGTTGTTATTTTTACCCTTTTTACTGGGGCTATTTTACCACCATTTTTACTATAAATATCTTCTGAATTAAAATTAACTAACTTTATACCAGGAACTATCTTTTTTATTTTTGCTATAAATTCCCCTTTTTTTCTTTCGCCCTGGTATGATTTGTACCAAGATTCAAATTTCATCCAATATCCTACTTTAATTTCTTTTTCATTTCCCAAAGTCTCATCGCCTTCAATGCCAGAAGTCAAATCTTCTAAGTCAGCATAATTAATTTTATCAGCAACATTTGTTATTTTTTTAATATTTTCTTCATTAGGCATATTTCTGCCAGGAAATAATTCTTTCCACATAATCATCAGCCCATCTGGCCCTCCATCCACATAAGATTTAACTAGTCTAAAGAAAGTAAGTTGTTTTTTTGTTTTTGATGGCATAATAAATATATTATATTATAATATTATAAATAGTTTTTAATATTTAATTTTTTTATGTTATTTTTGTATAAATTAATTTTATTAAAAATGGATTATAAAGACTATCAAAATCAAAGCAAAAGAACTTGCCCAAAATTAAAAGACAACTTAAGAGAGGGGCTGTCAGATGAGTTACATATGGTAATGGGCATATCAACTGAATCGGGTGAACTTTTAGATGCATACAAAAAACACTTTGCATACGGTAAAGATTTAGATGTTGTTAATGTCGGAGAAGAGATTGCAGATATAATGTGGTACATATCAAATCTTTGTAGAATTAAAAATATAGATATAGAAGAAATTATGCAAAGAAATATAGAAAAGTTAAAAGCAAGATATCCAGAAAAGTTTACTCAAGAAAAAGCTCTAAATAGAAACCTTGATGCTGAAAGAAATATTTTAGAGGGAAATAAAGATTGATTTGTAATTTTTAAATAAAAATTTCGTTATATATATTATGAAAAAAGCTTTTAAATATAATTATTTAGCACATCACGTAGATGTTGTAGAGGAAGAGGTTGAAGGAAGTTCTTTAATAGTTTCAAAAAAACAGGTTAAACAAGTTTTTAAATCTTTTAAAAATCATAAAAGAATTTTCTACTGTAAATGTGGAAAAAACTCTGTTCTAGAAAAAGATTATAATAAATTATCGATAGATAATATAGTAATTCCTAATAATTGTAAACACTGTAAAGTTCGTATATTAAAAAAAGATACGATAATTTTAAATTCTAATTTTTTTAGTAATGTAACAAGGCAAAATTTATCATGTTTTAATGATGAAGATAAATTAAAATTAGTCTTATTTCAAGAGCATACTTCTGTAAATTTAAAGACAAAAAGAATTTTTAGAAAAGAATTTAGAAAGTCAATTGTTTATAATAAAAAAAATAAAAGATTTTATTTATATGATGGTCAAAAGAGAAATTTAAAAGTTATATCTTTAAGCATTAACAACATTAAAAATAATATATCTAGTTTAATTCCTGAAATTATATTAAATAAAAAAGCTTGCTTTAATGACCAAAACAAAGTTCGTATAATTAGAGATTTAAAAAAACATCTTGTAAATCCTTTAAATGAATTTATAACTTTGTTAAGTGATATTATAGACAAAAGAGATAAGGTAAGAGTTTTGAGTCATATAGAACATGTGAAGCTTATTGATATAAAAACCGTAGCACAAACTAAACCCTCATCTTGGGGTGTTGATGCTATAAAAAGCTGTACAGAAAAATATATAGAAAATATTTCTATATTAATATCAATAATTCAATATCCACCTTTATCTAACTTGTTATTAACTCAAGGAAAAGAAAATTTTATAAAAATAATAAATAATGCACCTGGCGTAAGTTTTTTTAGAAATAAAAAACCAACTTCTCCACAAGATATAGTGTCTGAAATATCAAAAGGTAATTTGAGATATAATATAGAGCTTCAAAAAAGATATATAAAACAATACAAAAATGGTACAAATGATGATTTGCTATCTTATGATGATTTACCATTCTATGACAAAAAACATCATAATTCATCTGTTGATATTTTAACCTCTTTAAAAGATAAGTTAAATAAAATAGAAAATTTAAAGGTTCCGAGTATTTTATATAAAAAAAGTTCACAATGTAATTATAGAAATCCTATAAGTGACACTTCAGCTTTTATTAATTTAATACATCATACAGACTTCGAAACAAAAGAAATATTATCACTTATAGAAAAGTATGATTATATTAATTTTTTTAGCATTATAGAACAAGTTTATTCTCAAATATATGAATTTCAAAACAGTGCGAATATGTCAGGAACGTTTGATGAAATTACTAAAGATGTTGTAAGTCATGTTCTTAAATTGAAAAAAAATAACAAAAACAAAAACAAAAACGTAAGTGTATCTTTTTATAGAGACACCATAAGGTTTGCTAAACGAAGAGATTATGATATAAAAACAATTTTTAAAATTAAAGATTGGGATGATATTATAACATTACATGATGAGCTATATTCTATTATACAATTAGAAAAAATAGATAAATTTAAAAAAGGTATAGAAGAGTTTTCAAAAAAATATTTAAAAATAAAACATAGCATAATAAACGGTATAGAATTTAAATTAATAGATAATATAGTAGATTTAGAAAAAGAATCTAAGAAAATGAATCATTGTGTAAGGTCTTACGCATCAGGAATGTCTAAGGGGACTCATTTAATATTTTCAATTAAAGATTTAGAAACAAATGATATGGGCACTATGGAGTTTTATAATGACACATTAGCATTAGAAGGTTTTAATAAGTTAGAAAATTTTAATACGCATGTTAAAAAAGATTTTTGGATTTTTAACCAATTAAAATCAAGATTTAATAAAAAATGCACTAAAAAAATAATAGAAACAATCTTAATTTTTGGAGAAGAAGTTTTAAAGAAAAACAACATAAAGTATTCAATTAATAAAACAAATTATGATTTATCAATTGAAGAAAAAAGAAAAAATACACCACATATACATTTGCATCAAGAAATAGAGTTAGATGAATTAAATCCACAATTCTTAAATGATTATGACGATGAGTATGAAGATGATTTACCTTTTTAAGAAATATAAAATATGAACAATAGAATTGTTGGAATATCTGGAAAGATTGGGGTGGGTTTGTAATGGTGTTAATAAAACTGGTAAAAAGGTTTTAAATGGAAATATAAATAAATAAAAATGGATAAAAAAAACAAATTAAAAAGCTCCCAGCTTTCCAAGAGAATCCGACTTATCGGTATATCTGGAAAGATTGGGAGCGGCTGACGGTAAAGATACGTTTGGTGAATTATTAGCGACCCAATTAGACGGTAGAGTTGAAAGATATGCTTTGGCTGATAAATTAAGGTTAATAACTGAAATAGTCAGTGGTATACGCATGACCACAACACATGAAGTAGGTAAACCATTTTGTAATGAAATTCGTAATTACACTCAAGACCAAAAAAATATAGTTATTAAGCAATTTAATAAGACTATTGGTGAAACCTTACAATTAGTTGGTACTGATTTATTCCGAGATAACTATGATACTGATATTTGGGTTAAATCATTCTTCAGTGAAGAATTAGAACGAAAGTTAAATGATGGTAAAATTGTTGTGGTACCAGATGTTAGATTTGTTAATGAAGCTAACTATATTTTACAAGAAGGTGGTTATCTAATTCGATTGGAAGGTGACCCAATGGGTGTTAGAGAAAATAGTTTACGTGATTTAAACCACATATCTGAAACTAATTTAGATGATTATACTAGTTTCAGTAAAGTTATTTATAATGATAAAAAAGATATTCAAGCGTTAAAGAAAGTTGTTAATGATTTAATTACTGAATTATCTTTAGAAAAGTGACTAAATAATTTTTTTATTTAAACAAAATTAATTAAATTTGTAAAACAAAAATGAATAAAATGGAAATTTTAATGAGACCATCACCCGCAGTAGAACCCGCCCCAGTAAAAGAGCCTGAAACTAGGCCGTCAGAACCTTCAATATCACCAGATAAAGGTGATGACCCATGGGATGTGCCAGCGCCCTCAGTAGAACCGACACCAAAAGCATAATAATTAAAAAATAAAACTATGGCAGTAGCAGAATTAAGAGAAGTTAAAGACTTTAGAGAAAATTTAGGTGAAAATATTAACGTTTTACCAGACAGAGAAATTGTAAATAAATTAAACAACAATCAACATCCATTTAATTTAAACGAATTCTTTTCTCATAATCCATCAGCACTTTCTGCAGATGAATTTAAGAGATGTTTAGAGTTATACAATAGAAGATGTCCAAATGGCGGAGACCCAACTAGAGCTATGACTTTAATGCAAGAAATTATGCTAACAGAAGACCCAGACAAGGAAGTTCTTCAAGATATAGCTATTGACTTAGTTAAAGAAATGTATAATGTACCAGACAGCATAGATTTGAGAGGTATGCTTGAGCAAAAAGATGCTGAAGAAGAGTGTGGAGATATGGATGATGATGAAGAAGGTGAAGAGATTTCCGATGAAAGAAAAAGTGAATTACAACATTTTGTAGAAAAAAGAAGAATATTAAATTCTATAGTTCATGGGTGCGCAGTTCACCAGTGGACATCTGCATATTATATTGTAAGCGATAGATTAAATGAGGTTAATCCACAATTAATTGATAAATATAATGAAGTTGCAGCTTTAGTAAATTATTGGAATTGGATGTTTTATTTTGAGCCAATGTTTGAAATGGGACAAAAACCAATGCTACAAGGTATAAATAAAGTTAATGTAAAAGAAAAGAAGATTGAAGCTTACGGAATTAATTTTCCAGTATTAATTCATGAACTTTCAAAAGGTGTTATTGATTATATAACAACTGCTGGAGTTCCTAATGAGGTGGATGATGGAGTTACGCCAGAAGAGCTTAAATACATATATAGTGAAGCTGACAATTATGCACATGAACAATGGCATTACTTTTTTGGACCAACACTATGGAGAGCAATGCTTGAAACTGCAGATGTAGGGAGTAATCAACTTATTCCTATTATTAGGAAAATGTCAGAAATGACTTATGAAGAACTTTCAGAATTTTGCAATAATATAGTTTTTTATCCTGAAGAGTTTGGCATTGAAGAAATGTCTAAAATAAAGTAAAATTCTTTAAATAAATTAAAAAAGAGGATATTTTATATCCTCTTTTTTTTTGTTTTAATTATCTATTTATTATTAAACTACATTAATAATGCAGAAAAAACTTAGAAAAGTAATAAGATTAATTCTAGAAAAAGAGTATATAAAAGAAAGTATAGAAGAATCTCAAAAGAAAAGGCTTGTATCTATATTAAATTCTCTTGAATTCAAGGATGATATATTACAGGCTGGTGGTGAAATATATGCAGTTGGAGGCATTGTAAGAGATGCTATAATGAATAAGCCTAGTGATGATTTGGATATAGTTGTTAGAGGCGTGCCTTATGATGAGCTTTATTCAATACTTTCTAAACATGGAAAGGCTACTGACACTTCTCACGAAAAAGAAGAGGGCGATAAAGATTTCGGTTCCACAAAATTTGTATCCAGCAACCCAGAATATATTGAATATCTTGCATCAAATGGTGTTGCTAGAGATATAGATGTAATGCTACCCAGGAAAGATGCGAAAGACCCAAATATAAAAGGTCATAAGGGAATTAAGTCTGATGTTAATCCAATGTACAGTATAGAAGATGATTTGGATAGAAGAGATATTACTATCAATGCTATTGCAATGGATTTAGACGGTAACTTAATTTCAAAAGGAACTGGATTAGATGACATTAAGAATGGAGTGATAAAGGCTGTAAGTGAAGATGCCTTTATTGAAGACCCACTAAGAATGTTACGAGCAGTAAGGTTTAATGCAAGGTATAATTATAGCTGGGATGGTGCTACTATTGATTTGATAAAACAAAATGTTCATCTTTTGTCTGACAAATCAGAATTGCCTAAAGAAAGATTTTTGATGGAATTTGAAAAAATGATAGGAAAATCAGATTTAGGAAAAGCTGTAAAATTATTGGTAGACTTAGGGATGTATGAAGCTATATTTGGAGTTAAATCTAAAATTAATAATTTTGATAAATTCAAAAAAGCCAACAACGTTGGAGAGATGGGATATATGATGTTCGAAGAACAGCCTTCAGAATTAATTATTCCATTGATAGAAGATAACATTACAAATAACAAAGAATATGTATCTTATGCGGAGGTGTTAAATTCATATCAAAAACTTCTTGATTCTAACTTAAGTCTTGGAGATAAAATCTATGAACTATCTCTTCTTTATAACAAAAATAAAAATGCTTTATTAGAATCTTCTTATATTAATAAGGAAGATTTAAACATTGCTAAATTATTTGATTCAGGTCGACTTCCTATAGATAAAAAAGGAGTAAACCTTAAAGGAGGAGAAATAGTTGATATCATAAAGAACTCTGACGGCAAGGAGCTCAAAAGAAGCATAGGAAATGCTCAAGAACTTGCGCTAAAAGCCATTTATAATGGTGAAATAATCAACAAGCCAGATAGTATTAGGAGTTTATTATTTGACAAAGCAGAAGAGTGGATGGAAGACTAATTAGATTAAGTTTTTATCTTTAGAATATCCTTCATAAATTTTTGGAGTTTCTCTACCAAACTTTCTAATCATCAACCCAGAGAAAGAGTGTGCTTCATTTTCTTCATTAGAACCATCATCACCAGAGTTGTCATAAAGTCTATTGTCTAACATTTGTTTCATGTGCATAAGCTCATGAGCTACACTTCTCATTATGTCTACCATATGTCTACCTTTGCAGTAAATATGAATATCATGATTGTTGGGATTGTATGATGCAGTAGTTCTTAGTTTTTTATCTCTAGTACCCCTTAGATAAATCTTAGTAGGTAAACCAATGCCTGCATTATTACAGCAGAATACTATAAAATCCTTAAAGTCTTTTGAGTTTTTACCATGCTCATCATTTATATTTTTTTCTATAAATAAATTATGATTTTTTGAAATTTCTTTATTAGTTATTGTAGATTCATTTAAGCTAAATGCAGGATTAGATAAGTCTATTATAAAATTCGGACCATTAACAGATATGTTATAACCTCTTTCTGTTACTGCAGTTTTAAATTCTTTTTTGTTATTATTTTCAAAATTAGAAATAGGAACATATATTTTATCTTTATGTAAAAATGCAGTAGTAGCAACTTCATCGTCAAGACCCATTCCGTACATTATATTAGATATATTTTGCAACTTTTTCTTATTATCTATTTGAAAAATCTCACTACCCACCTCTATTTCATCTATCTTTTCTGGCAGAGTCTTAAAATCTGTGTCATCTGAAAATTCATTAGCCAACTTTTTCCACTTTTTACCTGTCTTTCCTGGTTTGTTTGCCATGGCATAAAAATATTTTTGCTGAGCTTTAGATGCAAATTTTTCTTCAATTGTATTTTCTCCAAAATATTTTTCCCACAACTCTAAAGCTTTAGGCTCATCAATCAAACCGCAACTGCCAAGCTGAGAGTAGTATGTGCCATTTTCATTCAAATGTTGCAAGGCTATATAAATAGCCTCCTCTGGGTCTTCTGTATGTTCCATTTCAACTTCTTGTCCAATCTCAACTTCTCTAATGTCATAATCGCTAGGACTAAGCTCGTCTTCAGTTTTTGCATAAATTTCATCTTCAGACAATATGGTGTCTCTTTCTGAAAATCCCATATCTATTCCATCGCCATAAGAATCTGCATCAATTTCAATACCTTTATTCTTCCACTTATTTAGCCAATCCTCCATTGAGGAGTGAAACCCTTTTGAATTGAAAAATTCGTTTATTTGATTTCTAATAGATTCATTAATATCTTTTTCAACCCCAACATAAGCCCTAACTCTATCGTACCCCAGCCTTTCTAAAGCCTTAACTCTATGGACTCCATCAATAATATAGCTTTCTTTAGAGTCAAACATTATTGGCGGATAGTCTGGGTTAAATTTTGTTTTTTTAATATAAGAATTTACTTTATTTTCATCATAGTCATAACCTTTCTTATTAAGAGTTGACATTGGTATTTCCTCTAAAGTGTATGTTGGATATTTTAATATTTTTTTACTTATTCTCTCTCTTTGGGAGTCGTCTTTAAACTTAATTGTTCCTAACAATTCTTCAGATGTAATATAATTTTTATTTTCATCATATTCATAAGTGGAGTTGCTTTCTTCATTTATAGAAAGAGATTTGTCATAAGAATTTCTTACCGCATCAAACAATCTTCCAATAAAACCATTATTTCTCAAATACTTGAATACTAAATTTTCTTCAGAGAACTCACCAGACTCAGCAAGTCCAGACATTCTCATTTTTTTTATTTTTTCCTTTAATTTATTTCCTTCAGATTGAGATTTTTGTAAGTCTTTTATAGATTCTACTTTTTCTATTTTTTTAACAATTGATTTTATTTTGTTTTTTATAGATTTTTTATCTATTTCAGGATTTTCCAAAGAAGGCTTTTTTAGCCACTTATCATATTTTATACTATAAACAGCACCCATACCATGAGTTGGAGCTTCTATATCTTGCGCATAAGGCTCAACATCAAATCCTTTAATCTTTATGTCATGTTTTGATAGCCAATTATCTTTTTTTGCATCTACGTACTCAAATGCAAAACTCTTATCATCACTTATGTCGCTATAATCTATAAGTATATGTAAGTCTATATCGCTAAAGTTAGTCCAGTTGTAATTGGCTAAACTACCAGTAAACCATATGTCTACTATTTTAACGTCAACATTAAGTGATTTATGAAAATCTTTTGCTATAACATCAAGAGCTTTATATATTTTAGCTCTTAGATTAGTTCCATTCCAAATGTCTTGATTTAATTCTTCGTGAACATATTTTATTGGCAATCTTATACCTTTTGAAGAACCTTCCTCCAGCCCTTTATATGCTGCAAAATATTTTGCAGGACCTTTAGGATTTCTATATTTTCCACTTTTCTTAGAAGTTAAAGAAACGGTTCTAGGAGCACCACCTTTTTCGCTAATAATATTAACAGATTCTTCTTTTATGGTTTTCTTACTTGAATTATATAATGACATATTAACTATAAATATGCTATAAAAATAGAATTTTAATACATTAACAAATCTTTTGTATTTACTGTGAAATTTTAAGTTTTATAAACTTTAAAATGCTTTTTAAATTTATTTCTGTTTATTAAATACATTTTTGTATCACTCCCCTTATCTCCTCCTGTAACTTCTCTAAAATCATTAAGTTCAATTAGTTTTTTTAGATTATCCATTTTTATATTCCAAATTTCATTAAGCTTAGGAATGTAGTAAACATAAAATTCAGCTTCAGTAACAGAAATTCCAGAAAGCTTTCCATTACACTCAAACTCTACAACAATATTGCCAGTGTCTCTTTCGGGAGAAAGTAATACGTCAGTTTTAATTTCGTATTTAATTTGCCTGCCTCTAAAAGACATCAGTAAATCATATTTATTATTTTTATTATCAGAAATGAAATTATAACCTATGTTTGTCATAAATTCTATAATAAACTCCTCACCCTGTTCTCCCGTTAATAAATCTTCTTTAAAATTATATTTTCCTTTTTTTTCAGACAGCTTTTCCATATATAATACAATATAAGAAAAAAAAACTAAAAAAAAATATAAAATTATTATTTTTTCAACAAAGGGTTATTGAAATTTAATAACTGCTTCATTCTATCAAGCTCTTTAGATAGTGTTTTAGCCTCTTTAGATTCATTTAGAAACTCTTCTGGGCTTACAGTTTCAAATTCTTTTGGGCTTACAGTTTCAAATTCTATTTTAATAAATTCTGGTTCTCCCAACTCTTTTGAGTTGCAACAGTCACATCCACAATCACATTCGTGAATAACTTGCTTATCTTCCTTTAGGTGTAAGCTTATCTTTTCTTTCTTAGAAAACTTTTTAACTTCAGAAATAATAAACTTTTCAAATTTTTTATTTATAGGATTCATTTAATGCAAATTTTATAATAAATATGTTAAAAAAATAAAACTTTAATATTACACACAATCTTTAACTTGCTTTTCGAAAAATTTTAAATGAGAAATAAACGCACTCTCTATAGATTCATTTATATTAATAGGTAAATCAATTAACATCATATGTTCAGACTCAAGGTTTTTAAGAGTGTTTAACAACTCTCCAACACTTTCTTCTGAATTAGATTTTGATTGTTGAACTTTTCTTGTTGTTGCGTAATATTCTAATATACACTTTATTAAATTTATAAACTCTATAGTTTTAGCACCTGTATTTGTATTGTTTGTATTGTTTTCCATTTTATTTTTTTTTTATTTTTTTATTTAATATAAGCGTTTTAAATAAAAAATAAAGTTTATTTGCATTTTTTTAAAAAAAATTATATATTTGTACTTATAAATTAAAATATAAAAATTATGAGCCAAGATGTAACTGGGAAAATTTACCAAATCAATGAAACACAACAAGTAACAGAAAAATTTTCTAAAAGAGAATTTGTTCTAGAATTATCAAACAATCCTGCCTATGTAGAGAAAGTTATATTTACTTTAATGAAAGATAAGGTAGATTTAATAGATGGATATAGCGTTGGTGACACTATAACTGTTAAATATAACCTAAAAGGAAGAGATTGGACTAGCCCTCAGGGTGACGTTAAGTTTTTTAATACATTAGAAGCTTGGAGTATCTCTTCTTCTAGCGAAGTAGATTCAGAGCCTAAAAATGATGATGACTTAAAAAGCGTTGTTAATAGCGAAAGTCATAGTGATGACCTTCCTTTTTAAATAATTAAATAGAATCATTAATGATGTCAAGGGTCATATCATATGACCTTTGACTTCTTTCTTTTATAAATTTATTTTTGAATTTTTCATTTTGCATCATTTTTAATGCAACTTTTAATCCTTTAGTTCCAAAAATATCTTCTCTCATAATTAGATTTATATAGTCATAAAGTTTCTTATTGTTTTTTAAGAAAGCTTTTAAAGAACCTTCTTTTACAAAAAGTTTTAATAAATCTTCTTTTGAATCATCTCCAAGGAAATTGGATATTTTAATAAGGTTTGATGTTAAATTGTTAAAATCATAAAAAAACATGAAATCAATAAAATCTTTATTAGTTTTCAGCTTGTCTTTCATTAGTTCATAAAATGGTTTACCACTTTTTTTAAACAAATCTAAAACCACTTCAAATATAGAGTTGAAATTATATACTCTTATATTATCAGGCAATTTTAAGTTACCTTCTTTTGCAGATTCATAAATTGATTTCCACCAATTTTTATCTAATATACTTTCTTCTATTTTTTTCAAATCTAAATCATCAAATAAAGCACTTAAAGGAATTAGTTTTGGGCTTATTTTTATTATATTTTCTATATCACTATTGTTGAAGTTTTGAAAGTTTTGCCCCTTTAGTAATTGTGGTTTTTTATATATTATTTCATCTATATATTTATTTTTGTCTAAGTCAGATATTTGAAAATTTTCATCTTTTTTCCAACTATCATAGTTAATTTCTTTAACAATATCACTTAACAAAAAGTCAAATATATATTTATGGTATTTGGGCAAAGGCTTTGAATTAGCCTTTCCTCTCATTTGTTTTAAAGACCCACTTATTACATCTGCAGTAACTACAGGTTTTTTATCCTTTCTTAAAGAGTATAAATTTCCTCCCTTAGACCCTATTCCGCAATGACCCATAGCCTTAGCTTCATCATCACATTTTGAAGACTCCAACTTAATCCAGTAATATCCATCTGGGAAGCTGACTACAATATCTCCATGCTCATCTTCTATAGTGCCAGTTTGAATTTTTTCAAGTTTTTTATGCCAATCAAAAGATTTACGATACGCTTGAATAGCAGTAAGTTCTCTAAGGTTTAGTTCATCAGTTTCAATAACAGGCCCAGAATTTCTACCTCTAAGCCAATCATATATATAATCATAAAGTTCTGCTTTATATTTTTTTTCCCAATTGTATATTAAAAAATTGTAAAAATCTTCATCCTCTTCTTTAAAAAGTAAATCAATATCTTTTTTGCTAATATTAAAAATTTCCTCAAAAACTATAACTTTATCCAACAATAATTTTGTAATATATTTCTTATAAGTATCTCCAACCCATACAGAATATTTTCCATATAAATCTTCCATAGCCTCTGCCAACTCACTAGGTAAGCCAATTATATTCTTTATTTTATTAGAATAATTACCTTCCAAAAGAATCCCAGACAATAATTGTATTCTATTTTTATATTGTTCACTTAACATATTAACTATAAATACTGTTGAAAAAGTTATTTTAATTATATATATTTGTATATAATGAGCAAAAAGGTAATAAAAGAAATTTTAGATTTTTATTTTTCAAAAAAGAAAAATAAAGATAATGACTATACGCTACTCTTAGATGAGGAAGTAGATGTTAAAATTGTAAATACTAAAGATGGTTCATTTACATTCCAAAAAACAAAGGAAGTTCCCACTAGATATAATATATTTTCTAATCCAAATAAAATTACAAAAAAAGAAGAAATAGAAAAGTTGAACCCAGATAAAATAGACTCAAAATACTTTTGGAAATACGCTATTGAAAAGTTTCCAAACTTTTCAATTAGTCTATATCCTGAATGTAAAAGTGATGAAGATGTAAATAAGGCTAATTTTAATGCAGCCATTTGGAGTGGATTTTATGATAGAATAAAGAATAAGATTGAAAATACGGAAAGCTGTAAAGCTTTAGAGATAGGCCCAGGTTATGGGAGTTTATTTTATCCACTAATAGAAAAATATAATAATTTAACATATTACGCAACAGATATTAATAAACTTTTTTATTATGATGGATTATTTGAATGTAATGGAAAGTCTATACCTAAAGAAGTTGGTAAAGATTTTGATTTAATATTTTCTTTTAATGTATTTAATCACTTAGGTAAAAAGCAAAGAACATCTTACTATAAAGACGTCTATAAAAAACTTAAAAAAGGAGGGAAATTTATATTTAACAACTTTTTATTAATAAATGAAGATGAAAATAGTAAAAACTTCTTAGATTACGTAGATGAGGATGGTAATTATTATAATAATTTTTTATCTCAATTAATTATAATAGACTTTTATGAAAATTTGGCTGATGAACTAAATGATTTAGGATTTTCTATAAACGTAAAACTGTCACAAGGTTTAGCTATAATAGAATGTGAAAAATAAAATGATAAACGAATATTTTATATCTAAAAGAATAGAAATAAGTTCAGAAATTACTGGAGGCAGCTCCAATTTGATGGACATTGGATTTGAATCTATTATGGGTTATTCAAAAATTATTGAAGAATTAAATGAAATGAATTTTGAAGGAGTTTACTCTATAATGGATGGTCTAATTAAAATGGGTGGCTTAAATAAGAGTTTTGCAGAATATATTATATTTTCAGAAATTTTAAATAAAAATAAGTTTTATGAAATAGATGACATGTTTAATATTACTGAAAATAATTTAAAAAATATAACAACATCTGAATATAGTAAATTAGATAAAGAAATAAAAGATTTAAGCAAAAGTATTTTAAATCAAGAAGGAGTTGAGGAAATTTACAATAAGCACATTAAAAAAAAGCCTCCTACAAAATCAGATGAGACTACTGATAATATTAAAAACTTTATAAATAAAGAATATAATTATAAATTTTCTAAATTTAAAGAGAATTTAGATGTTAGTATTTTTTTGTGGTTAAAAAATAATATAAAAAAAATGTCTGATGAAGACTATGGAATGTTTTTATATCTAATAACTAAAATTAAAGAAAATGAATGAAAAAGATAAAAAGCCTTGGCATTTAGATAAAATTAGAGTTGTATACCCATTTGATGACCCATCTTGTAATACTTGCCTTTGCCATGAATGTGGTTCTTCAATAAAGAGAAAATTTATTCTATCACTTATACCAATAAAAAAAGAGAAAGGATGTATAAATTTTAATTGTAAAAACTTTTTTTATTTTAAAAAATAATAATATATTTACATTTATATGGGGACAATTTGGATTTGACTTTTAGTCATAAGTTTGTAAACTCAGGTAAAGGTGATGACTTACCATTGAATCTCTTAATTGGAGAATCAAAGTTTGCGTTAGCAGCCTAGTATATAGGTTACAATGCACATCATACTAACAATTATACTTGTAGTTAGTTTAGATGTTAAAGGAAGTAAAGTTTTGTTGACATTTCTATTTCTCATGAGTGAAAATGAAAGTCTGAAGATTAGTTATGAGTAAAACGAACAGTAATAAGGGAACTCTTTATTTTTGGAACAGTTAGAAAATTGTTATCCTAAGCCTGTAAAAAAGTTTCTAATGGAAGCTAGATAGGACGGGGGTTCGAAACCCCCTGTCTCCACTGGACATGATTTTGTATTTTTTCTACATATTTATATTAAAAAAATATAGATATGGCAAGAAAAGAAAAGAAGTATCACTTCATTTACAAAACGACAAATTTAATTAGTGGTAGATATTATATCGGGATGCATAGTACAGTTAGTTTAGAAGATGGTTATATTGGTTCTGGCAACAGATTAATATTAGCTATAAGAAAGCATGGAAAAGAAAATTTTAAAAGAGAAATACTTGAGTTTTTTGAAACTAGAAAAGAGTTAAGAAAGCGTGAGGCTGAGATTGTGACATTAGAAGAAATTGCCAAAAAAGAATGCATGAATATGAGAGTTGGAGGTGAAGGAGGTGCTTCCAAAAAA
>TARA_R110000868_G_scaffold233628_1_pt1 | contig 18038 bp, 26 predicted proteins | sample TARA_R110000868 | Tara Oceans TARA_R110000868 (sample SAMEA4397489) | marine metagenome | biome: Polar Biome; feature: [SRF] surface water layer (ENVO:00010504); material: water (ENVO:00002006), including particulate matter (ENVO:01000060) such as... | depth 5 m | reverse complement strand
TGGTGGTTTCAGCTTTCCTGTTACTCCTCCTTTCACATTTGGTGCGATGCCTACTGGCGGCAGGGTCACTGTTGTGAACAGTGGTACTTATAAGACTGTCCCCCATATCACTGTGTATGGTGATGGTCTTGTGAACTTCTCTATTGTGAAGTCTGGTACTGACCCTTCAGAGTACATAGGTTATGTGGGCACTCTTGCTGATGGTCAGAATGTACAGTTCGATTTTGTGAACCATCAGGTTCTTATTCAGGGCAACAGTTGGTACTCTGCATTAGATGTTGCTTCTACTTGGTTTGATTTAGATGTTGGTTCTACAGAATTAGTGTTTGTGAATGGTGACAGTACTGCTGGCCCTAATGCTCAGATGAGTATTGAGTACCGTTCTGCTTGGGTTTAACAATGACAATTAAAGGTGAGGATATCTAATGACTACACAATCTAGCGCAATCTTCTTACAAGCTAACTCTCATCCTGCTGAGGATGTTAGGCAGGCTTTCCGTTCCATCATTGGGATGAGTGGTGTTATTGCTAGCACTAGCGTTACGTCTAGTAGTGCTATTGCAGATTTGAAAGTATCTCAGCGTGGTGCTGGTGCCAATATGAGTGTAGACATCGCTAATGGTAAGTGTGCGATTCTTGGTAGTGAGGGTACTTATCAGGGTATCTATCTTTGTGATAATCGTGGTGTGCAGAACGTGGTGGTTACTGCTGCCCATGCTACGTCTGCGCGTCTAGATAGGGTTGTGGCTAAGGTTCAGGATGCTGCTTATAGTGGTGCTACTAACGTATGGTCTTTGGCTGTTGTTGCTGGTACGCCTAGTGCTGTGCCTGTTCTGCCTGCTGAGCCTTCTAACAGTTTTACGTTAGCTACGATTAGTGTGGCTGCTGCTGCTACTTCGATTGTGACTGCGAACATTACTGATGTGCGTAAGTATGCTGCTGCTGCTGGCGGTGTGCAGCGTGTGTATGCTGCTCCGTCCAGTGTGATTACTGCTCCTGTTAGTGGACAGTCTGCATACTTGGAGACTGACTATACAGAGTATGAATATACTACTGCTACTAGTGGTTGGCAGAAACCTTGGGGCCAGTCTTGGGGAGTCATCGCTTATGGGTCTACTGTTACTACACAGTCTGCGATTAGCGCAGAGACAGACTTAACTAGCTTGACTGCATCGTTGCCTAGTACATGGCCTGCTAATCGTCGTGTGCGTATCACAGTGTCACTGCCTAACGTGGCTGGGACTGTTGCTAACGATTCGTTCTCTCTGCGTATTAAAGAAGGTGCTACTACTTTGCAGCAGATGAACTATTCAATTGCTAGCGCTGTCTTGTATGTGAATCCAAGTATGGAGTGGATATTCACTCCGTCTTCTGGCGCGCATACCTATAAGGCTGCGCTTGTTAGGAACACTGGTACTGGTACTTCTAACAATGGTGCTGCTGCTACTACTGCTGCACTGTTCACTGTTGAGGATGTTGGCCCTGCTGCTAACCCTGCCTAGTTGGGCCAAGGTAGTTCGTTCTTGATTATCTTGTTGACTGTCTCTTGACTGATTCCTGCTACTTGCATTGCTAGGTCTAGGGTCTTTCGTTCTGATGGTGCTAGGTGTTTCTTGTTTAGTAGGACGATGACTCTGCGTAGGCTTACGTTTGTTTTAATTAAGTCTGCTCTGATTAGAGCGTTCTCTGTTTGCAATCCGTTGATGGTGTCGTATCTCATTGTGATATCCAGCCTGCGATTGCTGGAGCTATGAAGAATACGAAGGTTCCGAACAGTAGACCTATGGCTTGTTCTTTCCTTGTTGCCATTAGTTGACTTCCTTTCTGCTGATGAGTGTAACTGTCTTAGACTTCATCCAGTGCTTTGCATAGGTTGGGCCTTTGCTGTTCTTCGTCAAGGTGTTCCTGTGTAGTCTTATGCTTCCGTCTTGACGAACTGGTACTAGCTGTATCATGCTTGCATGCATGTTGTTAGGGCTTTGTATCTTTCCTTGAACGTAGTAGCGCGTGGTCTCTGAGACTGTGCGCGTCTCTCCTCCTCCACCAAAGAAGATGTTGTAGTAAGTCTCTTCTCTAGTCTCTTCAATGATGTCACCTACTTTGATGTTCCTTACTTTGATTTCTGTTCGCTGCTTTATCATGTGTGACCCTTTCGTTGGAGGAGCTGCTTGCTCCTTATGGGACGTACAATACAGTATCCGTATGGGATGTCAAGCATTGTTTCAAAGATTTCTTTAGAAAGTCTAGAAAACCTAGCAGCAGCCTAGGATATTGGGAGAATAATATATGCCAACCTATAGGATATTTGCTAGCAACCCTACCAACTTTGACCTATACGGAGAGATACCCTTCTCTACCCTAGACTTCTCAGACGTATTAAACGCTGCTGGCAACATCAGCATCACAGTCCCACTGTTAGACAGCACTATACTTCCAGCTTCTCATGTGACTCCCGGCTCTACTGCACTATGGGTAGAGCGTGATGGAGTACTTGTCTGGGGAGGAGTCTTATGGACTGTAGATGTAGACCTGATAGGTCAGACTATTAATATGAGTGGTGAAGGTTGGCTGTCTTATTACAGTCATCGTATTCTTACTAGCAACTTCGATACTGGACAGTTCAGCGCTGGTACTGCTGGAGCAGATGTAACTTTGACGATGTGGTATCTGTTGCGCGTCGCGCATGAAGAGATGCCGGGAATACCTGCATGGGGTTATCCTTATCCTCCACGTTCTAATGTTCCTAACATAGATACCACTGCATGGATTATCTCTGCATTGAATGGTGGTGTTGGGTGGACTCCAGTAGGTGCAGTACTTGCTAGCGATGTCACAAACATAGGCACAATGATACAAGAAGTATGTAGTGGCACGTTTGCTACGTCTGCTCTAGATGATGTTCCTATTCAGACTCTTGACTATTGGATTGAGCCTGTATGGGATACTGCTAATAATCGTCCTTCTTGTGCTTGGAAGTTTGTGAACAATCGGCGTGGCAGTGCGCTTGCTAAACCTTTAAGCCTTACTGCTGGTGTCCTATCGTTGAATGTTACTTACGATGCTGTGAAGATGGCTAACCAAGTTAGTGTTCTTGGTGATGGTGAAGGAGACATGGCCCCTAGTGGTAGTGCCAGTGTTGTTCCTACAGGATTGTTCTTGCAGACTGCGTTCTCTAGACAGCTTGTTAACCCTGTGTCATGTGCAAACTTTGCACAGGATGCTGTTGCTGCACTCTCTAAGGTGCATGTGATCCCACAGGTCAGCCTGCTTGGGGAGAATCCTGCATGGGAGTACCAGTCTTATAATGTTGGTGACACGTTTGTTATTGGTGTCAGTCAAGGTTTTATAGATTTGGCTTCTACTCCTTGGAGGATTACGGAGAAAGCTACTAGCGTGGATGCGTCTGGTACTGAAGTGGTTACATTGACTGTTGCTGACAGTGTTCTCTATGAGTAGGGGAAGTTTGTATGGATGTCTATAATCTTCTTCCAGATACGTTGGCTAGCAGGCTTCAAGATTTAGAAGCGCGTCTCTCGCGTATGGAACGCTCTAGGAGTCTTGCTTCTCGTATACAGGTTCCTTGGTTCCTAAGCGCACAAACTACAATAGGTACTACTTCGTTTCCTATGTACTGGACGTTCACTAATACGTTGCTTGGGCCTAGCCTTAGTTACGATTTGGTTGTGACTGTTCAGGACATCCATGAGTCTTGTGATTACCAGATACGTTATTATCAGGAGTCTCCGCGTATCTATACTGACGCACAGATTACTGCTGAAACTTATGTGCTGTTAGGCAGTGGCAGTTTCGCTGGTGGAATAACTGACCAGCACAGTACTGTGACTGTTGATGTGTCTTCTTTGCAGGGTACTTACGGTAGAGTTGACTTCTGTTTGCAAGCTTCGTCTGGTACTGGTGGTCACCAGTCTTATGTTGCTGTTGAATCTATAGCGTTTGTCTAGAGAGACAGGGTAGAGAGTCACGCGTATTGCCTCCCGCGTGTGACTCTCCCCTGTCTCTTATTATGTGTAGGAAGGATTGTTGTGGAACATGATTGGGTAGTGTTTATAGTTGCACTTATTACTAGTGTTCCTGCAACCATCGCTGCTGTTGTTGGCACTAAGGGTCTACGCTTGCGCAGGCTTGAAGTTAAGGCTGATGTGGGTACTCTTGGGCCACACTTCCACACACGCTTGCGTAGCGTACAATGGGCCTCGTCTAGACCCATGTGGGAAACAGATGCTATGGGTGGTGTTGTCTGGTGTAACGAAGCGTATATGAGCTTGCAGGGTACAGGGTTAGCACATACGATTGGTGAACCTTGGGTACCGGGAAACGTTGACCCTGTAGATTATGACAGGCTTATAGAAACGTGGTCACGCGCACTTGAGAATGAGACAGAGTTCGCTGTCATCTGTAGGTATCATAAGCAAGGCTGGTGGTCTCTGAACGCTGCGATTGTTTATGATGAGAAGAACCATATTGCTGGTTGGGTTGGTGCTGCTATACCCTTGAATGGTGCGCCTTCTAAGTTGCCTCCTCTAGGGTTTCCCTAGCGTCCATTCTAAGGTACCTGTGTGGCCCATAGAGCGATGTTTATAACAGAGTGGGAGCAGAGTGCCCCTTTCTATTATAAAGCCTAGAATCGGCTTGTACCGGTAGGGGACACTGTGTGCTATGGTATAGGTCAATAAACTTTGACCACTACCAGAAGGACACCAGATGACAGAAGACTACCGAGACATCACAGAACTGCTCCGTACTGCTAAGCACAAGTTCCACTATGAGATGACACTTGCTGTAGGAGAAGCTGCAAGAATACTAAACATAGATGACATCCACGAAGAAGACTTTGAGACACAACAAGACATGGTAGAGATACGTCACCATTGTGGCGGCTGTATGGCTAACGAAGTGACAAAGCGCACAGAGCCTATCTTGTTAGAGTACTTGAGCTTGTTAGAGACTGTCGTAGGTTTAGACCCTAACGATACGTTAGCCACAGAAGAACTCTTCACAGAGTAGAAAGCAAAACTCCCCTGCCTTTCGGTAGGGGAGTTTTTGTGTTACCAGACTTTCACTGATTGTTGCTTTATGCGCGTCTTCGTTGCAGGGTCTAGTGTCCAGTCACCATCAAACGCACTCTTAGATATCACAATGTGCATAGCAATGTTGATACCTAAACTCTTCTGAGATTCGAACTCTTGGAAGTAGAGTCCCATGTGTGTGGCTGCTGCTGTGTCGCTAGTAAAGTCTATGCGCTTCTGACCAAACTCTGTATTCCAGATAGGGACACCATACTTAGATACAAGACTCCACACTAGTCTGTTCTGTTTGACTGCCCACCAGCCGGGATGGTCTACGTTTGGCCCCGATGTAGGATTATACTTAGCTTCATACAAGTGTTGTCCTATGCCTGCAAACAGTGCAGAGAACCCTGACAGTCCACCAAGTTTAGCAAGCCTATCTATCTCTGCTAACAGTAAAGGTAATGCAGTTTGGGGCCACTTCTTTACAGTGCCTCCATCATCGTTACCATATGGTGACATCCCTGCCGTCACTAACAAGATGTTAGAGTTAGCTTTCTTACAGGCTATAGCAACATCGTACATGAGCTTTGCTTGCTGCTTCCAACTGGCATCATATGTGCCTTGCCAGAAGACAGCAGTCAGATTCCATTCGTTGCCTATTTCTATAGCATCGCAGTATGGTGCTAACGATGCTACCCATTTTATGAATGCTGCTCTAACAGTAGGGTCAGTAAGCACTTTGTCATAGCTGTGTGGTTTAGTCCCACCAGCATTATATTGCACTACTGCTAGATGCTTCATACCTTTTGTACGGAGCGTATCTGTCTGTGTTTTGATAGTAGAAGGGCTGATACCCCAACCATACTCTGGGGCTGTCCGTAACCATTGTGCGCCTATGCTTGTTGCTAGGTCTATGTTGGATACAGAATAATCTGCACACAGTCCTAGATGGTTATACCATGTTTCTGCCATTAGATTACTCTCTGTTGTGAGATGACTTGTTCTATCATCTGTTCATATAATATGACTTGCCTATCTATGTTCCCATAGTCTTGCAGTATTTCCCACTGGCGTACTGCTTCTTCAATACGCGTCTCTTTATCTAGCAGTGCGTCTAGATGTCTGAACCATTCTTTAGGTTTAGTAGCAAGCCTGCCTATTCCATACTCTTCATACAAGTATCTGTACTCTGCTGTAGGGCTAGCAATATATGGTAAGCCTGAAGCGACAGACTCTAGACCACCTTTCAAATATGACTTAGCATCATTGAACTGTGACATGGTAAGTGGCACAAGACTTATCTGCAATGGTTCGAACAGTGCAGGATACGTCTTCATAATACTCATAGGCTGTTGTGTATAGTTGACTTGTTTGGAGAGTCCTGCAAGTTCATTAAACTGGTAGCCACCATTGATAGCACCAGAATGGTGGATGTGTGTACCAGTACGTTCAGCCCAAGGGCCAAGGATGCCTGCTAACAGTTTGATGTCTCGCACTCTCCAAGGTGTCGCGCCTACCCAACCTACTGTTACAGGAAGCCTATTGTGGATTGCTTCAAAGTCTGGCTTAGGCCACATAGACATATCTAGACTGTTGCGTATTAGTGTTGTGGGTCTTCCAGAACGTACCGCATACTCTTGAAGTAACAGTGGAGTAGAGACAACTAGATGGTCACTCTTCTTCAAGATGTCTACATAGATGTTCCTGTTGGCTTTAGGATTGTTCTTAGGATGTGAACCCCAGAACGCTGCATTGTCTGGTGGGATATTGAAGTGTGCGTCATCTACGTCTTGGATAATCTTTATACCATTCATCTGACACTGCTTCATAGCATGTAAGACTTCTTCTCCCATCAGACGTTGCACAATGATTACATCTGGACGTTCTGTGCTGACTCCCATCGTTTCTCTGTCTTGACAGCGAAGCATCCCATCATAGGTGATGACTCCTCTACCTATTACACACTGGTGTCCACGTTTCTGTAACGCTAGGCGCACCATATCCATGCGTATCCAACCTGCGCCACCTATCTCTTCGTGACCATTCTCATCATGTATCTGCTGTGACCAGTCATCTGTAACAAACTCAATCTTCATTATAGAACCCAAAGTCTTGACCTGTAAGTTGAAACTCTAGAAGCTTTGTACGCATAGCTAAGATTGCTTTCTCTGTCCAGCGTTCTAGGTTGCGTACACTGTCCACGCTATAACCAAGAACACCTACTACAAACTCTTGCTTAGTAAGGTTCTCCACATATGGGTCACCTTCTTTACCTTCAATACCATAAGCATACGAAAGCACTAGCCTGTCTTTGCGTGGCAGTAAAGCAACGATAGCGTTCACTGCATCACTGTTTACAGCAGCATCATAATCATCCTCAGCACTAGGAGACATCTGCTCTACCAGTGGGACGCTATCTTTGATTGCTTGACGTAACATCTGCAAACCTTCATGCCTTGTTATCGTGGATGGCTTCTGCTCTTTCGTATACTCTCCCAATCCATACTTGCGTAGGAGCGTGTCTGCAATGTCACGAAGTCTGGAAGTGAACCTGCGAGACAGGAACATATAGAACCCTGCATCGTCCTGTCCTGTCCATTCTCGCGATGACTTTAAGAATACGTCTGTGAACGTATCCCATATCTCATCAGGCTGGATGATGCCACCATACTTAGACACATAACTAGACGCTAGCGACTTAGTACTGTTATACAGTTCTCCTCCTGCTTCTGATTGTGCTTCTGGTGTCGCAGTCTTATCGCTCACTATTAACGCTAGGTTGTCTTGGTCTTCACGATTCACCATACCCACCACCTGACTGGTGCCTAGCCTGTTGGCGTGCGTACAGAGAACGTAGTTCTGCTTTAGGTAGCAAGTCATCACTGCTAGCAATAACGTCGTAAGCTTCGTTCTGCTTACCTACTCCCATTGCTAGACGCGCAGATGTTTCTGCATGGCGCAACAGTCCCAATGCTTTCTGGATATCTTCTCTAGCGTTCGCATATTGTTTACGCACGCGCTGTGCATAAGGGTCAGTAGCAGCATCAGCAGTAGGGTCACTGTGTGAACCTTTACTTCTGCCTGTACTCTCTCCACCTTTCTTAGGACGCTTAGGGTCTATCGCATAGTTAGATAACCAGCCTAGCTCATCTATAAGATGCTCTGCTATCTTCACTGTCTCGCGTAATACTTGTACGTCTTCTTTGTGTTTCTGGTTTGCCATTATTCTGTGTCCTTCTCATAACCATATTTGGCTTCTCGTTCTCGCTCTTCATAAGCAAGCTGGTCAGTAGGGTCAACTATCGTCCACCCTTGGTCTTCATTTCCTATACTCTTGCTACCGTCTTTTGTCCATCTTGTTTCTCTAGCATCATCAGCAAAGCTTGTTATCCGTAATGCTGCTTTCACCTTCCGATAGTCACAGCCTGTTATACAAGTGAATAAGACTATGCCTCCTTCTGAGATAACAAAGTGGAGACTACGTTCACTGCACACTGGACAGATATAGAGTCCGTCTACTGCTGCTCCTATTATCTTGTATATCTCTTCTGCTTGCATAGTCTTATACTCCTTCCTTACTTGTGTTGTGATGCTCTTTGTGTAGAGCGCTGTCGTTCTTGTTACTATCGGTTCCATATCGTTTCGTTTCGTTGTGTGCGTCTAAGGCTAATATCTGGGACTGCTTACCTACGTTAGGTAGAGTGAATGGGAATACTGCAACATCTAACTGTGCTTCCCATAATGCGATACAGAATGTCACTTGGTCTTGTGTTGTCCTATAAGTTTCTTGTGCTTGCCACCAGATACGCGCAAGGTCATCTTGTGTAGCAGTATGCCTACGCAGGATGAAGCCTGTCTCATAGAGTCCCGAGATTAAAGGTATGTTCAGCCCTGTTGCCATTTGTTCTAACGCGCTTGCTAGAGAGTTTTGTTCTGCTTCATACTTCACCATACGCATAGAGAACGCTGCTTCTTCATACACACTGTTACGGTTCCTGTGTGAGTGCAGCAAGATGTCGTGACTGCCTAGATGGTTTAGTGCTGACTGCCACCATCCATCTAGCAGGGTAATGCTGCTATCTATCCATAGGTAGTGACGGTACTTCTCTTGTGGGAAAGCCCAAGGTGCAAGCTTAATAACTTTAGCTCTATACCTATCTGGTGCATGTTCCGCCCATGCTGGTACTTCGATAGTAGACCAGTCACACTTGAGTGGCATCCAACCTTGCAAGGCTGCTTCTGTTAGCACATCATCTCTGTCACTAATATAGAAGTAATCTATCCCCGGTTCATAACGCGGTACAGGCTTAACAGTGTCATAGCCTCCCATGTTCGCAGAGACTACTGCTATACAGTTCTTCTTCATCGTGGTAACGATGCTTTCTCTGTATCCTCCAACCACTTCCATATCTCATCCCTACGTCCTGCAACTACAGCAGCATAAGAATGGACAGCATGGTAGAACGCTTGAGGCTGGAAGTGCGCACGCCAACCTATACTGTCCCATCCTTCACCAGTAGCAACAATGCGTGTGGCAGTTTCACCACGACGCATAGGAAGGTAACGTTTACCCCAATCACCTAACCCTGTTGCTTCTGTAACCATGTTGGCTACTTCATGGACAGTGAACTCTTCTCCTGTTCCACCGTCGTATGTTTCTCCTTCAAACTTGCCACGCTCTACTACTTTCACAAACAGGTTTGCTAGCTGTCTGCTAGAGATAAGGTCTACGCCTTGGTCACCATCTCCCCAAATAGTAATAGGCTTATCTAGGTAGGACTCACAAGCAAACGCTGGAATAATCTTACGCGGACTGTTACCACCTACATGCTGTCCTTCACCATAAGCATTGAACGCACGCACATGGGCTACTGGAAGTCCGTTTGCTTTCTGTAATGCTTTAGCCATGTTGATTCCAGCAGTCTTAGTTATCGTATAGATACTTGTGTCTATGAACGCGTCTGGCATGGAGATACCTAAGAAGCGTACGCCTTCCTGCTCGCATGCTTGCAGGATGTTGGCGGTACCGTAGGTGTTGACTTCTGCTGCTAAGGCTGGTGTCTCTAATAGTTCGCTAGTACCTAAGACTCCTGCTAGATGTATTACTGTGTCTGCTCCGATTAGCGCACTGCGTACCGCACGATATTTAGTGATGTCAAAGTAGTTAGATTCTGACCTGTCAAATGTGCGTACCGTATAGTGTTCTGCGCGTAGTGCTTGTACGATGCGTGAGCCTATGAAGCCACTGCCACCTGTTACTACTATCTTCTTATCTGCGTTCACTAGATGTCTCCTTCATAATCGTCTATGTCTTCTTCATCGTCGTCAATGTTTACGTCAACATCTGATACTTGTACTAGATGTTTGAACGCTCCAGCAACTAAAATACCTAGAGCTTCTAGTCCACCTACTTCATCACTGTCATAACTAATCTGTAGGCTGTCGTTATCGTTATCGTGGATGACAGACACCACGCGGATGTCTGGCATAATGATTTCACCCATCTTCTCTGTCTCCTTCATCGTTGGTGTTGTCTTCCCAAGGGTTAGACTTCCACACTTTAGCAAGGTCTTCTGGTGTTAGGTCTGTAGCCACACCGTGTGTGGCCCATTGTACTACACATTCTGCAACCAGAAAGTTCAATGGAGCTAACATTCTTGCTAGAGCTTCATCAGGAAAGTTAACACCTTTACGCTCTAGCGCTACTACGTTCTGGATTATCCAGTGTGTGAAGATGTTAGCGGTACTTCTAAAGACCCATGCTGTCTCTTCGTTGTCTAGGTCTATTTGTTCTTGCTGGTGGAGGCTGCTAATAAAACCCATAGCAGTATCTATCAGACGCGTGTTGGTACTACTACTGTCATCTATTTCCCATTGTCTGACTCTGGAGATGTATTCTACTGCACTGTCTAAGCCTTGTTCCCACCTGTTCATGTAGGCCAGACAACCATATAGATAGAGTAGAAGAACGCTGCAAGAGAAGCGACTAGACACACACGCGTCAACGCTCTAACGACACGCTGATGCTGTTGTTGTTTCTCATGTGACTCTATGACAGCAAGAAAGATTGCTTCCCACTGCTCTGTCAGCTTCTCTCTGTTCGCTTCATACTCTCCAATGTTGAGGTTCATTCCTAGCAGGTCTAGTTCTTGTTTAGAGTCGCTCACTTGGAAACCTCACAAACAATCTTCTTAGTATCATTAACTCCATTGTCATACCCCACAGCATACCAACAGAATACTGTTGTGAGAAGCATTAACGATGTGATACATACCCACATTCTATAACTCATTTGATACGTCCAATCTCGCGCAGTCGCGCTATATGTTCTTTGACAGTAACACCAGCTGGTGCTACTTCTTTACCTTTACATTTCATACAGTAGGCACGCGCATTAGCAAACGTAGTTGCTACTAGGCCATGCTCTAGACAGACAAACTTAGTGTTAGCAGAAGCCATTACCAGCCTTCCAGTCTTCTGTCTTGTGAGTAGATAGCAGACTCTATCGTAACACCATGCTCAGGAGTAATGATAGCGAAAGCTTGAGAAGGTTCTTCGTAACCAAAGTTACCTAAGAACGCATACTCATCTAGACCTTTCAACGCTCCGTTGATAGTGACCTTGCCTGTACGCAAGTACTGGTGCCAGTGTCCCATGAACATATGGTCATGGCCCTGACCAAACGTACTGTTACGTTTACGTTTCTTAGCATCCAACATAGAAGCAGGAACTACTAAGCCTGCTAGACCACTACCACTACCCATCTGGTCGCCATGTGTTACTAACATCTTGCGTCCGTAGATTTCTACTAGCGCGTCAGCGCTTAGTGGGATGTTCCAAGAGAAGCGCTTATCTGTTTTGAAGTGACGTTGCAGCATGATGGATAGGAGATAATCCCAGTTGTCTTCCACGCGTCCCTTGGTGCGTGGCTTGAGAGTCAGCCTGCCATGATTACCTACAACACTAACAACGTGTGTAGGCCCATAGGCATCTGCAATAGTCTCTAAGAACTTTGCTAGGTGGTCTACCCAGAAGTTGACGGTATGAATCATACTGTGCGATTCATTGAACGCTTCTGTATCGTGCAGGTTGCCTGCAACCATGTCACCACCTAGGATGACTATGGCACCTTGATACTCAAAGCCTCCCATAAGGTTCTTGCCTAGGTGTATAGCTCCGTCAGCGGTACGTTGCAATCGTTGTAAAGCTATGTCACGATTGTATGCGTTCATTCCACCGACTTCTTCTGGCGGTACAATCTCATCTAGGTGTAGGTCACTGAGCATGACTAAGGCTGTTGCAGCACCTTTACGCGCTACCTTATTGCGTGGAGTCTTCCAAGGTACACTCTCCACACTAACCTTGCTAGCTTTCACCAGCAGACTGTTGGCACGTTCATACTTTGTAGTCTCTTTCTCTGCTGTCTTATGTGCTGCTCTCGCACTGTTGCGTTCTGCGCGTATGCGCGCAACCTCACGCTCCAAATGGACGATACGCTTCTCTGCAATAGTCTCTGGTTCTGTCATCTAATACCTTTCATAGTTGAATATATGTTCCTATACCTAAGTACAAAGTGTCCCCTACCCTGTAAACTTTGCAGCTTCAACTGGTGGAGCGAACATCTCTTCTGGACGTATGGTGACGTACAAGCCTTCTAGGCCACGCTTCTCCCCTGTCGCACGCCACAAGTGATTGACCTTCTGTGTGCGTATGGTGAAGCGTTCTGACGTGTCACCACCTACAGCATTGTTAAACTCTGCAAGAGTCCAAGGTTCTGTCTGTGCTTCTATCCAGCTGGTAGCGCGTTCCTCTAACTTCATATCCACCTTCTGTACCATCTTTGCTATAGGGTTGCGCGCGTCTGTAAGTACTATATGTACTCCTTGTTGCGTACTGATGCTTGCTAGGGCTGCTGTAGCACCATTAGCGAACTGTCCATGCCTATCCTTACTACAGGAGATACGCAGTAGGCCCGGTTCACCTAAGTGTCCACGCGAGAATGGTACTTCTGTATGCACAGCATACGATGCTCCATCTATCGCTGCTTTCTTCCGTTGGCTACCAATCGCTGTAGGTCTACCCTCACTAGATTTGGCTATATGGTCTACCAATATCACAGCAGCACCAGTCTGTGCGAGCCTGCGTGGGACTTGCCTATACCATGTTGCTACTTCTTCATCAGCATTAGGGTTTCTGCTAGCCATTGCTAAGGCTTCTCCTGCACTGTCTATTCCTATTGCAGTGCATCGTCTGGAGATAAGGAACTCACATAGCCTTTCCATCTCTGGTTCTGTGATGTCTCCCCAAGGCTTCACATAATGGAAGCGTTCCTGCACTTCAGCAGGAGTAAGACCCAACAAGACTAGACGCTCTATAACACTACCGGGACTGTCTTCATAATCTATGTAAGCAACATCCTGACCTGATGTTATCTGTTGTGCTAGAGCATGAAGCAGTACCCAACTCTTTCCACTGCCAGACTCCCCAAAGAGGCTGTTAACTTTAGCCATATAGAACAAGCCTTGACCATCAGAACGTGTCAACACTGTAGGGACAATAGGCGTATAGCTACCATCTAAATATGCAGTGGCATCTATGGGCCACCATCCGTTAGGGTTCTCAGGCTCTTCCAGTATTAGTGGGCTTTCGTCTACCCATCCTGTAGGAGATTCAGTACTGTCCAATAGCTCTAGCGTCGCTACAGTGCCACCACCAGCAAGATGCTCACTAATGTCTTTACCTATCGTGGGACGTACAATACTTAGCGTCCGTCCGTCACGCATCAGACGACGGTACACACCACGCCCATGCTGTTCACCGGGTGGGTCATTATCTATACACACTACTATTTCTGTAGCCTTATCTAATGCGTTCACCATTGCTTGCGTAAACTTGTTACCAGTCCCATTGTCAGCACCACCCGGATTGCAAGTAGCAACAATGCCTGCATGCATGGACAGGTTCTCTGCGTCTTTCTCTCCTTCTACAATCCACACAGGCTTAGACTGTGCAATACCGCGTACTACTTGTGGCAACTGGTATAGGACACGCTCCACTGCACCCATCGTATGCTGGAAGTTCCCATCCAAGAACGCTTGCTGCCTAAAGGTCTTCTGTCCGTTAGGGTAAGCATATTTGCGCACACGGTAGAGCATCGTTCCGTCAGCATCACGATAATGGTAATCTGCCTTGAACGTCTTACCATCAGCGTCTGACGGTACGTTACGTCCATCGCGTGCGAACAGGTCAGAGAACGTCAGGTCAAGCGCGCTCATAACATCCTGAGTACTGCATCCTGCGAAACAATAGAGAAGCACCTTCCCAAGCTCAGTCTCACTGACTGACAGAGAAGGTGCTTTATCTGCGTGTGATGGACACTGTGCTTGCCAGCCAGCAGCACCACGCTTAGCATTACAACCTTTCGCGTCTAGGCGTTCTATCACTTTATCTAATGGTGTCATGTTGCTCCTGTCTATGGTTATGTTTGTCCCTGCTGTGGACTTGAACCACAGTGTATGCCATTCAGGGTACTTGCCTCCCCAAGCTAGAAAGGTTCTTTATCGTCCCAGACGCTGCTACTGGTTGTCTCCTCTACAGCAACCATGAAGCACTTCATCGTCTTCCCACCTTTAAGGCTCTCTATACCTGTATAGGTAATGGTGATATGGTCACCAATGTTTAGCCCATGCTGCTGGTGAGCCTCAATAACTTTGGAGCGTAGTTGTGCTTGTCCACAGGTTACAATCTTCTCACCATCTTTAGTGTCAATGGTAAGCCTTGGATGCATTGCAGCGTTCTTATCGTTAGGGTCAGCAAAGTGGTCGCGCACTACGTCTAGTGAACGGATGATGCCAACAACCTGCTGACCTTCCTCTTCCCATTTAATGAACGTGCCACCACTGCCACCACTCTGGAGGGTATCAAACGGATGTGACATATTTAGTTCTCTCTTTCGTTAGTTATTTCGTTTCCCACTTGTGTGGTCTTGTTAGCAAGATGAAGAACAATACGGTACTCTTGTTCCGTCACACTGCAAGGATTCTTAGTACGTCCACCAGTAGCCTCACCTACCATCGTAGAGAGTACTTCAAAGTCTGGTACCGCTTCCACCATATCGCAAGTCTGAAAGATGGTGTCTAGCGCGTCATCGTCCCAAGGCATCTTAACCTGAGCCAACATTGCTGCTCCCCATACGGTACCTAGATGGTCTTTGTTCATGGTGTCCATACGCTCAAAGAGCTTCTTAGTTCTACTTTCGACCGACATTGATAGCCTTCCCTAATATCTTGCGTTCTCCTGCCACAGTAAAGTCTGCGACACTGCGTATCTTCGTAAACAGACTGAACAAGTCATCTATAGGTGTTACTACTGGAATAAACTTGTATCCATCTTCTGTCAAGTGTACCACAGCCAATTCATCCACATGTGGCATAGGCAATAGAACATTGTCTTCAGTTAGCTCTAAGTCTGCTTTAGCGTATGCAGCCAACTGGACACCAAACTTGCCATAGACGCTCTTAGAAGTCTTCCAGTCCACCAGCACTGTACGTCCGTCAATCTTGCAGAGTAGGTCATAAGAACCTGCATACAGATACTCAAAGTTAATGACAGTACGCTCAAACGAAATGACTTCTACCTTAAAGTCATCTAAGAAGTCTTTAATGTACTGTGCAAACTTTCCATGAACCTGACCTTCAAAACTGTTTACATCCAGTCCACCTACGACACGTTCTGCAATCTCATGGATGTCAGTACCGCGATTACCAGCTTTCGTCAGCGTACTATAGGGAGCGTTCTTCAAAGCCTTTAGCGCTTCGTCGTTGGGTAGGTCTTTCCATTCTGTGAGGTTCGCTACAGCCCATTCTGCAACCTGATTCTCTCCCCATTTCTTAAGCGCTGGAGCAGGAACACCATTAGATAGCACAGTGGTTACACTCATGCCTCTGAAGCCTCCATCTACAATGGAGTCTGGTAGCTCATACCATCTGCCTCCCGGCCCTTTAATCGCAAAGTCTGGTGCTGTCATAATGTCTCCTTCAATAGTGATTCAAACTCTGATAAGCGCACTATAACATACGCGTCACTGTCCCCATCAGGACAGGCTACAAACAAGAACGGTCTAGTGTCGTTAGGGACGCTCTTCTCATGTTGTGCGCGTGCATTCTTATAGCGCGTATGGATAGGGCCAACCTGCTTACCAGCCTTAACCTCTATCCCAACAGGCAAATGTATCCAATTCTCTTCTTCAGACTTATGCTGAGTCCAGTTGACCTGTACACCATAGATAGCTTCTAGAGTCCGTCTGACCATAGCTTGCTTCCGTTTACCTTTCTGCCTATTGATATGGCCCTGACGCTGCTTATCTTCCATCTACTTCTACTGCTATGGGAGATGCACTCTCTATCTGTATTGTCTCTATAAACGTACAGATGTGTACGTTTGTAGAAAGTTTTTTGGGGCCAATATCCTAGGCTGGTACTGGGATTTCTCGAGAATTTGGAACAAATGTCTAAAACAATGCTTGATATCCCATACGGATACTGTAGGTTACATCCCATCAGGAGCAGCAAGCTCCTCTAGCGAAAGGAACAACATGAACGAAGACACCACTAACACAGAGAAGATGGTACGCATCGCGCGTCTAGCATTAACCAAGAATAAAGGTTCCTATACCCACGCTATAAAGTTTCTCTACGCAACTGGTAACGATGCGTCAGCAGAGTTTCTATCTGAAGAACTATCTGACCTTCTCTGCACAGACTGACCACAGTAAGACTCTTGTTGCAATTGCAGCAAGAGACACCAGCACCGAAAGGAACACCATGAACACCTACGAAAGCGCACGCGAGATACTGAACGGCACAGTCAAAGAACTGTGTGACCACAAAGACTGGCTAATACCATCAGGGTATCTCTGGGAGCAGCACCGCGACAGTGCAGCCTACGTCGTAGAAGAGATACTCACAAGCAGTGACATCACAGACACACAGAGTAAAGATATCTATGCTGTAGCAGGCATCCTCCTAGATGAATGGGACAAGCAACCACAGAAACGTCGCTAAGGTACCTAGAAGCCCCGTCAGTAGACGTAACCCCGATAGTGGCCCTAGACACCCACTAGACATATATAGCACCTTCTAGGGCCACACAGCCTCTCTAACGTAAAGGAACCAACATGACAGACTGGAACAAAGCCAACTGCAAAGGAATACCCATCAACGACTTCTTCCCAGAAGGCAAAGGAAGAACATACGTCCCACGACACATCGTAATAGCCTGTAGCAACTGCCACATCCGTAACGCGTGCCTAGAGAAGAGCAGGATAGACGAAGGAGAACAAGGTATATGGGCTGGCATGTTGCCTACGGAGCGTAATCGTCTCCCCAAAGAATTTAGATTTAATGAGCTACCCTGTACATGAACTGTACAGGCGTTCCCATAGCAGTATGGTATGGGAAGGGAAATACTCCTATTCAATACAAGAGTACCGCACGGAGTGCGGGGATACGCCTACAGAATACAGCCATAGACTATAGACTATAGACTATAGACATAGGCTATACGCGTAAGCTGTAAACATATAAACGCACTTCGTGCGTACAACAAATACAGATATACAGAATCTCCCCATAGCAGTATAGTATGAGGCACTATGTCTTCCCACATAACGCGCACACCGAGACATCCACACATATGTGACACACTACGTCTGCCAGAGAAGCGCACAAGGGAACACAACAATGGCACCAAGAGCATGTAAACACTTAGGCTGTACTGGCATCACAACCACAGGCAGCAGCTGTAGTAACCACACAGCACCACGTTCCAAAGACACACGCACGCGTACAGGCAGATACACAGGAGACTACCCAAAGAATCGTGCGCTACTCCTCTCCACCAATCCAGCGTGTGTACGCTGTGGATGGAAAGCAGACACAGCTGACCACATACTCCCAATAGATGCAGGAGGCACACATGAACTATCAAACCTCCAACCCATGTGCAAAC
>TARA_R110000868_G_scaffold97547_1_pt1 | contig 18043 bp, 33 predicted proteins | sample TARA_R110000868 | Tara Oceans TARA_R110000868 (sample SAMEA4397489) | marine metagenome | biome: Polar Biome; feature: [SRF] surface water layer (ENVO:00010504); material: water (ENVO:00002006), including particulate matter (ENVO:01000060) such as... | depth 5 m | reverse complement strand
CGGAATCTTAAGAGCATATTTAAGCTCGTTCCACTTTACTCCGTGGTTATGTGCAGCAGCTCCATCATAATGTAAATTTCCACTATATTGGTCATCGTGTGAGTGTCCTGATGTACTATCATAAAACAGCCTTTGAGTATGTGTTAGCAAAGGAACTTGAACAGGATTAGAATAGGTCACCCCATCTAAAAGCACATTTTTATTAAACTGCAGATAGTCTCTAATCATCGGAGAGTTAAACAAAAGGGTATCGCCTGTTGCGTTGACATTAAAATTGTCTAACCAATCTAATGACTGCAGCTTATCCTCCCCAAATTTCTCCTTCAGAGACACCGTATTGCCGAAAAAAGTAACTCTGTAGGTATGAGCCTTATTATCTTTTAAACTAACGCCTTCGAGCTTTATATAACCTTTACGGTACGACAGGTGATTGACTTGAATCTCAGCCGGAATCCTAACCCTTCCATCATAGCCATCTATAATATCATAATTATAAAAGTGCTTAAATATTCGATTATTAATCTTGGAAGCAGGAAGGCTAAAGGTCTTAGTAAACTCTGTAAATATCTTGTTTACATCCTTAATGTTTTTAATGGTATCAGTAAAGGAGATGCTCTCATCACCAAACATATCCATCAAAGTGTCTTGTATGTATAGGCTAATCTTCTGCATTATCGCATATTTTGAATAGCATTAAATGCAAAGGCCAGGTCAAGAGTATAATCTACTAACTTGTCATTTGCGCTCGTCTTGTATGTTAGGCTGGAGGTTTCAATCACCATTGGCGTAAGGACCGTGTCCTGTTCCATCCAAACGTGCTCGCTCAACATCAATTCCTTCATCGGCTCGTTGTAGCTTTCATCTACATAGCCTGTATTAATAGTAATCTTTTCGGCCCCTTGCTTATTGAAAATGGCTCTTTGGGGCTCACCAGGATTATATATGCCATAGTAACTTGGATTTCCTCTCTTGTATTCTTCCTTAGTCACGGATAATTGCTTGATTGATTTGCGGAAAAACCAAAGATCTTGCAAGGCCCCAAATTTATTTATAAAGGATAATTTTACAGGCTTGTATCTGCACTCATCTAAGGTCTTTATTTTTACAATCTCTAAACCATAATCAGACGATATATGCACCTCGTCCACAGGGAATATCTCATAGGTATCTAAGAAACTCTCAATACACTCATTTGGCTCGTATGTTGCAAAGGCCTGCACAACCCGGTCTTTAAACCCATCTACTGCTGAGAAATTATTACTAGCATACTCAAAAAAGTAACCTGATACTACAATAGGTTTATTGTAGACAATATTACCTTGATATAAAAAAGTAACATTGCTTGTGTTTTGCCTGTTTACAGGAATCCTAACATCTGCATCAGCCAGCCTATATATCGTATTATTACTTTGCATATAACCCTGAGCTGTAGTAGGGTTGTATCCTTCTTCATAATACCCATAACCACTTACTGCCCAGCCGGAGGTTGTCTGAGGAATACCAATGGCAGTATTACTTGCATTATAAAATTGAACGCTCGTGCCATATATTTTGCTTTGCGATGAAAGAAAGCTTTGGCTCGGGCTATTGTATATAGGATTGATAAAGTCTCGTAATAATTCAGCTATTTCAAAAGAGACATATGTAGCTACCACATCCTTTCTTAGCGTATACTCTACATTACCGTCTACGGTGATTGTCATTATCCCATATGCCGCTCCTCCAGCACTATATTTCTCGTATACATAAAACGGACTTCTTACAAATGCTATCGCCATTACTTAATTTATTTCTTGTTCTGTTTAAATACAAAGGTCATTAGCTCGGCTGCATCAAGACCAAATGCTGATGCGAGCTGCTCAGGTAACTTCTTATAATACTTCTCAAAAGGCCTAGTGAAGAATAAGCTTGGGGCTATACCCTTCTTAAAAATGCCCACAGCTATTGCAAACTGAAGGCTCTTTCGGCTAATGAACCGACCCTGTGCATCCCGGTTTGCCAGCTTACGTCTTACTATCCACTTGTCTAATTTCTTTGGAGGTGGCATCCCTTTCAAGCCGTTTTTTCCTCCCTTGCTTTTATAACTATATGGAGTGTTGTATTTCTTTTCAATACCGCTCACCCCTTTATCGATAAAGAATCCGTACAGAGGCATCTCTATGTCGAACTCTAAAGAGCTTTCTGAAACCCGAATATCACTACCTTTAATCTTACTGCTCAGATTACCTGAAGAGCTTATTGGCTCATTGTACTTGCCCTGAGGCCTGGCCAGGTTTTGTTTAGATTCCTGTATAACCGCATCTCGGAACTCTTCTAATGCTATCTTGAGGTGGTCTAGCATTTGCTAATATCATTTTGAACCAGGAGATTAAAAGTATATGTCCAGCCGGCCACCTTGTTCTCAAATCTATCAAAGAAAGGCTCACAGGTTGCTGCCCCTTCTAACTGAAATAAATCGGTGTATAATTGTCCTCGTCTTAATTCTTCGTTTAGCCTATTGACCACAGCCAGCTGCGTATTTAATACATCGTGTTCGTTATCCAGGCCTACAAAGGTTTTGTCTAAGCTGTTCTGCTCAGGGAATACATTGCTACTGAACTCGTCTTTAGTCTGCTGAACGAGATCCATAGCCAGGACCGATATACTGAATGATATTACATTACCCTGTAGTGCAGCCGAATTAAAGATAATATGAGCCAAAGGAAATATAGTAATCTTATTCAAATCTATTTCGGTAATGTCTCCGGTAGTAACGGTATTCACATTAGGATCCTCTAGCAGCTGATTTTTAATCTTGTCTGCTGCTACATAAAACGCTCTTGGGCCTGTATCTATCATTTCTTAAATTTGTTTTTTATTAAGCTCGACTCCAGCTCATTCTTTTCCTTTTCAAAAGCCAGCATTGTTAAACACTTATGCAGGCTTAGTCCTGTGATATCATCAAGTCGTCTAACATCTCCTTTAGCGAGTGCGTAAATCGACTGATACCAACCCCATTTACCTGCGAATTGTTCATCTCGAGTATAGCCATCTCCTCCGATTCTTGTAAATACTTCGTCATAGCTGTCGATAATTCGATCCCTAAACGATAAAAAAAAAGTATAGAACTGATTACAGCATCCATCGGAATGTAATTCATAGCTGCTTCCCACTTGCCAGGATCATAGTCCTCTATCAAATACCGCTTGCCTATTTTAGACTTCACAGGCCGGTAAAGGACAGCCATAGCCTTCTCCATTTTAGACCAATCCCCGAGAAAAGTGTCCAGGTCAATGTACTCACCGAAGCTCATATCATCTAACTTAGGGATAAATCCGAACTCAGTATCACCAAGTTTGAACGTAGATACAAGATCAGGCTTGCTGTTTAACATATCAGCCAGGATTTGAACTATGTGTGTTACGTCTTTAACTCTAAGGGCCACAGCTTGATCATAAGGTACGTGGCAAAATATCTCCAGCATCTTTAAACTGATGAAGGTTTCTGCATTATCAATCTCAGAATTAGCCTCTATCACCTTTAGATACTTCTTGTATTGTGCTAAGGTAATTTCACTTAAATTGGTAGGGACTTTTATTTTAAGCTCCATATTAAATCATTTATTATATAACGCTCTTAAATGGTGATTTTAGAATTGAACGCAAAAAAAATAGGCCCAATGTTAGACCTATTCTTAAAACCTCTTAAAATGCTTCTAAATTACTTCTTCGGCTTCCTCCCGGGCTTTGCATTAGGCAGCCAGGACTTAAGACTCTTAGCTCCAAGCCGGAGGCGGTTATAAGTACACTTGTCTTGTGCGTCTTTAGCTCGCATAGTGCAGTCTACAATATAGCTTAGGTTTTCAAACATAACATAAGCAGGAATAGATATGGTGATGTCTTCGCCACAGCTTCCAATCATTTCTAAATTTACTTCGCCTTCGTTGGCACCCCAAAAGCCGGTAATATCTGTAATGTAATATTCACTCATAGTTTCTAATATTTGATTATTAATAATTTAATTGGTTCTAAATATGCAATAGTTAAAGCTGGCATTACCACCCTCGGCAGCATCAGTAAAATCAAACTCCTCATAAGAGCCGTCATAAGAGCTAAAGTGATGGCCGTACCCGTCAGACCTTCTCAAGTTCTCAGCCGTCTCCTCCCAATCAATCACTATCCAGGGATATTTATCTAAGTCGGTGCCGTTTAAGTAGCAGTCTTGAACCAGGTCTTTAACCTCTTCAGTGTGTATGTCTTCTATGGCAGCATCAGAAATAAAGCGATATTCAGCCTGGCCATTGTCAATATAAAAATCATCTTTATAATCAGCCAGGTTATCAAATAATTCTTTCCTAAAATCTTTGCACTCTATGCCCAGGACCTCAGAAGTAAACTCTATAATCTCTCTGTATAATTTTATCTTGCTCATCTTATCTGTGTTTGCTCGTGAATATAATCTTCTAATTCAGCTCGGTATTCCTCTATATCTTCTATAATATCAAGAATCCCTTGTAGGCCCTCCAGCTCCATACGGCCTAGAGGCTCTCCGTTAAACAGCTCATTTTGTATTGCATCAAGGCAATCATCTAAATCTTGGGCCGTATTATGAAACCGGCAATAACTCATATTACTCATAATTGTTCGTATTTAAAGGTTAGAAATTGTATTTAAGTTTGACTAAATTCCACCAGGACAAATGTTGGTATTCTTTTTCAGTATAGACAGAAACCCGGCCACGCACTTCTAAAATGTGTAGACCGGTAGGTAGGATTTTGTGTATCATTACGCTCCGTATTTTACCCTAAAAACACCCATATCAAAAGCTTTACCGGTTTGCTTCTGTATAGAATATCCAATATTAAAAAAAGCCTTGTAAACACGGCCAGCGTAAGACGGCTCTGCACCAGGGTATTCAACCCACATAAAATCACCACCGGACATATGGTGTGTGTTCACGGTAGTCAGCTTCCAGCCTCGTAGGAGCTTATCAACAATCGCTTGCTGAGGATCAGTAAATTTGATGTCGTTTTCTAGTATAAAATTTTTGAATAATAGTGGTTTCATAATGTTCGTTTTTTATGTTAGACTCTGCAAAGCTAAGGTAAATAAACTTACGAACAAAATTTAATAACTGAATATTTTACTTCTTAGAGTATTTCATAGCGTGTTCATACGCCCGGACCAGGAGTAAATGCTGCCCAGGGTTTTGGGGCTGAAGAACCCTTACCCTAACCCCTTTGCTAAAGTAGATATAATTGCTAATCACCTGAGCCATCTCTTGCTCAGACTTACTTGATTGCATAACGCCCGAAATTAGGTCTGCTCAAAATAGAGTATGTTGCGTATCTGAGGCTGTCTAAAAGGTGATTGTTTGCATCCTCAGGCTGGTTAGTTAGCTTACCGCTCTTGTCTTCTTTCCACTTGTAGCTTCGAAACTCTCTGACCAGGTTATCAGAGCTGGAAACCAGGTTAAGTGTGTAACGCTTTAATAGATCAATCCCAGCATTAATACTATCTTTTCCTTTTACTGAAGGTCTTATGTTCCAGCCCATTCGTCGTAGCTCATCATTTAACCTAGGCTCTGCTGAATCTGCATAGACCAGGCTTCTGTTAACTCCAATGTCAGCCAGGACCTTACTGATATCACTTGCCGTCATATGAGTACGATACAAATGCTCTTCTATATACAGGTTAATATCGTCTTTCCAAACCGATACAAGTGCCGTCGGATCATTAGAGTAGCCGTAGTCCATCCCAAAAGCCACAAAAGAGGCTGTCTCCGGGACCATCGTACACTCTTGGTACTTGAATATAGTAGACCTACTTGCACCACGCTCTCCCAGGCCATATATTTGCCAATATTGTTCGTCAGTATTACGAAGCCTTTCAATCTCAGATATGATAGTAGGATTGAGGAATGGATTATCTAAGTATGTAGTTTGATAGAACTCGGAATCATCTCTTGGGATCACCTTGTCATATATCCAATGGAACTCGTCTGAAGGATTGTAGTCTAATATAATCTTTTCTTGTGTTCTAAAGACCAACTGCTGCCAATCTTCAAAGAATAATTCATTAGCCTCATTGATAAATAGCAAATCCCTCTTACGCCCTCGGACCTTTTGAGGCTGATCTAATGATATAAACTCAACTAAGTTACCAAACAGCTTGTATTCTGAGCTTGATTTGTTGTGATTAGACTCATTGTAAATACCATAGATTTTAAGTATATCTATAAAGTCACGCATTACCGTAGCCCTGGTAGAAGGAAAAGTCTTACGAGTAATCGTTATAACCTTGCCATTCTCAGTATTGCAGTATGAGAATATAATCCACAGGAGTATGTTGTATGTCTTTCCGGACCGGGTGCCACCTTGCTCAACTACAATCTTCTTGGTGGAAGATTCTAAATGGTCAAATATGACATTGGTATCAATCTGTTTTTTTGGCATCAGACCGTATAATATTTACTTCAAATGTTGTAGACTCACCATCTGCACCGGTTATCTCTTGTCGCTCAACATAACCTCGTTTCTTACCCCTAGTCTTGAGCAGGAATATAGTAGCTGCTACGCTTCCTTCTTTAATCTGAAGATGCAACTGAGATTCAGCGAAATCAAGTATGACATTTTCAAGGTCAATCACAGCTTCGGCATATTCCAAATCTTCTTTCATCCACCGATAGTGTGTGTTCCTGCTTATACCCACCAGCTTCACGGCTGAAGATACAATACATAAGGTCTTTTCTAAAGCCTCTAGCATATTCTTTTTTAGAGTGTCACTTTCTGTCATTTGATATTAGTTTTAAAATTAACTCTAACGCCTCTGCTGAATCACTTGCGAGTACGTCTTCTTTGATATTACCCACTCGGGTAGCTATCGACTTGAGATGTCTTTCGGTTTGCTTAGAGCCTCTTATTTCACGCCCAGCGGAGCCATCACCTTGTATCTTAAATATAACCGGATGAGCTTGTGTTATGTATGTGCTATTAGTGAACCGGTCTCCTTCACATATAACGCAACGATTACCACACCAGGAAAGGAACTTCCCCAGGTCTGTTATAACGCTCATACTTAATCTATCACTTCCTTCAAATGTAGAGCCATCATATACACCCACTACTACTATGTCTTTATTGTAATGGAATTTAAATTTTCCTATCTTGCCTGGGCGTGTTTGGGTAGTGGCTAAGAGATTCTTCATCACCCAGGTCTTACCTACTCCACAGCTGCCTATTAAAAGTATTTTCATCTTTGCCGGATATAATCATTGAGGTCATTGGTGAAGGCATCCCACTCCCGGTCCATCATAATAACCTGTCCTGTTGTTCTGTAATGATTTTGTTTAACCTTCCCGAAGCCAGGGTCAGATGGGGTACTCTCTAACCTAAGGTATGTGGGTAATGCTTCCTCCCTGCTTTCCCAAAATATGTTAAGCTTTTGGTCCCAGGCTTTTTCTGCGTGTTTAATACGCTGGTAGAACATATCGTTGTATACATTGGGATAACGCCTATTGGGTCTATGCCAGGACTTATAGCAGCACAGGGTAGTCTCTAAGGTAAAGTAGCTTAAGTCTTTATGTGGGTATCTCGTCTTGGCCTCAGTCAGCAGCTGCTCACCTTCTTTTTGAAGCCAGGCTATAGTATCATCTGCATAGTGTACTTCGTTTTTCCACCAATCTAAGTCATCACGGCCCAGGACTTTACACAGGCCGTTACGATGAGACTTGCTTCCGGAGATATTGTCCAGGAACAAAGTGTCACAATCTAAGTTAAGACCGGCTATCTTGAGATACTCCAGGTAACTGAAGGTGGCTAACCGGCCAAAGCTGTAAAAATTGTTGATTACAAAATCCCAGGTGCGTCTAAAATTCTCGTACTTGTCATCGGAACTGCATAGATCTGAAAAAAACTCTTCTTGAGTCTTACCTCCTAATACTTCTTTATACTTTAGTATGCATTCTTCAAACTGATTTTTAATGTATCTCCGGTCTGTGTCCCAGCCAAACTGCAAATAATGTGTGCGGAACCAGGCACTAAGCTCATCAATTTTCAAGTGCTTAAAATTAGGGCAATGAGTGAATATAAAATATGTGGTGATTACATTCTGACTGCAGCCATTAATAAATGTGAACCACAACTTCTCTTCCATCGTCATATGCAACCGGTCAAATAAATGAGGAAAAGCATAATAAACTGCGCCTGCGTGACCCTGGTGTTTCAAATGAAATTCATAAAACCTAAGGAACACCTCACGCCTATATTGTGGCAACCTAAAGTCAAGCCCAGGAACTAAATCTGATTGCTCTTTTATGTTATTTATTTCTGAAAACCTGCCTAATTGTGTCATTTAATGTTTTTTATTTTGGCTTTCGTAAGCTTCATTCTCTTAGGATTTTTTGACTTCTTAATTTTAATATGGCAGAATAGCTGCGAGCATAGAAAGTCTCTTAAAACGTCTTAAAAGTGGCTTCACGTGACAATAGGAAAAACGTCACGAGGCTCATTTCCCACCACCCAAAACAGGGTCTTATTGTTCAAATATTGACTAAACTTGTCAGGGTTTTCTGTCATAAAATTCCAAATCTTTCCTTCATACCTTGGATGTAAATCTATGCCATTAAAGTTGAACGGCATCCAATCTGAGTATGAGCAATAACCCGTGCCATTTATGTCGTGATGTATGAGATCGATGCCAGGATTTGTGTCATTGAACATTGTGTATGTAAATGCTGAATTAAGATTCTTTCCTATAACCTTACTGATAATTTTCAAACGCTGAGGGATATACTTTATATTATATGAGCCATTATTACCTATGCCCATCAGTAAAATCTTCTTTAAGCCCTGGGGTGGATTCATCGCTATACCATATAAAATACTTACAACTGAATTACAGCTCCCACAGGGAATGATTAGAGTCTCAATATCATCAGATATATTGTCTACCTGATAACTACCTATCTTATGGAATGCCTCAATACGCTCCGGTGGATTTAACCTCTCATCTACGGTGATATTAGTTTCCAGGACCTCGTGACCAGGCAGTCTCTTGGCTAACTGAAAGGATTTAGATTGAAGAGCTTTAGCATAACCTATGTTAACTACGTGAAACTGAGCCCCCATTCGTGAAGCCAGGATCATATTGGTATGCTGCATATAGTTTTTGGAACCGGTTACTATAAGACAGCCCAGGTCATAATGCTTACATATAGAACTAATGAAAGGATGCTGTGGACTACCCACTACACTACCTGATACTATGCCTGTAATATTCTTAGTCTTTACCCACTCATCTACAAGCCAAATGCATTGCCTCATCTTAGAGCCATTTACTCCGTTGAATCCTAATGGTGCAAACTTGTCTTCTCTTTTAAATCGTACCTCTCCGTACTGCTCAACAGGTGTCAGGTCTTTTAGATAATCCGACCAGCGAATCTCAGACCTATCAAACGTATGTACAGGAAATATACTATTCATTGAAAAACGCCTTTAGAGGATAAAATACTAATGTGTTGCGATAACCACCATCAGCTAAAGGTATGATTGGAGTCACTCCGTGTACATTACGCCAGGCTGGATAAACCAACATAGAATTATCACAGCTGTCTACCGTAGCATTGTAATCCGGAATAGTAGTACATCCACCTTTGCTGTTCTGTCGCTTGCAGATAATGACGTTTACTGCTCCGACCAGGTTAGCTGTGTCTCTGTGATAAGGAGCTGCAATATTATAATTAGAAATAGAACTCGTAAAGAGGTTTCCAAACTTCCACTTACTATCTACCTGATTAAATAACTCTAATTGCTTTTCGTATATGTTTGGGGCCAGGTGCTTAATCAGTAACTCAGATTCTTTTGCGGCCAGGCTCATTGCCTTGACGAAATTCTTTGCTGACTTGACTGAATGAACAGAGCTAATTGTAGCGTATGGTCTTCTCATATGAGGCTTTGGAGGTACAGCCCCCAGGATTGTGCTGAATTGGAGTACCCCGGAGCTTCTTTTCATTGTTGCCTTAGGAACCCGGTCTGACCTCAGCTCTGCATCAGCCAGGTTAATACAGGCCCCCAGCTTCTCTGAATACTTGTTTACATCTCTAATATAAAAACCAATCAGCTCATCCCCGTCATAAAAAAGAGAATCCTCTATAATGTTTGGCTCAATGTAATCACATACATCACCCACCTTTACCAAGTGATCTACCTTAACTAAATTAACTCTTTTCATACTCGCTCTTTACGTTTCTTAATTCTTCTAACAATATACCCCCCAGGTACACCTTACGCTCTCTAAAGTGCTTATTATACCTTATAGCATCATCACTAGATAAATCAACCTTAATGTGAATAGCCTTTTTGACATTAGATTCATAGGTGTCAATCTCGTCTTCTAAGTCCTCATAGTCTAAAATAGAATAATCTACCGTTGTTTTGCCAAACCAATCATTAAACATAGGGAACTTATCCTGTATCACTTGCTCATCCCATTCACCAAAACTGATATTGTCTTTTATAATTAGCTCATCCTTACGCTCTTGAGTCCAGCCTTTTACCTGCTTAACCTCTATATCAGTATTGCCTAACTCAACCCAGGCTTTATATCTCATATTGCCAGCCAGGATAGTATTGTTCTCGTCAATAATAACAGGCCGTACTTCCATCATATCAGGGAAATCTTTAAGGGACTTTTTAAGGGCCTCATACTTATGAGTGTCTATGATACGTGGATTATCCTGATAGGCGTGTAATTCGCTAATTTTAATCTTCATAATTCTCTTTTAAAATGTTCACCAATATATCTCCAACAGAAAAACCTAATTCTGTAACCTCTTTAGCCAGCAAATAAGCAGCCGGATAATCATTAATATCAAACTCAACTACATATACCACGGGCTTGTTGATTACATCCGAAGCTTCACCCCCAATGGATTCAGAAATTTGTCCGCTTTCTACCTCAAAATCATAGTCCATATCGGCTTGGGCTTCTTGTGGTTGCCATACATTAAGGCCATACTCTTTAAGGTCTACAGGATCATATAAATTCCCCAGGACATCCCAATCCCACACTCCGTAGTTTACATTGTCTTTTACTACGAACTCTTTTTTACGCTCGTCACTTAGGCCGGTAACCTGTACCACAGGAACCTCAATAACCCTAAGCTCTTTTAAAGCCAGGTAACGCTGATTACCGCCTAATATATAATTATTCTCATCGATAACAACCTCCCGAAGCTCTAACATCTCGGGAAAATCCCTCAGACTTTTAACTAACTTTTGAAAATTGCTGTCTCTAATAACTCTCGGGTTATCAGGGTTAGGCTTTAATTGGCTCAGCGGGTACTTCGCTATTCTTTTTAGCTTCATCTTGGATCTTGTTTTTTACTATAATTTTTATAAAATCTGCAACTGACCTTACCTCTTTAGAATCCATATTCTTGACTGAATTTTTTATAAAAGTAAGCTTATTGTCGTGTGTATTGTAAAGCTCAAATGAAATCTCGTCTAACAGAGGCAATATCTTAGGATTGTATTTCTTATAAACGTCAAACATCTTTAACGAATGCAATACCGTGGCGTGGTCATACGGCTTGCCGTTTTCAATATACAAATCTCTAATTGCTGTCAGGCCTTTCTCCATTATATTATACAACACATAGTTATATAACGCTCTAAATTCTACATAACGCCTTACCCTTGTGTTTTTAAAGACATCTACGCCTGATGATTTCTTAATAAAAGCTGCTGTTTCTAAATATTTATTCATAATGTAAATTCTCTATAATGATTATCTAAATCTGCCCCATCTTCAAAGAAGGCTTTATACTTGCTTATGGCTTCTCTAACTTTTTTCTGTCCTGACAGGTAAAACTCCTCAGAGCAATGCGCCAATCCCATCTCTAAATTACCCTTGTCAATAACCAGGAACTTAAACTCTGTGTACGGGACATCAAATAAATTGCAATATATGTATACCTGGCAGTCGTAATGATATTTCTGACAGCTATAGTGAAACCCACCAATGTCAATAGTAGTTTTAAGATCTACAATTCTGTTTTGACCTAAAATATCAGCCTTGCCCCTGAATGGATAACCATCGACCAGGCCAATGGTAGGAACTTCAAAATCACTTGCGCTAAGATATTTAAGGCTCATCTCTGTGCGGTAAAAGGCATCTGCTAAACGCTCAGCATCTTTCTTTTCTTTCATAGTAAAGACCCGGCCGTGTTCAGCTACTGCTTCTTTGTAGGCCTTAGTATTTTTGCTCTGCACATCAATGAAGGTTTGCGCCTCGAATACGTGAGGCTCTAATATTGCCGTGTGAAAAAGCCAGCCATCACGCAAAGGTTGAGATTCTTTTTGCTGATATTTCCTTCTAAAAGCATATGTCTTAGGGCTGTCTAATAAATCCTTAATTGAGCTGGAGCTTAACGCCAGGGAACTCAGCTCCCCATAATAAAAATCATCATCCATCATTTTAGCCTCAAGCTCTATCTTGTTCCAGGTAGAGCCGTCGAGTAATTTTATCGTTTTCATAAGTTAGATATTTGTTTAAGTTTTTTTAATTCAGATTCAAGCTCAGCTATTTTAAGCTCAGCATTTTGTGCTCTTTCTATAGCCCGGAGCTTATCACTACGGAACTCCGCATATGATAATTCAGATAACCTACGCCACTCCTGGAGGTTATGAATGTAAAAAAAGGTGCTATTTACCGCCTTGATGACATTATCTAGGTCTTTATTCTGCGACTTTTCCTGCCACTTTAGAAGGACCCCACAGATCATCTGATAGTCAGCATAGTGTTCTATGTCTAACATCGTTTGAAGTTTTTGAAATTGGCTCATTGTTGTTCGTTTTAATGTTGGTTTAATGTTCGTTATTGCAAATATAGGTATTTATTCATTAATGTTAATAATTGATGCTTGGCTTTCGGTAAGCAGGTAGCAATCTTTACGCATTTTCTTTTTACTCCACATTGTAGTAGTAGGGCAATACAACTGCACTACAGGAGGCAACAAAATATTGTTAAGCCAAAACATATAATTACCCTTAGAATCAGCCACAAAATATATCGCAACCATATCTAATGAAAGGAGCCTCTCTAACTTATCCTTTTCGATAAGCTTTTCTTCATAATACTTGTCTCTAAATTTCATCTCGATTATACAATCGAATCCCTTGGGTGATTTACCTTTAGCATCATACCACTCCATTCCTTCGCCGGTGTGTTCTAGCTCCCAGCCATCAAAATTTAACATAGTTACTACAGCTTTTTCCCACTCGTGTATGTTTTTAATCTTGGCCATTATTGTATATCTCGTTCAAATCATATATCCACTTGTTGTACACCTTTGGATTACAGGTGCAAGGCCGGTAGACTTTATGCTTAAAATACTTAGCGTGTAACTCAACGATCAGATTAATCTCGTCTTTGTAAATTGTGTCATTAGTCCTAGCTCTAAACTTAGCCCAATCAATATAATCCGGGCTATCAAATTTTGTTAATTCCATCCCTATCAATTTTAATGTTCCAATTATCTCTACGCTCATCACAGCCACAATCTTTATAGCCAATATAATGCGTCAGCTTTTTTACACACCAGGCAATACCGGTATACTTGGTAATTGTATGTACTAAATCTCCTAACCTTATTCGCATATCTGTTTTTTTATGGTTTTTTTTACCTTCTGAATTGTTCTATAAATGGAGTAGTAAGAAATACCTGAGACACTTGATAGCTGAAGCATCGACCACCCTTGGCGATAAACCAGGTCAAAAACCTTTTTGTCATACCAATACATATTCTCAAGAGCTTTTTTAATATTAGCCTCGTGAATATCCTTGTCTATTGCTTCATAGATATAGTCCTCTCTCAGCTCCTCAGATGCCCCCTCAGGGATTTTTATATTCCTATTAGCCTTGCGGTTATAATCATAAAATAAAGTCCTTAGAGTCTTAAATACAAAGTAATAATTTACCTCATCTTCATTGTACATAATCGAAGCTTTACCCTCGTTCTTAACGCTCCAATTATACAGCTTAATATACATATCTTGAACTATATCTTCTGCAGTCGATTTATCCAGGTCAAAAGACATTGTAATCTCTACCCAGGTTTTATGCTTTACAGCTAATAAGTCCAAGAGGTTCTTCAAAATGGAATTTCTTTTTCTAATTCGTGGTCTATAGGTGTCAAAGGATTTACAAAATTAACCTCAAAACCGACATTGTTAGTAATACTCCGTAATCTAATCGGCTCATCCATTGGTGTAGGTCGACCACCTGTGTCTATATCCTTCACCTTTCTTACGTGTATGTGTGAAAACATCCATTCATTTGGATGCTGAATATATCTATGAATCACCAAGAAATCGTCTGCACGATTCACGAACTTCCCCCCTCCTTCAACATCGCTCGCCATTGGCGGTATCGGATGCCCGGCATAAAACTCTTCCTTAGAATGCCTTTTACGTAACGCCTCGGTGCTTGCGTGGGTATTTAGCCATACCGATACATTATAATTTTTACAGAACAGCCTTATTCTAGAAGTAGCCTCATAATCATATTCGTGAGAGCTTATCCCCCTTAGTACTTCTCTGTTTTTAATCAAGCTATTGTAAGGATCTATAAGAAAGCCCTGATAGTCCCAAGCCTCTTTTACATTCTTAGCCAGGCTTAAAAGCTTGTCAAAGGTATATAGGTCATCACAATCGACGAACTTAAAATACTGATTAATGAAAGCAGCTTGTTTCTTGTACACTTCTGAATCTATCTTATTTATCGGTTTTTGCTCCATAAACTCTATGAGCTTTTTTAAAATACTATAGACTTCGTTTTCTGATGAAAAAACCAGCCATCGTATCTTGTGCTTCATAGTATATAATAACATCAAATATAAAACTACCGTAGTCTTACCTACGTTTGCGTGGCCCAATATAACATTAAAATTACCATACTTAAATCTTAGATGCTCGTCAAGACCTTTTACGCCCAGGGCTAAACCCTCTTTAATCTTGCCGGTACGGACATCATTAAGCTTATTGATTGTTTGTTCGAAATTTATCAACATATGTTAGAATTTATTGATTAAAATATAATGAATAATATAAAAAAAAGGGAGCTTTTAAGCCCCCCTAATTTCATAAAATACCTAAAACGGTACGCTCTCTTCTCTATCCGGACTATGGTCGCTTGAAGTAACCTTGTTGGGAGTCCAATCGTCAAAGCTTGCATACATCTTATCCGGGTCATTCTTAGACTTGTATATATCCACATTAAGCCACCCATTATTATTCTCAATATGAGCCTTTTTGCTAATTAAATACTCTGCGAACTCTTGAGCTCTAAACCCCAGCTTCACTACAATAAAATCCTTAGGACCTTTCTTGACGACTATGCCGTCTACAAATTCTTTTGCCATAACTATACGTTGTTTACAAAATCGATTAATAATTGCGCATCACGAATAACATCTGTGACACTACTTTCAGTTCTTTGTCCGTGAAAATCAGCCGAAGCTTTAACCATACTTTGGCGTATTATAGCCTGGTCTCGATTCGGATTACTTTGCGGAGCAAAAGATGGTGCAGGTACATTCTGATTAAACACCAGCTTAGCCGTGTTGTACTTTTCGTCTTTCATCTGATACTCCACCTCATCTCCGACTGACTTTTTAAAGTCTCCGGTAGCCAGGAATATTGGATCATCCCCGTTTGCGAAGGACACCTGAAACCGGTTGAAGGTTTTTTGGCCATTGGACCAAGTGCCTTTGTTTTCAATTTGTGTGATTTTACTCGTCTTCATAAAAATTAGAATTTAAATTAGAATTAAACACCTCGATATTAGCCTCAAGGTAGGCTATTTTACTTTTCAAATCTTCTATAAGAATCTCAATCTCTTCTATGTACTTTTCAGCAGCCTCTTTTTGAGACATCTCAACCTCGTATTTATTTGACAGCTCCTTCTGTAAGGCTTCTATCATTTGTATGTGCAGGCGAGCTAAATCAGGAGAATAAGTCATAAGGATTTAATTAAATTGTTAATACGCTGTTGCCGGGCATCCTCTGAAAGCAGCCATTGACCATACTCATTGTATAAAATATCCTTAATTATGATTCCAGCATACACAAAAAAGAGGTGCGGGTTATCTCCATTTTCTCCATTTTCGTCTTCTGTATCATCATAGACACGGATTTCACACTTGCTCTGATTGTAAATAAATTCTGAAAAAGGCTTCATTAATTCCGAATCATCTTCAAAGTAGATAATTGCATCCCACAGCTCATCGGATAATTCTTGGGCAGATTGTAAATGTCTCATACTGTTCTTTTTAAATGTTAAGTCGGCTAAGTTATGAACAATATTTGAGAAAACCAAATAAAAAAAGCCCAGGCACCAACTACCCAGGCTAATCTCACTAACATTTAAGATGACGAACAATCAATCTCTATGCAAATATAATCAATTATTTAATTTAACCAAACGTGCAGAATACAAATCAATAATATCTTGCAAATCACCCTGGCTAAGCTTAACCATTTCACGTGATTTAAAATGCAGCTCTTCGGCTTTTCCGTGACCGTAAAGTTGATCAGTATGTACGCCAAATAAAAATTGCTCTCCGTGACGAAATATGTTACACCCTTTGCATTGCACTTGACAATTCTCTTCATCCCAGCGAGTGTTATAATATTTTCGGGACATAAAATGACCACAATCTTGCGACTTCCAATGGTCCACTTTTCCACAGGTAAAACAGGCTACATAGTCTCGGTGATCAGCATTACGTTTGCGAATGTATTGTGAAAAAACCTTGTCAGCCTTGGCAATTAATTTACTACGCTTGCTTTTCATCGGAAAGTGTTTTTAAAGATCAAACCCTATAAGCTAATATATAGCTATATATATATATAATATAATTATTATAATTATTATATACTAAACATAAGCTAATGTTTAACCCTTAGCTAATGCTTAGTACATAAGCTAATGCTAAGACATTAAGCTAATACTTAGAGCTTAACCTGTTGTCGTAAAATTAAGAAAAAATTTAGAACCCACAAATGACCTACTTGCCAATGGCTTTGTACTTCTCTATGCCACGGCTTCCGAAATAAGCTACATATGTCGTAACGAGTAAAGTCTTAAGCAGCTCTATCCATTCTGTGTTTACGGCAAATGGACTATTTATCGAGTCTAAGACCACAAATAATGTCGTAGCAAATGTGAGATATATCAAGACCAATGGCCGAGTGTTTTTTGAAAGCCAGGAATCAGAGGTCATATCACTCGCCCACCGATTAGAAACCCCTCGCAGCTCTTCTAAGTCCATTTCAAGCAGCTTTAAGGCCGTTTCTTTGTCCTGTGGTGGCAAAGCATCATCCTGGTCTATAAGGTTCTTTAAAACGCCTAAGAATCCCTTTTCGGGTAAAGCATCACCCAGGGTGTCAAATACGCCTCCCTTACCAACGAGGAACTTACCTACTTTTGTCTCCTTAAACTTCTTAGTCATAATCCCAGGCAAAGTGTAACATAAAGAAAATCAAGTATATATTAAGCTCGTAGAAGGGATCATCATCATCAGGATTGAAAAAACTCCACCCCAGCAAAGGACCAATGCTAAATCTTTCTGAAATGCTAATATCTCTAAAATTCATATCTAAACGCTTAAATATTCATACTCACTTTTAGCATCAAAACTAGGGCAAGCCTTAGAGCTGAAATCTCGGTGACCATAAACCACAGCTCCGTAAGAATCTACCAGCTGACATAGTAAATCAGCCAGGGCATCAACCTGCTCAGGAGTACGAGTATCTTTAGGATTCATATCCTTGTCCATACCCCCGGCATAACATATACCTATGCTGTCAAAGTTATGGCCTTTAGTGTGCGCTCCGGTAACCTCAAGAGGCCGACATTCGTGCAGCTCACCACATAAATCTATAAAGAAATGATACCCTATATCACTCCAACCATTTTCTACCACGTGCCACTGATAAAGATCGTCTGTAGTTACCTCACGACCTTCAGGTGTAGCGGAACAATGGACTATAATCTTGTTTATC
>TARA_R110000868_G_scaffold17258_5_pt1 | contig 18049 bp, 18 predicted proteins | sample TARA_R110000868 | Tara Oceans TARA_R110000868 (sample SAMEA4397489) | marine metagenome | biome: Polar Biome; feature: [SRF] surface water layer (ENVO:00010504); material: water (ENVO:00002006), including particulate matter (ENVO:01000060) such as... | depth 5 m | reverse complement strand
CAGCTTACAGCTTACAGCTTACAGCTTACAGCTTACAGCTTGGTTTTTAACGCGTCCCAAACACCACCATAGTCTTGCCTTTCACATTGACCAAACCCTGCTCTTCCAGCGTTTTTAATACTCGGCCAACCATTTCCCGTGAGCAGCCTACGATGCGACCTATCTCTTGGCGGGTGATTTTAATTTGCATGCCGTCGGGGTGGGTCATGGCGTCGGGTTGTTTGCATAGGTCTAGCAGGGTGCGTGCTACGCGGCCGGTAACATCTAAAAAGGCTAGGTCGCCGACCTTACGGGTGGTTTCCCGCAGGCGCTTGGCCATCTGTGTGCCTACCGCCAATAAAAATTCAGGGTTTTGCTCGCTGAGTTCGTGAAACTTGGCGTAGCTTATTTCGCCTACTTCACATTCGGTTTTGGCTCTTACCCAAGCACTGCGTGATTCTTGGTTATCAAACAGGCCCATCTCACCAAAGAAGTCACCCTTGTTGAGGTAGGCGACTATCATCTCTTTGCCTTCGTCGTCTTCAATTAAGACGGTAACGGAGCCATCGATAATATAGTAAAGCGAATCGCTAGAATCGCCCGCATAGATAATTGTGCTTTTAGCGGGGTAGCGGCGTTTATGGCAATGGTTGAGAAAAAAATCAACATTTTCAATATGAGGAGTTAGGGCAACGCTGACCACGGGGGCACCTTCTTTCTTGCTGTAGTGACATTATTGTGGGCCTAAGTATGGCCGTAAATGGCTAGAATCGCTACAGTCTAAGGCAAAATGTGGCTGGCTACGGGCTATTTTTTATAAGAATGCAAGAATATGCTGTGCTAAACTCGCCATTTTTCGAATTTGATGAATCAGGTTGTGTAAATACTATGAAAGCAACAGTGAGCTGGGATGAGGGGGTTAGCTTTATCGCCGAGTCTGAGACTGGCCATAAGGTCACTATGGATGGCCCGCCAGATTTAGGCGGCCAAAACAAAGGTCCAAGGCCCATGGAAATGCTGATTATGGGCATGGGCGGCTGCGCCTCTTTTGATGTGCTCAGTATGCTTAAGAAATCGCGGCAAGACGTGCAGAGCTGCGTGGCTGAGTTAGAGGCTGAAAGAGCCGATGCCGTACCGGCGGTATTTACCAAAATTCATATGAATTTTGTGGTGACGGGCCGCAATTTAAAAGAAGCCCAGATCAAACGGGCGGTATCGCTATCGGCAGAAAAATACTGCTCGGCCTCTATTATGATGGAAGCGGCTGGGGTGGAAGTGACCCACAGTTATGAAGTTAAAGAAAGTTCCTAGTTGAGAGTCGCTAGTCGCTAGGAAAAACTTTTTGAGACTTGAGACTTGAGACTTGAGACTTGAGACTAGCTACTTCTCTAGCCCTAGATAGCTGGCGATTTCGCCTATATCTGGCGCGCCTTCTTCGCTGCCGAAATAGCATACGTCTTCATGTTGCTCGTTTTCTATTAGGCCTACTACACATTCAAACTTATGTTCTTGGCTTAGGCTGTAGAGAAAGTCTATGGGCTTTTTTAGGGTGAGCTTGCGGTTGGTGTCTATACGTAAACCTATAAAAGGCTGTTCGCCCTCTAGATCTTTATAAACGGTTGCGCTGCTGCGGCTCTCTGTTAGCCAGTCATTCATAGCCGTTTCTATTACCGCTAGCTGGGGCGCTATTTCTTCCGAAAAATCATGGCTATCTATTAAACAATATATTTCCATAGTCTTATCTATTCGCTTTTTACTTTTTAACTTTTACTTATTGCTTTCAACTTGCAGCTTGCCGCTATATAAACGGGCAAACCCGTTTATATATAATAAGTCGTTTTAGTCATCAATGATGATGTGGCCGACATAAAGTTTTTCATGGTGTCGCTAAAATCCACACCGCCAGCAGCCAGTGCATTACTACCGTGCAGCCTCTCATCGATTAACATGGTTTCTAAAATAGCGCGGCTAGCCTTGTCGTTTTCAGGCAGAAGCTGCAAATGGCTTTCTAAATGATGGCATACCCGTTCTTCGGTGGCGGCGACAAACCCTAGGCTCCACTTATCCCCCGCTAAACCGGCTAATGCGCCTAGGCTAAAAGATACGGCGTAAAAGGCGGGGTTTAACAAGCTGGTGTGGCTGCCTAGTTGGTGTAGGCGCTGCTCGCACCACACTAAGTGGTCTATTTCTTCTTCGGCAGCGTGTTCCATTTCGGAGCGCACGTGTTCTAGCTTGGCAGTAAGTGCTTGGCCTTGATATAGCGCTTGCGCGCATACTTCGCCGGTATGATTGATGCGCATTAGCCCGGCAATATGTTTGCGGGTGCTGGCATCAAAAGAATTACTGGTATCAAAACAATCTGACTCGCAATTCTCTGCGGGATTTTTGCGAGTGGCGGTTGCCGCCGTGGGGATTAGCGTACGCAGCGCTTGATCGGCGTTAACAATCAATTTATCGAGTGGTGATAAAAGACGCTGCATACTATTTCCTTGTTGCTATGGTTTAGCTATTTTCCCGAGCTATAGCTCTGTAGGCTATATCGTCGCGATAAAAAACACCATCCCAGTGGATTTGTTTTACTTGGGCATAGGCGGCAGCCTGCGCTTCGGTAACTGTATTACCCAGTGCCGTGGCGCAAAGTACGCGGCCGCCGCTGGTAACGACTTGGCCGTTGTCTAACTTGGTGCCTGCGTGAAAAACTTTTTCGCTGTTGTTGCCTGCTGGTATGCCGCTAATGGCTTTGCCTTTTTGGTAGTCGGCGGGGTAGCCGCCAGCGGCTAGCACCACACCCACCGCAGCGCGGCTATCCCACTCGGCGGTGGTGTTATCCAATTGCTTATCTAGGGCAGCGTTACACAGTGCTACTAAGTCGCTTTGTAGGCGCAGCATAATGGGTTGCGTTTCTGGGTCGCCAAAGCGGCAGTTGTATTCAATCACTTTGGGTGTGCCATCGGCGGCTATCATTAAGCCTGCATATAAAAAGCCCGTGTAGTCGTTACCTTCGGCGGCCATGCCGGCGACGGTAGGTTCTATCACTTCTTTCATGATGCGGTTGTGTATCTCTGGTGTAACTACCGGTGCTGGTGAATAAGCACCCATGCCGCCGGTGTTAGGGCCGGTGTCGCCATTACCTACCCGCTTGTGATCTTGGCTGGTGGCCATAGCTAATACATTTTTGCCATCGACTATTACGATAAAGCTAGCTTCTTCGCCTTCGAGAAATTCTTCAATGACTACGCGGTGGCCCGCTTCGCCAAAGGCGTTACCCGCCAGCATATCGCGTACGGCTTCTTCGGCTTCGTCTATAGTCATGGCGACGATAACGCCTTTACCTGCGGCTAGGCCGTCGGCTTTGATGACTATGGGGGCGCCGTTTTTGTTGATGTAGGCTAGCGCCTCATCGATATCGGTAAAGGTTTGGTAGTAACCGGTGGGAATGTCGTGGCGCGCTAAAAAATCTTTGGTGAAGGCTTTAGAACCTTCTAATTGCGCTGCGCCTTTGGAAGGGCCAAAACAGCGTAAGCCGCGATCTTGAAAATAATTCACCACGCCTTCTACTAATGGCGCTTCTGGGCCGACTATGGTTAAGCCGACCTTGTTTTGTTCGGCAAAGGTAGCCAGGCCTGCAAAGTCCATGGTGTCTATAGCGATGTTAGCGCATTTGGCTTCGGTGGCGGTACCGGCATTGCCGGGTGCTACGTATACGGTTTTAACCTCGGGGGATTGTGCTGCTTTCCACGCTAGGGCGTGCTCGCGGCCGCCGGAACCAATGATTAACACATTCATGTTTTATCTCTACTGTTGTCTGTCTTTTGTCATTCCCGCCGGGCGGGAGCCCAGTGTATGGTAACGGGTATGTTCTTGTCATGCCGGTGTAAGCCGGTATCCATTGTCGTGTATCAGTTTTTCTCTTTGGATGGTTTTCGCCTTGCTAGGCGAGTTACTTTCTTTTGTATGCCCAAAAGAAAGTAACCAAAGAAAACGGCACCCTAGTCCGTCGCCCTTCGGGTTCCCTGCGCTACTCAGAAATTAGCGGCCGCTGCGGAACTCACAAAATAAAAATAATTAATTTTTATTTTGCTCAAACAGTCCTCGCTGCTTCGCGCCGCTACTTTCTTCCGTTGCTCGGCGACTCCCAAGGGGAGTTTGGGTGCTCCGTCGATAGTTTGGTTGGGTGCCCAGTTAAAGTAAAGCTTTGCCAATATTGGGGCTTTATTTTAAAAAATTTAAATGTCTGATTGATGCGACAAGCGTAATGAGCGAAGGCGGGGCTAGGCAAAAATTAGCGCAAGACCGGAGTTTGCTTTTGCAAATGAGGATCTTAAGCTGATTTTTAACGACGCCCTGCCGAGCGCAATAGCTTGTCGTATTAATCAGTGGCGGAAGTGGCGCATACCGGTGAAGACCATGGCCATGCCGGCTTCGTCAGCCGCCGCTATTACTTCGTCATCGCGCATAGAGCCGCCGGGCTGTATTACCGCCGCTATCCCTGCTTCAGCGGCGTTGTCTATGCCGTCGCGGAAGGGGAAGAAGGCGTCGCTGGCCATAACTGAACCTTTAACGGTTAAGCCTGCGTGCTCGGCTTTGATGCCGGCGATGCGCGCTGAGTTAATACGGCTCATTTGGCCTGCGCCTACACCTATGGTGCGGCCGCCACTGCCGTAGATGATGGCGTTAGATTTAACAAACTTGGCCACTTTCCAGGCGAATAATAAGTCGCTAATTTCTTGCTCGCTAGGCTGGCGCTTGCTCACTACTTTTAAGTCGCCTTGGGTGATGGCACCTAGGTCGCGATCTTGAATTAATAAGCCACCATTCACGCGTTTGTAATCTAGGTCGGCTACCGGTGCTGACCATTCGCCGCAGGCTAGTAGGCGTACGTTTTTCTTTTCGGCAACAGCAGCTTTAGCTTCGTCGCTAATGCTAGGAGCGATGATTACTTCTACAAATTGACGCTCGCAAATAGCGGTGGCGGTGGCTGCATCTAACTCGCGGTTGAAGGCGATGATGCCGCCAAAAGCCGATTCGGTATCGGTAGCAAAGGCTAAGTCGTAGGCGGATAAAATATCGTCGGCTACGGCAACACCACAGGGGTTAGCGTGTTTAACAATAACGCAGGCGGGCTGGTCAAATTGTTTAACACACTCAAGCGCTGCATCGGTGTCGGCGATGTTGTTGTAGGACAGCTCTTTACCTTGCAATTGGGTGGCGGTAGCAATGCATCCAGCTTGTGGATTCTTCTCTACATAAAAAGCGGATTTTTGATGCGAGTTTTCACCGTAGCGCAAGTCTTGTACTTTGTTGAACTGGCTGTTGTAAGTGCGCGGGAAGTCTTTGCTGCCACCGGGAACCAAGCGGCCAAAGTAGTTGGCGATAGCGCCGTCGTAAGCAGCGGTGTGCTCGTAGGCTTTAATAGCCAAGTCGAAGCGAGTAGCTTGCGAGGTGCAGCCGTTGTTGGCTTCCATCTCGGTAATAATGCTGGCGTAATCACCGGCGTTAACGACGATGTTTACAAAAGCATTATTTTTAGCTGCCGCACGCACCATGGTGGGGCCGCCTATATCGATGTTTTCTATGGCGTCTTCTAAAGAACAGTCGGGGTTAGCAACGGTTTGCTCGAAAGGGTAGAGGTTAACGATGACCATATCGATGGCGTTAATACCGTGCTCGGCCATGACGCTGTCGTCTTGGCCTCTACGGCCTAAGATGCCGCCGTGGACTTTTGGGTGTAGGGTTTTTACGCGGCCATCCATCATTTCGGGGAAGCCGGTGTAATCAGAAACTTCTATCGCCGGGATATTATTGGCGCATAGTAATTTATAGGTGCCGCCGGTGGATAAAATCTCTACGCCTTGCTGGCTTAAGGATTGGGCAAATTCTACGATGCCTGACTTATCGGAGACGCTAATTAAAGCGCGTTTGATCGGAAGTAATGTTTGCTCGTTGCTCATATCGCTAGTCAAAACTCTTAGAGGTTAAAGGTTAGGGCGTGTAGAACTAAGGGGCTGCAATAAAAAAGGCCAGAGCATATGACCGATAAGCTCTGGCCTTGATTAGCAGGGCTTATAGTAAGCCGTACTGCTTTAATTTTTTGCGTAAAGTACCGCGATTTAAACCTAACAATTGTGAGGTTTTGGTTTGGTTGTTGCGGGTGTACTTCATTACTTCTTCTAATAATGGGGCTTCAACTTCTGACAGTACCATGTCGTATACGTCGGTAACGTCTTGGCCATCTAGATGTGAAAAATAATTATTTAAAGCAATGGCTACGCTGTCGCGTAACGTTTGAGCCTGCGCAACAGGTGCGTGGGTCAAGTGTTGCTTTTGTTGGTCTATGCTTGAGACTGCCTCGGCCGCAGGTGCTGGAGTAATGTTGCCGAAAGTTGAGTCACTTGGGTTCATGCTGCTTTTTCCTTTGTGTTCAACGACACTATCAAATCGCTACTTAGCAAGTCAGTAATAGCCAGACGCTGGTCATGGGCGCTGTCTAACTGATTGAAGAGCTTTTTGAAACTGCCGTTATTGGTGTGTTCTTTTAAGTACCAGCCCACATGTTTGCGGGCTATTTTAACTCCCATAAATTCGCCGTAAAAGGCGTATAGCGCGTCCATATGTTGTAGTAGAGTTAGTCGCACTTGCTGCTGGTTGGGAGCGGCTACTATAACATCGTTGCACAAATATTGATCTATCTGATGACAAATCCACGGCCTTCCTTGGGCTGCGCGGCCTACCATAACGGCATCTGCACCCGTGTGTGCTATGACTTGCTTGGCCTTGGCGGGCGTATCTATGTCGCCATTTGCAATAATCGGTATATTTACCGCTGCCTTAATTGCCGCGATGGTGTCGTACTCGGCTTCGCCGTTAAAGGCGCAGGCGCGGGTGCGGCCGTGCACGGCTAGGGCCGCAATGCCGTGATCTTCGGCTATGCGGGCGATACTGACGCCATTGCGTTGTTCTGGCGACCAGCCTGTGCGTATTTTTAGGGTCACCGGTATATCTACGGCGGCGACCACGGCCTGTAAAATCTCACTAACCAGGGCTTCGTCTTTCATCAGTGCCGAGCCCGCGGCTTTCTTGCAGACTTTTTTAGCGGGGCAGCCCATATTGATGTCTATGATCTGGGCGCCCATGGCGGCATTGAGTTTGGCTGCCTGTGCCATCATGGCGGCATCGCCACCGGCTATTTGTATTGAACGTAACCCTTGCTCGCCTTCGTGGTTGAGCCGATGTTGTGATTTGCGGCTATGCCATAGCGAGCTATCACTGGTAACCATCTCGGACACGGCCAAACCCACGCCATACTGCTTACACATTTGGCGAAAGGGTCTGTCGGTTACGCCAGCCATAGGGGCTAACACAACGCGGCTGTCCAATTGATAGTGGCCGATTTGCAACATGGGTTTAGGGGCTGTTCCGAGCTAGTGTTGCGGCGCTGTATTGTGGCGTTGTTAGGGGCCAGAGTCGCGTCGCGCTAATCATTTGCGGCCGGTTAGGGCCTGCCAAAAAGAGGGCGCTATGATAATGCTAAGCAGCGTGAGGTTAAAGCTTTATAGTGCAACTTTTATACAATTTTTTTGCGGTAATTTGCCCAATAGTATGGTATTGGGCGGAGGGCTTATTGCGGTAAAAAGCGTAATTGGTAGTTCACCGCAGCCGAACCGGGGTCGATAATCGCCAAAGAGATGTGTATGGGTTGCTTGGCGGGCATGCGCGTGCTGCCGGTAAGCTCGCCGGCGAGGTAGTCGCTGGGGGTAAAGCGGCGGCCGGCAATAATCTGGCCGTCTATGTCGGTAAACTGTAGCTCTAGCAGGGGGAAGGGTTGCTGAAAGTTGGCCAAGTTGGTCATCATGGCGTCTACCACTAAGGCGTTTTCAGCGCTGGGATGACTGCGTACCATCAGATTGCTGGAGCGTATTAGGCCTATGTCATACAGCGTGGGTAGTTTGCATCCGCTGAGCTGGCACAGGGATTTAAACAAGGGGCGGTATTGGCTGTCGCGTGACAGGCTGTCAAAGTTGTAGTGTATATATTGTGCGGGTAAGCCCAATGCGGCCAGCAGTATGGCCGCTCGCCATAGCCATCGGTAGCCACTTTTGCTGGTAGTGCCGCCAGCCATTTCTACTGGCTCGGGCTCTATGTTGGATAGTAATGGTTTGTTGTAGGCATTGGCTGTGCCTATGCGGTCACCGGCGTTAAAGTCTTGCTCGGAGGCTAAAACTTGTTGGCTGATGGCGCTGTGTTCGCCAGTGAGTGACTGCGAGTGTAGGTCGTAGTCGTTTTCTGGCGCCTCATTAAGCAGCGCTACTAGATCGGGATCTAGTTCTGGGCCATCCACTGATGCGATGCTTTCTTCTAGCATATCGGGGTGTAGGTCAAAGGCGGGCCTGGGTTCTGGGGCGGGCTCGTTTTCAGCCTCTTCTAGTAGTTTTTCGGCCCAGTCGTCGCCATCGTCTTCGTCTTCATCGCCATCATTTAGATCTTTAAAAACCGCGGAGGGGCTGGACTCCCAGCTATCCATGTCGAGAAAGCTGTCACTGAGATTGGTCTCTAGGTCAAAAGTTTGTTCGCTAAAAAGCTCGTCATCGTTAGTTTCCAGCAGGTTTTGTTGGCTGGTGTCGTCAAAGATAAGTTCGTCGCCGTCATCCTCTTCTTTAGCTTCGGCTGCTTCAGCTAGGTTTTCTGCCTCGTCGTCATCGGCGAAGAGTTGGTCTGTGTCTAGGTCGTCGCCAATTAAAAAATCATCATCGTCTAGGTCGTCAAAGCTATCGTCGGGTGAGGGTGGTGGTTCCTGTGGGCTGTGTTGGTAGCTTGCAGCTAGCGGGGCGCTGGTTTCGCCCAGCCAATGATCAGGGGCATTAAAAATATGTAAGCAGGAGCCACAGCGCACGGCGCCGTTGGCAATGTCGAGTTGGGCGTCAGTCACTCGAAACGAGGTCTGACATTTAGGGCATTGTGTAACCCTACTGGACATATGGGCTTCCTTACTATGGCTTGGCTAGGGGGGCTGGTTGGCCAGCACCTTGGGTTTACGGGCTGTTATTGTAGCCAATAACAGCCGTAGGATTATGGTTAATAACTGCCAATAAGTGTATCTGTTTTTTCAGAAAAAACGAGGACTTATGCTGTGTTTGTGAAGTGAATCCAAGCTTATGAGGCTTTGCGTTTGCCGCTTAGCCTCATCCAGCCTTCTTGGTTGACGGCCGGTTGCATGGCGAACCATTGCTGGTAGTGCTGGCTGAGGTCCTCGGCTTGTACATCCAATAAGCCCGACAGCACGATGTCGCCATCGGCTAGGCAGTGTTGGCTGAGGGTTGCCGCCAGTTCGGTTAAGGGGCCGGCTAAGATATTGGCTAATACTATATCGGCTTTGATATTGGGGGTGTCTTCGGGTAAGTAAGTGCTTATGCGCTTGGGTTTGATGTTGTTGTTCTGGGCATTGTCCAAGGTGGCGATCAGGGCTTGCGGATCGTTATCCACAGCGATGACTTTTTTAGCGCCTAGTAATAGGGCAGCTATGCCTAGTATGCCAGAGCCGCAGCCGTAATCTATAATCACCTTGTCTTTGACGTCGGCGCTATCTAGCCATTCTAGGCACAGGGCGGTGGTGGGGTGGGTGCCGGTGCCAAAGGCCAGTCCTGGGTCTAGCATAATGTTGGTGGCTTCGGGCTCAGGGGGTTCTAGCCAGCTGGGGCATATCCACAGGTTTTCGCCAAAGCGCATGGGGTGGTAGGTATCCATCCAGGCGCGCTCCCAGTCTTTGTCTTCCAGAATTTCCCAGCGGTAAGGCGGTAGCGAGTTGCCCAGCGCGGCGGTGGCAATCAGCGTTGCTTGGGTGGTGTCGGTGTCGGCGCTAAATAGCCCGGTGACTTTGATGTTGTCCCATAGTGGAGTTTCGCCTACGCCGGGCTCTAGTATAGGTTGGTCGGCATCGTCTTCCATAGTGACCGAGGCGGCACCGGCTGCCAGTATAGCGTCTTCTATCTTTTCGGCCTGTGAGCGTTGGCACTGTACGCGAATTTGTAGCCAAGACATGAGCGTTCCTTAATACGGTGGGTTCGCCACTCTTTGCAAAGCTGGCCCCATGAGTGAAACGAGTGCTTTGGGTCGCCATGCGACCGTGGCATACCGTTCATCCTGAACATAAAAAACGCCTCAATGGAGGCGTTTTTAAACAAGAGCTAGTCGTTAGAGGCCTAGCTTCTTCTCTAAATAGTGGATATTAACACCACCTTTGATAAAGGCCGAGTCCCGCACCAAATCTTGTTGCAGGGCAATGTTGGTACGTATACCTTCAATCACCATTTCGTCCAGCGCGCTGCGCATGCGTGCTAGTGCGGCATCCCTATTTTCACCCCAGGTAATCACCTTGGCTATCATGGAGTCATAAGTGGGCGGCACGGTATAGCCTGAGTACAGGTGCGAATCGACTCTTACGCCTAAGCCGCCCGGTGGGTGGTACATGGTGACGGTGCCGGGGCAGGGCATAAAGGTTTTCGGATCTTCGGCATTGATACGACATTCAAAGGAGTGGCCGCGTAGGGGCACATCCGCTTGCTTGATAGCTAAAGGAATGCCTGCGCAGACTTTGATTTGCTCTTTGATTAAGTCTATGCCGGTAATCATTTCTGATACGGGGTGCTCAACCTGTATGCGGGTGTTCATTTCTATAAAGTAGAAGCGGCCGTCTTCATATAAAAACTCGAAGGTGCCGGCGCCGCGATATTTAATGTCGATACAGGCTTTGATACAAGCTGCATAAGTGGCTTGTCTGGCCTCTTCATTAATGCCGGGGGCGGGGGCTTCTTCTAGCACTTTTTGATGGCGGCGCTGTAAGGAGCAGTCGCGATCATATAAGTGTATGGCGTTGCCTAGGCCGTCAGAGAGTATTTGTACTTCTACGTGGCGAGGGTTTTGTAAAAACTTCTCCATGTAAACCGTGGCGTCGCCAAAGGCCGCGCCAGCTTCTGAGCGGGTTACGTGTATGGAGTTCATTAAAGCGGCTTCGGTGTGCACTACGCGCATGCCGCGGCCACCGCCACCGGCGGCAGCTTTAATGATAATGGGGTAGCCGATGTCACGGGCTATGGCCATGCAGCGCTCGCTGTCGTCCTGGGGTAGAGGACCGTTAGAGCCTGGCACGGTGGGTACACCGGCTTTTTGCATGGCTTTGATAGCGGCGACTTTATCGCCCATCTCGCGTATGACATCGGGATCTGGACCGATAAAAGTGAAGCCACTTTTTTGAACTTGTTCGGCAAAGTCAGCGTTTTCAGCTAAAAACCCATAGCCGGGGTGTATGGCGTTGGCGTCAGTGACTTCGGCGGCGCTGATGATAGCCGGTATGTTTAAGTAGCTTAATGCCGACGGTGCCGGGCCTATGCAGACAGACTCATCGGCTAGGCGTACGTGTTTTAAATCTTTGTCGGCCTGTGAGTGTACAGCGACGGTTTTAATACCCATCTCTTTACAGGCGCGCAATATGCGTAGCGCAATTTCGCCGCGGTTGGCGATGACTATTTTTTCAAACATGGGATGTACCTAATTAGTTGCAGCGGTTGCATGGTAGCTAGACGATGGTAACCAGCGGTTGATCAAACTCAACGGGCTGGCCGTCTTCAACCAGAACGGCTTCAATAATACCGGCCTTATCGGCTTCGATTTGGTTCATCATCTTCATTGCTTCGATAATGCATATGACATCGCCCACTTTCACTGACTTACCCACTTCCACAAAGTTAGGTGAGCCGGGTGAGGCGGCGGCGTAAAACGTGCCTACCATAGGTGATTTTACCAAGTGGCCTGCGGGTGCTGGCGCGGCGGCGGGTTCAGCGATGGGGGCTGCCGCTACGGGTGCCGGGGCAACTGGGGCTGGCATGGGGGCGTGAGCGTACGCCATAGGTGCAGACGCGGCACCATTACGGCTGATACGTACCGACTCTTCGCCTTCTTTTATTTCTATTTCATCGATATTGGATTCTTCTAATAATTCGATCAGTTTCTTAACTTTGCGTATATCCATGGGGGGCTCTCTATTCGCTGTGTTGTTAGTGTGGAAGGCTTACAGGTGGCGTGAGCGTTACAGTTTGCTCAGTGCCGCCTGGAAGGCCAGTAAATAGCTTTGTGTGCCTAGGCCGCAAATCACGCCCTCGGCTATATCTGAAAAATACGAGTGATGCCTAAAAGCCTCACGCTTATAAATATTGGAGAGATGTACTTCAATAAACGGGATATCCACAGCCAGTAAAGCGTCGCGCAGGGCTACGCTGGTATGGGTGAAGGCGCCGGGGTTAAAAATAATGAAGTTAATCCCTTCTTGCTTGGCGGCGTGTATGCGATCAATGAGTTCGTATTCGGCATTGCTCTGCATGGCTAGCAGGTGATGGCCGCTAGCCAGTGCCGCATCCGTGAGTTCGCGGTTGATGTCGTCTAACGTGGCTGAACCATAAACCTCGGGCTCGCGGCTGCCTAGCAGATTAAGATTGGGGCCGTGTAAAACTAATAGTGATGCCATACGGTTCTCGATATTTTTCTCTGTGCTTGCTGAGCGGGTCTGGGCCGGCTTTGGGTAAGCGGGGCTTAAATGTTAAGAGTGCTTAAATTTAAGACAGTGGGGATTCTGCCTTAAAAGAATAATGTAGTCCAACATTTGTTAACTTCAATGCATTTAGCGACAATTTTGCAGATTTTAACTGCAAGATCGACTATTTTTGGCCTTTTGGCCTTATTTTTTCTGGACACGTTCGCGGCAAATGTCGTCACAATAACGGGTCATTAATGGGATATCAGGCTATTTCGCGAACTTTGTGGCTATAATCTAGAAAAGTGACGCTAACTTGCAGGAACTTTTGTTTTTTTCGTGTATTGGTTAGTTTTTGTTACTAAATTGGGCGATTTTTTCCAGTAGCATCGACTTGCTCAATATTTGCGGCAGAACAATGGCCGAGCTATCAGCCGTGGCTGGGTACAACAAATACAGCGGTATCCCAGTGCGGCCGTGCTGTTGTAGCAGTGCGCTGATGGCGGGGTCGTGGTTGGTCCAGTCGCCTTTGAGGTAGCGCACCTTATGGGCTAGAAAGCCTGCTTTTACTTCGTCGGTGTCTAGGGTGATTTTCTCGTTGGCTAGGCAGGTGATGCACCAATCGGCAGTGAGGTTGACGAAAATCAGCTGCTGTTGTTGGCGCAGTGTGCTCAGCAGCTCGGGGCTGTAAGCTTGCCACGTTTTATCGCTGGTTTGTTCGCTGCTGGGGGTTAGCAGCGGATTGCTAATTAACCATAGGGCGGTGGCCAAGCAGGCTAGGCTCAGTGTTTTGCGTAGCCAGTGCTGTTGCCATAGCCACAAAGCTAAGGCGATAAGTAGGCAGCCAATTAAAATCAGCAGCATGCCATTAACGCCGGTTTGTTTGCCTATTACCCAGCATAGCCACAGGGTAGTCGCATATAGTGGGAAGGCTAAAAACTGCTTTAGCTGTTCCATCCAAGGGCCGGGTTTGGGTAGTTTGTTAAGCAGCCGTGGGCTGTGGGCCATAATGAGTACCGGCAGTGCCATGCCTAGGCCTAGGGCGGCAAACACCAGTAGAGCCGTTGCGGCATCTTGGGTGATGGCGTAACCCAGTGCGGTGCCCATAAAAGGGGCGGTGCAGGGGCTGGCGACCACGGTGGCCAGTACGCCGGTAAAAAAGCTGCCGCTATAACCTTGCTTAGCCGCCAGTTTGTTGCCTAGGCCCATCCAGCTTTGGCCCAGCTCTATGGCGCCCGAAAGGCTTAGGCCCATGACAAAAAATAGATAGGCCAGGGCGGCGACAAACCAGGGGCTTTGTAATTGAAAGCCCCAGCCTATGGCCTGGCCGGCGGCTTGCAGGCCAATTAATGTAGCGGCGACAGCGACGAAGCTGACCACCACCCCGACGCTGTAGCTAATGCCGTGCAGAGAGTGATTGTGATCTTTATCTTGGGTAAAGCTCAAAATTTTCAAGCTCAGCACCGGAAAGACGCAGGGCATTAAGTTCAAAATGGCGCCGCCCATTATGGCTAGCATCAAGGCGTAAAGCAGCGAGCTGGGTGCAGGATTATTACCGTCGGCAACGTTGTTGTTGCTGGTGGCACTGTTAGCGGCGCTGCTGATATCTGCCGCCATTATTTCAGTCAGGCTTTGTTGGTCGGCATTAATGGCAAACAGTTGTTTGCGCGGTGGGTAGCATAGGCCGGCATCGGCGCAACCTTGGCTGGTGACGGTGAGTTGGTACTCGCCCGTTTTGGGTATATCGGTAAGTGTGACCGCGCTGCTATGGTAGTACACCTCTACGTCACCAAAATACTCGTCCTGTTTGGCTAGGCCAGCCTCTATATCGGCTTTAATGGGGAGTGTGTTTTGGCTGCCCTCTTTAGTTAACGGGCTTGCGTTTAACGTGAATTTAAAGCTGTGCTTATAAAGGTAATAGCTAGGCGCAATTTGCCAGTGTAGCTCCAAGCTGTGATCTTGATTAAAAAAGCCACTGAGCTGGTAGGCTTCTTCTACCGGTAGGAAGGTGGGAGCTTCATCGAATTGGCTAAAGCACTGGCTGATTAAGCCGAAAAGACTAAGGCTAAAGGCAAAGAAAAGTTTAAAAAGCATGAAACACCCGCTGCGCTGTTTTATGATGGTGGCTTACCCGTTATGGTGACAAGCCTTATCTATTAAGGGTTTATTGTATAGTAATTTTTATTGAGGCAGGCTATCGTGCTCAAAGTTTCACCCCGGCAGGCCAAAAACAGTGCGCTAGTCGTACTTATGCTTGCTCAGCTGTTAGTCGTGGCGGCTGGATTTTCAAACAAGGCGGCCGCGCAACCCTCAGCCACCAGCGCATTACCTGAGTCGGACCAGCGACGCTTGCGCTACTATTTATTGCAGGGCCAGCAGGCCGTAGCTGCCCAGCGTTTATTATGGCCTAAGGATGATAACGCCTATCAGTGGTTTCAGCAGGCGTTGGCTTTAGATAGTCAGCACCCGCAAGCGCATCAAGGTATGCGGCAAATTGGCCAGGCTTATGTGGCCTTGGCGCAAGAGGCTTATATAGAAGGGGATAGGGTGAAGGCGGAGTTAATGCTGGAGCGGGCGCAGCAGGTGTCGGTGTCGCCGGCAGAGGCGGCAGCGATTAAACAGCGCTACCCTGCCCCTAAGGCGGCGAACAATGAATTTACCTTGCCGCCGCATGATTTGTCGCAACAAAATGCGCAGGTGAAGGCGCAGCTAACGGAATTGGCCCTACGCGCAAAAACCCTGTCTTCGCGCTTATTGATAGTGGCTAGGTCCGATAGGGAAGGGCGCTGGATTTATAAGTATATGCGCGAGTCGGTAGCCGGTTACCGCTTGCGGGGCAATATTCAGTTGGGCAGCGTGCCTAAAATTGTGCTGATTGATATGCCGTTATCGGCGGCTGCTGATGGTTAAACTATGGAATGTAATATGCGAATAATAATGAGTGCCTGCCTGTGTTTGTTGACGACTTGGGCGCAGGCGGAATTAATCATAGAGCAGGGCTATGTGCGCGGTTTGCCTCCCGGCCAGCCTAATACCGCAGCGTTTATGACCTTACACAATACCGGTAGGTTGCCGCTAACGATTGTTGCGATTAGCTCAGAAGCCGCCGATAAAGTAGAGCTACATACTAGTCGCCAGCACAACGGCATGGTGCACATGGAGCAACTAGAACGTTTGCCTATAGCCGCGGCAGAACGTGTACAGCTGCAGCCCGGTGGCCATCATCTAATGTTATTAGGTTTGCGCCGGCCGTTGCCTGAGGGCGAGTCTGTGGCCTTGCGCTTTAGTCTCAGTGACGGCACGCAAGCTACCGCCACACTCAATGTGCGCAGTGTGCTCAATGAGCCGGAACAAACGCATCAGCATCACCATTAAGTTAGGGTAAATTATGAATTGGCAGGGTGTTAAAGAGTATTATCAAGAACAAAAAGAGCGGGCGCTGGAGGGTATGGGCGAAGGCCTGTGGCGTTTTGCGCCGCTACTGTTGGCGCTTTATTTATTGGCTGCGCTAGTGATGGGCTTTTTTTGGTCATCAGAGCCTGAGGGTTTACCTAGCCAGAGAGCGGCCAATGCCGTAGTGGGCACGGCCACTACCGAAAGTTTAATTCGTGTTGCTGATACCTTGCTGTCTAAGCCCGGTGGCTTTATTTCTAATGACATTCTGCCGCCTGGTGTATGGTTGGATAACATTCCCAACTGGGAATACGGGGTGTTGATACAGGTGCGCGATTTAGCCAAGGCTATGCGTGAAAGCTTCAGTCGTTCGCAAACCCAGTCGACTGAAAATAGGTCTTTGGCTAAGGCTGAGCCCAGTTTAAATTTCTCCAATAATAGTTGGGCGGTGCCCGCTTCGGAATCCGAGTATCGCAACGGCATCAAACAGTTAGAAAAATATTTGGCCAGTTTGCAAAGCCAAAGTCAGTCCGCGGCAAAGTTTTATGCCCGCACTGATAACTTGAATTATTGGCTACAAACCGTAGAGTCGCGTTTGGGTAGCTTGTCACAGCGCTTAAGTGCCAGTGTCGGCAAACGCCGGTTAAATACTGATTTGGCGGGTTCCACAGAGGCTAAGCAATCTCCTGTTGGCCCAGAAGAAATGGAAATTAAAACGCCTTGGCTAAAAATTGATGATGTGTTTTACGAGGCGCGTGGTACTAGCTGGGCATTAATTCAATTTTTAAAAGCGGTGGAAATAGATTTTGCTGATGTGCTAGCGAAAAAGAATGCACGAGTGAGCTTGCAGCAAATTATACGCGAGTTAGAAAGCACGCAAGACGCTGTGTATAGCCCCATGATCTTAAATGGTGATGGCTTTGGTTTATTAGCTAACCACTCCTTGGTAATGGCCTCGTATATTTCACGGGCCAATGCTTCTATTATTGAATTGCGTGAATTATTAACCAACGGTTAAAAGGTATAACAATGTTAAGTGTAAAAAAATTACTACTAGTCATCGCTGCAGCCGCTATGGCAGCTTGTGCTTATAGCCCACAGCAGGTAATGATACAGCCTGAGTTAGAAGTGGCTGATGATATTTATGGTCAGGGTCGTATTGTGACTGTGTTGGCTGAAGATCAGCGTAGCAATAAAGCCATAGGCAGTCGTGGCGGTGCTTACCCCGGAACTAGCTTAATTACCCCGGCTAATGACGTTGGCGAAGCTATGGTGAAGGCGGCGAAAGCGGGCTTGCGCCAGCAAGGTTTTTCGGTGGATAGTGATCAGCCGCCAGCGGCCACAGTTAAGGTTATCGTTGATACGCTAACTTATGAAAACGATAAAGATACTGTGACGGCAAAAGTGAATTTATTAGCGGTGTTACGTGTTGAAATTAACGTAGCTGAAAAAAACCATAGCGGTGTTTATAAAAGCGCGATTAGCCAACAGTTAGTGATTAAGCCTACTGCGGCGACTAATGAAAAGTTAATTAATAAGGTGTTGTCGCAAACGTTGCAGCGTGCCTTGAATGACCCTAAAGTGAAGGCGTTTTTGAGTAATAGTTAGAGAGTCACTAGCTGGAAGTCGCTAGTCGCTAGATGGTTTGTTTTTAAGTTAAAAGTTTTTTACTCGGCAATGGCGCAAGGCTGTTGCTGCATGATGGCGGCGCTGTCCTGCAGGGGGGGGGCTGCCTTCACTCCCGCCTGAGCCCGGCACCCCTGCGGGGACGGCCGCCGGTCTCATTCGCTCACTCAGCGCTCATCTTTTATATTCCGCAATAACCTTGCGCCATTACCTGCCTATCGCAGTGACATCACGGTGCATATTCTTTGTGTGAAAATAAAACACGCACGATGCTAGGGGGGGTCGGGTGCTGTCGCGGAATATAAAAGGGCTAGCCGTGGTAGCGGATGAGACAGCGCAGCGGTTTAAGGCTCAGTAGCGGACGCGGGCGTCTTGTTAGGTAAAGGGGGGAGGGGTCAGACCATGTAGCGGCAGTATCCGGCTCGGTCATCGGTGTTAGTAAGCCATTGTATTGGCCCAAGTTGTCCCCCGTCGTTAAAAATCGAAAACAGAAGGTTATCTGTTGGCCTGGCTACGGGTTTTTAACCCGGT
>TARA_R110000868_G_scaffold92579_2_pt1 | contig 18078 bp, 15 predicted proteins | sample TARA_R110000868 | Tara Oceans TARA_R110000868 (sample SAMEA4397489) | marine metagenome | biome: Polar Biome; feature: [SRF] surface water layer (ENVO:00010504); material: water (ENVO:00002006), including particulate matter (ENVO:01000060) such as... | depth 5 m | reverse complement strand
ATCCAAACGGGCATTATCTCCCAATACTGCTAGGTCTAGTTCGGCACTCGCGGTCTGCGTTTCTATTTTAATCGTTGCAACTCCCTTTTTAAAGATTTTGGCAACCTCGGTTGCCAATCCGTTCACGTTCCCTCCGTTCACCGAAACTAAAACAACATCCACAGGTCTGTCCGTCATATGCCAAAGGGTAAAGGCCCCGGCGGTCAGCTGTTTGGTCCTGTCCGCCTTGGACGGCACTACGGCATAGATGATTTCATTCTCGAAAGTGTAACGACCTTTGAGCGTTAACCGAATAGTATTATTGCCTCTAATTTCAACAGGGATTTTTTCGCCCTGTTTTGTTTTAAACACAATGCTATCCAATGCATATTGGTTGCTGCCTGTTTGTTCTATTATGGCATCAACATAAGCTGTCTGGCCATTTTCAACGGCCTGATGAGCCAAAGTGTAATCATTTCCATCAGCATCTAGTATAGTGGTGTATTCTTTTTTTATACTGGCATTTGCGGTACTAGGTATCTCGTCAAAACCAAAATCGCCCAGCACTTCTTTGAATATAATCTGGATATCTTTTGCCGTTAAGCGTTCCAGTTGCCCGTTCGAGGATATGCCTTCCACATTGTTGGAAGTTACAGCACCTCCCGAATCGATGTGACCTCCTTCTCTAATCTCGCCGCTGGCATCAACATGATAGACCTGTCCTTCACCATCAACGACGACCTTGTCATCACCCAAAGGTTCCGAAATAGAGGCCCCATTTTCCGGATTGGTTATGGTCACCATTCCGTCCTTTATTTTAATGTAATTTCCAACACTGTCTCTTGGAATCATAAAGTTGACCCGCATTTCATCAAGGTCATTATCTCCTTCGAAAGGTTCTGCAACTAAATCACTTATGGTATCCACTGTCTCCACTACCTCATCCACATCCAGAATACTCGCTAAGTTGGGGTCATAGACCGTAACCACGGTACCCTCGGACATTTGCTTATCGGTATTGATCAGCACATTGGTAAATTTTACGCCTACTCTTATACTATTCAAATAAGGGATGGTTACATACCCCTTACCGGTGAACCGTCCGTTGCTACCACTTATCTCCAAAACATGTATTGGAAAATCCCCTGCGACAAAACTTTCTCCTGTACTTAATTTAGGTAGAGGTTCTTTATTAGTCAGGCTAAAATTGGGCGTAATTCCACATTGGTATACACTGGCTTTATTATCGGCTAAAAAGGTGGTGAACTGCTTGGCCATGCTCCAATCGCTACCTGTAACCATACATTTTTTCTGCAATTGGTATTCGTAGGTAGTACCGGCCTTTAAATCCCACAGTGTTGTTTGGTTCGTAGTGGTCTTATTCAAAAACCACTCGTTAGAATTGCCTTTCTGTCTATAACGTATTGTATACTCGGGTATGTCAGTAGAAAAATCATCCCAGAAGATATTGGCAGTGGTGCTACCTTTTACTTCATGGCCTATTCCTAGGGCCAAATCGCATGACCCTGCATAGCTAAAGGAGAATATTTCGCTATAACCCTGATTTTTAAATAGTCCAATTTCTTCAGCACCCTGTTTGGCTTTTGCCTGTATCCGCCAAGCATAGTTTTTTCCAGATAGTAAAAGAGGGTCGGACGGCCCATATACATAAGTGGTGGCGGTAGTGGTGGTCTGAAATACGGGTGGGGAACTTAAAAAGGCGGCTTGAGGGTCTATTTGGGTGTCCCAAATCTCTACCAAGCTTAGCTCATATTCCACATTGCTAACGTTAATACTTCTGGGTGTCCATTGAAATACAATGTTTTGCGGATTGTTCTCGGCAACGAGGGTCTTGTTCCTTGGGGATATTAAAAAGGGAGGTTCGTTCTGGAAAACAACACTTATGGCACAGCTTTTTTGGGAAAGACGGTTGCCGGTAAGAACATCATACACCTCATAACAAAACTGATAAGCTCCTTCGGGAATAACTTGTCCATAGACATTGGCCGAAATACCCGTAATATTTTCAAAGCGAAAATATGGAGCCAGTTCTGCGTTGGTCAATACTAGGGGAACACCGCCTTCTAAAAACAAGGGACTTGATCCAACTACTACATCATTGCTCTGGAACGAAATTCCATTTCCCTGAAAATAGGCCTTTAGCCGTATTTCACGATTGCTGATTTCTAAATCGTTCAGTATAATTTGAAGCCTTAGCGGGCTGTTTGTAGTACTGGCATCGGCATATTGCGTAAAGTATATAGGCGGTGGTGGCGTTACCTGGGGAATTAATTGTACAGGAAAGGATTGGGAGCTAGCAAGTAAACAGTTGACTGTTAGCAGAAGCCACAAGAAAACCCTCCCAAATCCACTACATCTTATAGTTGAAACTTTAAATGGGTCAAAGGAATTATTATTGGCAAAAGAAATATGTAATGGATGCCATATGTCCGCACACCACCTTTTAAAGGAAAAGTTCCCTTTAAAAACGGAAAAAATAAAAACGTACAGTCGTAATAGTTTTGCCATACAATATTAATATCCGGTTGGATAATAAATTTCTGGCCTTTAGGGGGGTAGGGGCCTCAGTTTTTGTTAATATAATTCAATTCAAAATCATCAGGATTTATAAGGCCCAAGGATTTTTTGTAATAAAAATCAATAATCTCATTTTCTAAATAATCTACCAATTCATCCACATCTTGGCTATTATCAAATATCTCGAATGATTTTACTGATGCAATTTGTTTAAAATCCCTAAGATATCCAGCTGGTTCCAGAACAACATCAATAGAATTAAATTCCATGAAAATCTCCTGCATCCAGCGGTGGCCAACTAATTTTTGCAAGCGCTCTTCCCGTTCTGCCAAAAGGGCCTTAAAAGTCGACTTTTCTTCCTCAGTGGGCTCAATTTTCCCATCGTTTTTGTTCAATGGGTGTTCGTCTACTTTCACCTTGGTCTCCACAAAGCTATTTTCCAGAGTGAGGTCTATTTTGCGCATATCAAACTTAATTTTTTGTATAACGGCAAATAAGGCATCATTATAAGTGGTCAAGAAATCTTCAAAAGAGTATAGTTCTTTTAAAAAGGCGATGGCATTTTCTTTATACTGCTGCTCTTGTTTTTGATCTTTCGCCAAAGCCAATAAAAGCGTTAGTTCATTTTTTTTGAATTGAGGAATATCCTCAAATTGAGAGCTTTGGAAAACTGTAGTAAGTTGTCGGTTCAGCTCTGGAATTGTACCACTATAGGTGACATTTCTGTAGCGGAAACTTAAGATGTTTTCGCTGATACCAAGTGGGTTAGCCCGAGGGGCGCGCTCTCCAGGCTCCAAATTAAGTTTGAAGTTATCAAAGGCATAACTATATCCAAAGGTTATAGTGAGGTCGCGTCCTTTATTTAAATTGGAATTGCGAAATAGTGCCAAGAAATTTAGGCTGAGGTTATGTTTTTTCAACAATGCATAATTACTGCCCAATCTAAAATTGTATATATTATTTTGTTGCTGGCCATTGGCATAGGAAGTGTTGTAGGAGGTAGAAAGATGGGTACGGAGTTGTTTGTCAAAGAATTGTTTCCCTATCGCCAATGTTGGGCCCAAGGTAAGGCTATTCTCTGTTTCACTTAAGGCATTGTAGGAGGTGTTAGCGGCCAAGGTAACGGTCAGGTTTTGTTTGGGGTAACCAAGAGTATACCCTGCCATGCCGTTATAAAAGGCATTATTGCCTCCCTCTATGTTTTCTCCCTCTTGTTGGTTATTGGAATTTTGGTACACTAGGTTCAGGTTAGTACTATGCTGTTTGTTCTCCGTCTTTTTTAGAATATAATTTATGCCGAGATTGGCATTTTGTGAGATCTGTCTATAATTCAGGGTGTCTATATTATCGAATTCCCCAACTTGGTTGATATAATCGAATTGGTCCCGAATATTGGTATAGGATTGAAAGTTGGAGTATCCCGCATTGATACCCAAACGTTCCGATGCCGAATAATTAAGATTTATGGCGCTTACAATACGTTGTTGATTGGATGTCTTGGCATTGTCCAAATTGTCTTGTTGCAGTCCCGCATTTACACTGAGGTTTACTTTGTTATTAAAGAGGGTCTGACTTGCATTTAGGGTAATGTTCTCCAAATCATTGTTAAAGTAGTAGGCGCCCAGTGTCTTATATTCCGGGTCTATACGTTCGTAACCAGCGCCCACAGTGCCGTTACCGGCAGGATAAGAAAAGGAAGCATTTAAGGCGTTATAATAATTTGTGCTTATATTTTCATTGAGCATAAAAGAGAGCAGACCGTTGGAGGCAGGAGCATCAGTTAGCCTAGCATCTTCGGTAACTCCGGAAATGGCATACTCAATTCTTATTTGGGCCTTGTCCAACAATCGGAATTCCGATTCAAACGAAAGTACGGCATTGGCTTTTGGGGAAAGCCCCAGTTCTACAGGGAAAGGATTTTCCAAGGAATTTTCATCATCGGTAGCCTTAAAAAGGATAATCCCTAATTTCATAAAATCGAAATCATAGGCCGTTTTTATTCCGTAACCTATACGTTTATACGCTGTAAGTGCTCTGGGTTCTTCAGGGTCATATTCCGTTGCTTTCAAGAAGCGCCCGTACATGGCACTGATCTGGAATTTCCCTTCGGGGTTTAAGTCGAAACCACCCCCACTGAACTGATGTCCACTAAGGGTATAAGGTGAGAAGGTCATACTAACATCCCCAATATGTGCGGTAGCCCATTTGTAGGAAGGATGAAGACTTAATCGATTGAATTTAAAAGGGTTTGGGAAATTGAAATTTTGGTTGGAGTAGGTAAACGAAAGTGGAATGTTATAAAGTCCGGCTAGATTGAAATTTAGATTACCCGTTAAATAATAGGTAAAATCCTGCCGGTTCGCTGTACCATCATAGTAGACTGAATTTGCAGAAATCCCCCCATTGTACCGCACCCATTTTTCTTTGCCCAATTGGTCAAAATTGATACTCTGGGAAAAACCAAACGTACAGCACATAACAAAAGGGCATATAAGTTTGAACAATGGCGTGTTCTTAGAGTTTTAAAAATAAGTTAAATTTTTAATTTTAACATAATTTTTTCGATGAAATACCTCCTATTTTTTGTAGTATTCTAATTTTTTTAATATAAGATTATTCTTGTTATAGATGTTATTGAAAGGTGTTTTAATTTTTTTAAAGGAATTTGATAAGCATTTAGCATCATAGGAATAGACAAAAATGATATGTTAATTAAGCCCAAGTCTTTTCGTTGTAGTAGTAAATGCTTGTCGTTTTCTTTAATAGATATAAAGCTCTAATGACTATAGCTTATGATTAGTTGCCACTAAATTGATCATATCTATTATCAAGAAGATTCAAGTAGGATTCTTTCATTTCCACAGATAGGAAGGATTTATTAATCCACTCGACTGCTCTGGGCTTATTTTTAATCATTCGATTAAATGCACTTTTAATTTGTTTAGGATTTAGGCCCATGCCTTTTCCCAATTGGATAAAATGTTCCTGTTTAATCTTATTCCTTTTTCCAGCAAGAGTAAGTGCAAGTTCTTCCTCATCGTCAGGATTTATAATTGCGACATTAAGTAAGTCATAAGCAGGGGCAAGAATCCATCCTGAAGGACTTTCTATCATTGAAAAGTTCTTCAAGTGCATATCATTATTTCCAGTAAGAAAGGAGAATAAGGCTAATTCAAAATAAAAGACCTTGTCCAGTAGAGTATTACTTGAATAATTGTGAAGTGCCCTACCAACTTTTTCCATAGAGCTTTTATACTTATCAAAAGCCTCAGTAATTTGAAACATGTCTATCATGTGGATCTTTTCTCCTGTTTCTGTCCTGTCAACACGTTTTGTTATATACGAGAGTTCTCCAGAAGCAAGTCGAATCAATGAGGATGGTGCAACTCGAATTCCGAAAGATTCGGCTATTCGCATAGTTACATGTTCGTTTTCGGGCATTTCAGGAAAGCGATCAGATGGTGGCTTAAAAATGTATTGTCCACCCAAAGCACCAACAACAGTAAGTCGTGAATCTGATTTTTCTTTAGTTTCCTTCACTAATGTCATTGATAATTTTGCCTGAACACCAGGTACTGAGACACTCCGTTCAACCACATTTTTGGCTAGTTCAGTCATTTGATCCAGGGAGTATTCTATTAAAGGAGGAGTAGTGGTTCCAAATAATTCTAACGAACAATTATCATGAAAGTCAAGTTCTCCCTCTACAGATTTGTAACAAAAAAGACATTTATTCTCCATCTATTTCCGAAATAGGTTCAACACTAACAGCACCAATACAATTCTGACAACATGCCAACAATAATCCCATACGATCATTCCGATTGATTTTCCAGTTTTCCGAAGCAATATCCAATAACCATCCTTCGGGGATTAATCCTTCAAAAAAAGGAAAGAGCCGCTTATCTTTATACGGTTTATTGGTTACCGGCATAGTGAATGTGATGAAATCGCTATGATGGTCTTTCACATATTGTTCCTCATACTTAAAAACATATTCCCCTTCATTTGTTTCTGTTATGATTCCGGCCATGCGATCCTTATAATACACCCTTCCACGTCTCATTTGCGCAATTCTTTATTATTAACGGGAGCTAATACATGTCCAAACATGCGTAGTACCAGGTTCACTTTATCCAAATTTAGATTTGTTTTACCCTGTTCAATTTTACGTACTACGGTCAGCGCAACGCCGGCACGTTCGGCAAATTCCTCCTGTGTAAGCCTAACTTCTTTTCTGCGTTCCTTTACAAATTCAGCCAACTGTTTCATTATATGTAATTAAATATAAAATCAAGTAAATATATAAAATTATATGTTATTAGATATAAAAATAGCGAAAATATAAAATTTATGTTCTTTTGCATATAGTAGGGTCATTGCATTTGATGAATAAGCCATTGCTCTTCATCTTATCGAGACCGTATCCTTTACCACCGCTGGCGCGAGCGTCACGCTCGTGTCCATATACCTAATTATTTATAACATCGTCCTTCATAGTTCCATCATTCCCAAATGCAAACCTTCATTATCTATTGTTAAAACCGAATGGTCATCCGCATAGTTCCTTGCACTACTGTATTTCCAATCCACTGGGTCCGTAACAAATCCTTGTTCCACGGGGTTGTTGTGGATATAATCTATTTTTTGCTTGATTACTTTTCCGCTCCATAGTTCAATTGGTTTATTATGCTGTTGCCAAAATTGTCTATTGTTCACATTGCTGTTTTTCTTGCCTGCCCGCTCCATCATCCAAAGTAGCCACTCTTTTCTGCTTTCCTGAGGGTTTTCTTCGATTGCTTTAATTATTTTTCTTGCGGTAAAACCTTTAAAATCTCGTAGTAAGCCGGATGGGTCTTCATTATCCGACCGAAACACAAAATGTACATGGCTGGGCATAAAACAGTATGCAAAAATTTCCATTCCTTTTTCTGCTCTACAATGTCCTACAGCTTTTTCTAAAATTGAAAAATAAATCTGTCTCGTAAAAACATCCATCCAATACACGGTTGCGAAGCTTACAAAGTATGCTGCCGTAGGGTTGTTGAATTTGTATTTTCTGCTCATTTAATATTTCTGTTTTTCAATAGCACAAGTATCTTACTTAGGCACATGTAACTTTGTTTTATTCTTTTTTATCAGTCGTTTATTATTTATATCTTCAATTTCTTACTCATACTCGGCACGAGCGTGACGCTCGCGCTAGCGGGGGGATGTGGATTTTAATAGTGGGCAATTGAAGGATATTCTCGATACTTTTACATGTGGAATTGAATTTTTATTGGAATTAAAATATGTTTTCTCCTGGACTTGATTGAAATTATATATGGCTATTTAATTTTCCTGCTAACTTGTTTATGTGCCGCGCTTTCCTTTTGGCTTGTATTGATTAAAGTAGGGAGACTATGATAAGTGAGGTAGGTGATATATTAAGGATGTTTAGGTGTTTTGTAGAACGCACAAACCAAATTAGGTATTAATAAGTTGCCAAATATTCAGCGGCCGTCATTACTGGGATTTTGGATTTTTTGTAGTCTTTAAGGTTTCGAGTGATTATCAGATCTAAATTTTGTTCAACTGCTGTATGGTATTGAATTGCATCTTCAAAATCTTTGAAATCACTATCAAGAGATAAGTTGATTATTTTGTCATCCATTGGCAGAACATCTACAAGAACTTTAAATTTCCTTAATATTTTTCTCGAGTTTTCTACTTTGAGACTTTGTGAGAGTATATAGTATGTGTTTGCCAAAGTTAAAGAGGACACAAAAATCCGAACCTGGTTTTTATCGGAAAGAGAAAATAATTGCTGAGCTTCAGAAAAAAATAATTCACGTTTCGCTAGTAAGTCTAGGACAATATTTGTGTCTACCAAAATTTTGTCCATTACGAATATTTTTCAGATAAAAAGTCGTTGTACTCTTTTCTGTAATCACTTTCTTTTAAATCTATAATCCCAGTTAAACTTTCGACCAATGGAGTAACATCAAAAATTTCATTTTTGTCATGGGTAATTTTATTAAGATAATTTTCTATAAGTTTAGAAAGGCTAATATTTTGCTTTTTAGCATAAGTTTTAGCATTGTTGATGACATTTCTGTCAAGCTTTAAAGTCAATTTGGATTCCATGACAAATATATATACGTATAAAGATAATATAATTATACGTGTAATGCAAATTTTTCAGTTATTGAATAGCCGTAGGACCAGTAAATAGGGCTAGAACTGTTCCCATTTATCAAGACCGTATCCTTACCCCAAAACAATCAATTTCCAATCCTGTCCGCCTGCGCTATAGGTTTTTAGATCTTTAAATCCCACCGCATAATGGGCCTCCAACGAACGTAGGTTGGTGGCATCCACCTCGGTGATGATGCTTTTAAAATCTGGTTGAATGGTATTTCTCATGGTCTGGTACAGTCTTCTAAAAATACCCTGCCGCCTATATTCCTTGTCTATACAGATTTGCCCCATTACCATGTAGGATTCCGAATTGGGCATTACGGTTGCTATTACCTTGAACATGGGTTTTAAGACCTCAATATCGTTTCCAAAACGGGGATGCATGCATAGCGCATAGCCCACCACCTTCTCGTGGTCCTTGGCTAAGATATGGGGACAGGCGGCATTCATCTCTCTCAGCAGTTCCAAAGTATGGGACACGGTAACAAAACCTTCCTTTACCTTTTCACCAGTAGCTATGTTGGTAATCAGGTTCTTTTGTTGCAAGCTTAGTATTTGTTGTAGTTCGCTGTCCTGGGTACAGCTCTTAAACACTACCTCCATTTTATTCCACTTTTAACCAATCCTTTCTATTCTTCAATACCTGTTTACTGACTTTACCGCCATCCTTCTCCATTAATTCTATAGTATAGGTGGGATCCGCACTTAAAACAACAGTGGTAGATTTTGGAATGCCAAATCGGGTGTAGGCTACCTGTACACTTTCCCCCACCTTAAATGATCCAATTAATTCCTCAAAACTCTGGTTAGAAGTGAGGGGGAAATTGTTTATCGCTGTAATTACGTCCCCATAATCCAGCCCTGCCCTGTAGGCTGGACTCCCAATGGTGGTATTACGTTGTACAATTCCCGCCCCAAATTGGTTGATGTTGATACTTGCCCCAAAATAAGGTTTGTCAGTGGCACGTTTTAGCACTATGCCAACAGATTTGAACAGCTCCTCATAATCGGGCATATCACTGTTATGGATATATTGATCAAAAAAATGATTTCCAAATTCCTGTCCGGCGTATTGCACCAAAGTTTGCCTCAGATCGGACAGCGTATAGGGGATTTCCTTTTTTCCATAGGTCTGCCAGACCAATTTCATATAATCATCCAAGTTCAACTTGTTTTGTCGCAGCGAAAGGTCCAGGGCCAATCCCAAAACACTGCCATAGGAATAATAAGAGATAAAGGTGTTATCCCTATTTACAGGATCAACGGAAGTGGCGGCGTCCACAAAGGGTGCCTGATAGCTCATTTCTACAGGATTAAAGAACTGTTGGGCGGGTGAGTTCCAAACATAGTTAAAAGTGCCCGTAAGGCCCTCTACATATTCCTTAGGAGTGATGATGCCTGCGCGACAAAGGATAAAATTGGTGTAATAACTGGTGAAACCTTCTGCAAACCAAAGCTCCCCGCTCATATTGGCTTCGGCAAAATTGAAGGGCTCCAAGGCCTGTGGCCTAATACGTTCCACGTTCCAGCAATGAAAAAATTCATGGGCTACGGTGCCTATATTGTTTTTCATACCACCTTCTGCGAAACCTTCCCTGTCCGTTAGAATGGTAGAATTCCTATGTTCCATACCATCACCGGAAGCATTGGGGATATAGCAGGCCAAAAAGGTATAGGTTCCATAATCGTAATTGGGAAGTTCCCCAAAAACGTCTTTTTCCGCCAAAACCACTTTTTTCACCTGCTCAAAATAGGTGTCCAGTTCGGCTTCCGTTCCGTTGTGGTGCAATACAAATTCTATGGTTTGTTGCCGGCCATTATGGTCCACTGTAAATTGGCGTAGGCCATAATTGCTGATTTCCGTAGGGCTGTCCATAAAGTATTGTAGGTTGGGCGCCGTATAGATATTGCCCATAACCTTGGGCATTTGGGTGGCCACTTTCCAGTTGAGGTCTTCCCGTACCTTAAAGTCCACTTCTATTTTCCGATTGCTCAGATCGGTCGCGTACATAAAGGTGGCCGGGATATTTAAATGGGCATGGGTCTCATCTATTTGTGTATAGGTGCCATCCCCACGATTGGCGAAAAGGGTATAACTGATCCTCACCTCCCCATCATGACCGCTAATGTCCCATTGGTATGGATTGGGCCTTTTAATTTCCAAGGGCTTTCCCTTGCCGTCCGTAGCCTTAAAATTATATACATTTTTGGCAAACTCGTGCAGGGCATAACGCCCAGGAGAGGAGCGGGCCATACGTACCGATAGTACCCCGGGATCCAGAAGGGGAAAGGAAGCAGTGATTTCCGCCTCGTGATGCACGGCATTTTCAAAGGATATGGTGTAGCGGTTGGTCTGACCTTGAAGGCTTATGACAACGCCAAGAAACAAAAGGCTAAGGATTCTAAATTTCATCTATTTAAATATTTTGTGCGATTCTATTAATGAACCTAATTAAAAAATACTGCTAACCTCAACGGCTTCGTTATCGCCTAAACCAATTAATTTTTTAGGTTTATTTCATTGGATTTAATCGAGATACTATTGGTTATTTTAGGAAAAAAGCCAATAGCCAGTCCCCAATATTATTTTTACAAGGCTTTGTATTGACGAATATACTATTTAAATACAGGATATACTACATTTGCAATATGACCTATTTCCCAAAAAAATTGATGGCAAAACTCACTGAAAGAGAGGCCAATAATGCCCTTCGGAAGTTGCCGGTGCCCAATGGTCTGATCGATTATTCCTCTAACGATTACTTGGGATTTGCCAATAACAGTACCATTTTTGAAATTGCCTCCAATATCTTGGAAAGGAAAGGTATCATTGCCAATGGGGCTACGGGGTCAAGGCTGTTGACAGGGAATAATGAGCTCTATGGGGAGTTGGAAGCTTGGTTGGCAGGGTTTTATGGTTCAGAACGGTCCCTGGTATTCAATTCGGGCTATGATGCCAATATCGGATTTTTTAGTGCCGTGCCACAGCGTACAGACGTTGTTTTTTATGACGAACTGTGCCACGCCAGCATCCGGGATGGCATTGGATTGGGTCGTGCACAAAGCTATAAGTTTAAGCACAACTCCGTGGAAGATTTAGGCCAGCTAATAGACCGAGTGCGGGAAAGTAAAACCGATAGCGATATTTATGTTGTTACGGAGTCCGTTTTTTCCATGGATGGGGATTCACCGGATTTGGAAGCTTTGGTGGCAACATGCGAGGCTAAAGGAGCCTATTTGGTAATTGATGAAGCCCATGCCGTTGGAGTGTTCGGGGAGAAGGGTGAGGGATTGATGAAGGAACTTCTATTGCAGGACAAGGTATTTGCCAGGGTCGTAACCTTTGGGAAAGCTATGGGCTGCCACGGTGCCGCTATTTTAGGGAGCGATGCCCTTAAAAGTTATTTGGTAAATTTTGCACGCAGTTTTATTTATACCACTGGGATGCCACCACATTCTTTGGCCACTACATTGGCCGCCCATGGACAGTTATTGGCAGCAGATGGGGAACGTCGGCAACTTAGGGCCAATATTGATTTTTTTGTAGCTCAACTCAAAGGGTTGGGACTAGAATCCTATTTTATTGCCAGTAATTCTGCCGTTCATTGTTGTTTGGTGGAAGGCAATGATAAGGTGAAAAAATGGTCACAGCATTTACAGGAAAATGGGTTTGATGTAAAACCAATAATGTCTCCCACAGTACCACAAGGCAAGGAACGCCTGCGATTCTGTTTGCATAGTTTTAATACCGAAAAGGAAATTAGCACGCTGCTTTTTCAATTGTCCAACTTATTTTAGCCACATGGAGAACCAAGAATTTTATACCGTGGCCGCTTTTGAATACGTTGCAGATGTGCAGATATTGAAGGGCCGCCTGATGTCTGATGGTATTCCAGTTTTCCTAAGGGATGAGAATACCTTAAATTCCGACCCCTTGATCAGTAATGCCATAGGCGGAGTGAAGCTACAAGTGTATTACTCCGATAAGGAAAGAGCTACCGAAATTTATAACCAAATAAGGTCTTATGCCATGGATGATGACGGCAATTTAAGAACCTGTCCCAATTGTAAGGCCCAAAGAATGGAAATATATTTTAACAGGAGAGGCCTATTTTATAAACTTTTTCCTTTTTTTGAAAAAAGAAAGTATAAATGTCTAAATTGTGAGTTTATAACAGAACCGAACTAGAATGAAGCAATTTTTTGTAACAGGAATATCCACAGATGTAGGAAAAACAATCACCTCTGCCATTATGGTCGAGGCTTTGGAGGCAGATTATTGGAAACCTGTCCAAACAGGTGACGAATCCGATAGCGAAAAGATTTCCGAATTAATTTCAAATACCAAAACGGTAATACATAAGAGCAGCTACTCCCTTAAGGCTCCTATAAGCCCACATGCTGCCGCGGCTTTGGAGGGCGTTTATATAGACCACAATAATATAAATGAGCCCAAATCGGAGAACCATATGGTGATCGAAGGGGCAGGCGGTGTATTGGTGCCCCTAAACGATTCCGATACCATGCTGGATATTATTATGCCGACCTATTACGTGATCGTAGTGGTAAAGCATTATTTAGGAAGCATTAATCATTCCCTCTTGACCATTAAATGGCTTTTGTTAAAAGGATATGATGTGGCCGTTGTTTTTAATGGGGAACCTAATGCAGCCTCCGAAGATATTATTACTAAAATCACAAAGGTTCCTGTGCTGGGTAGAATTGGACAGGAAGCATCTTTGACCAAGGAGGTTGTTAAGAAATATGCTGAAGAATTGCGTCCTGCGCTTATGGCATTGTAATATCATTGGACGTTGAAATTATTCCATGGTATTATCCAGGATTCCCGTTTCGTTTTTCCCATTAAATGAAATGGGATCGGGATAGTGATTTTAGTCATTATTCCCCATCTTTGCACCTCTATTTAAAAAGGATATTCAATTGAAAAGTCTTTCGGAAAGGGATCAAAAGCATCTTTGGCACCCACTTACACAACATAAACTGCATCCCAAAATGCTGGGTATTGTAAAAGCAAAGGGTGCTGTCTTGTACGATGAGCAGGGCAAGGAATACATAGATGGTATATCTTCCTGGTATACCAGTATGTACGGCCATTGTAATGATGTTATAATTGCCAAGGTCTATGAACAAATGCAACAGTTGGATCAGGTGGTCTTTAGTGGGTTTACACACGAACCGGCCATTGCGCTTTCTGAAGCACTAATTTCTTTGTTACCGGCCAATCAAGAAAAATTGTTTTTTTCGGACAACGGTTCCACTTCAACCGAGATAGGGATAAAGATGGCTTTGCAGTTTCACCATAACCAAGGAGAAAAGCGTTCCGTTTTATTGGCTTTCGAAGATGGTTTTCATGGGGATACTTTCGGGGCGATGTCCGTCTCCAGTTTATCCGTATATAACGGCCCCTTTGAGGATTATTTTATTGATGTAAAAAGGATTCCTGTTCCTACAGAGGCCAATATGGAGAGCCTGTTACATGAATTGGAAAATAATATTGGTCTTGATGCTATTGCCGGATTTATCTACGAACCTTTGGTACAGGGTGCAGCGGCCATGAAAATGCACAAGGCGGAGCATTTGGAGAAGATATTAAAAGTGATAAAGTCGCACGGGGTTTTGGCCATAGCCGATGAGGTTATGACCGGTTTTGGGAAGACAGGAAGACACTTTGCTTCTGATTATATGGAGGTGAAACCAGATATTATATGCATGTCCAAAGCTCTTACGGCAGGCATGCTGCCCATGGCGGTTACCAGCTGTACCAAAGAAGTATACGATGCCTTTTACAGTGATGATATTGCAAAAGGCCTCTTCCATGGCCATACCTATACCGCAAATCCTTTGGCATGTGCTGCGGCCTTGGCAGGAATAGAACTGTTGACATCAGACGAAATTCAAAAAAATATTGGTCAAATAATACAATGGCACCAAGCGTTTGATGCTGAAATAAAAGATCATCCCAAAGTAGGAGCCACTAGGCAAACGGGGATTATCTACGCGCTGGACCTTAATATTGTCATGGAGCGCTATGGCAATGTAAGGGATAAATTGTTTAAGCATTTTATGGATTCCGGGGTTTTTCTGAGACCTCTTGGCAATACAATTTATATTTTGGCGCCCTATATCACGACAAAGGAGCAAATGCAAAAAATCTACAACAGTATAAAGGAAGTTCTTAATTCTTTTTAACCTATGCAGAATCAACCAATTTATATCACTGCCTTATCGTCCATCTCTCCTTTGGGCACTTCCTTGAAGGAGACTTGGGAAAATTATAAGCGTCCAGACCATTTTTTGCAGCAAAATAACTATGGCACTACAAACGCTTGGAGCTCTGCCTTGGCGAAGGTTGCACATCAAAAGATAAATGAATTAAAAAATTCGGATTCCAAGTATAAAAACTTGGACGCTTCAGTCTTGTATGCCATTCACGCGTCTAGAGAGGCCACAAGCCAAGCAGGTTGGAAGGATGACGACTTTGGGGTAAATATTGGATCTTCCAGAGGTGCTACGGGACTATTTGAAAAGTACCTTAGCGAATTTATCCAAAATGGGGAGGCCTCTACCTTATCTTCCCCTACCACCACCTTGGGAAATATTTCTTCTTGGGTGGCCCATGATCTGCAGACACAAGGCCCCGAAATATCGCATTCCATTACGTGTTCCACGGCTCTGCATTCCTTGTTAAATGGAGTAGCGTGGTTGAAAAGTGGTATGGCAAATAAATTTTTAGTGGGGGGCAGCGAGGCCCCATTAACACCCTTTACCATTGCGCAGATGAAGGCCTTAAAGGTATATTCCAGGTATGATTCTAGGGAACCGGACGGGTATCCTTGTAGAGCTTTGGACCTGGAGAAGAAACAGAATACCATGGTTTTGGGCGAAGCTGCTTCCATGGCGTGTTTGGAGAAAGGCAATATTAATAATGCCCTTGCCCGTATTGATGGCCTGGGATATGCTACGGAAATATTGGAACACAATATTTCTATTTCCTCCGATGCCGTCTGTTTTCAAAGGTCTATGAAAATGGCTTTGGGAAAGATAGACCCAAAGGAGGTAGATGTAGTAGTACTACATGCTCCTGGAACCATTAAAGGTGATCTGTCCGAAGTAAGTGCGATTAAAAAAATCTTTGGAACACACTTGCCATCATTGACTACCAATAAGTGGAAATTAGGGCATTCTTTTGGTGCCTCCGGGATGTTGAGTTTGGAATTGGCGGTATTAATGTTGCAACACCAAGAGTTTATAGGCGTGCCCTATGTGAAGTATGATGCAATACCAAAACAGATCAATAAAGTAATGATCAATGCGGTAGGTTTTGGGGGCAATGCGGTGAGTGTTATTATAGGAAGACCTTAATTCCTTTTATAAAGGGATTTTATTATTTGCTATGTTGATGTTATATAGTGATTACTGAATGGGGTACAAGTGGAGCGTTTGCACGGCTTAAAATTATGCTAGGACAAATACACATAATTTAGATGGATTCCATTTCAGCTAATTGCTCTTTTAATGTTTCCAGTTCAGATGGTTTCGCTGCCACACTTTTTATAGTTTTTCCATTTTCATCAATTAGAATATATCGTGGATAATAGAAAGATCCATTATTTCCAAATATTTTGAATATGTCTGTCAATAGTTCTTCATTTGCCATAAGATGGTGACCATCTAAACCGTAAAATTTTATCATGTTTTTCCACGCCTCCTCTTTACTGTTTCTTCCTTCGCAAATGTAAAGTATATCTATATCTTTAGATTTTAGTAGGGTGTTCAAGGCGCTTTTATGCTGAAACTCTATTTTACAAGGACCGCACCAAGTTCCCCAAATGTCCAAATATATTTTTTTGCCTTTAAAATGGGACAACAAATCATTAAAGTTGGTTATGTGAGCATAATTTTCCACAAATTTAATATCCTTGGCAAATGGTTGTTCAGCTTTTTTGTGAAATGCAACGACAGGAGCAATCATTGGTTCTAAATATTGACTATAACTACTGTTGGGATATCTGGTCTTATATTCGTCAAATATTGAAAGGAATTCCTTTTGATAATCTTTCTGAAGCAATTCCGTATATAGGTAAACAGCCTTAAAATATTCTAAAGTATGCAATGAAAGGTGTTTTTCTGCATTCTCCAGTAGTTTCTTGGGATAAAAACTGCTTGTAATAGAATTTCTAAATTTTTCAGCATCAAAGGATACCTGCTTGTAAGCATTATAAAACAGGTAGTTTTCTGCCAAGGCATATCCCCAATCCGTTTTCTGAAAATCTGGCCGCGTTAATAAATCATTGTCAAAAGTTTTTGCCCACATATTTTTGATGTCTTCAGTAAACACCCCTTTTTTCCTTTCATTCATTATAAACTTAATGAAACCTATTGTTCCTTGTACGGCACTGTAATAATAGTTTCTGTCCAATTCAATAAAATCATACATACTTCGGTTCATACTGTCCTTAGCCAATAAGTCTTTAAATTTGGAGAGGTCTTCTTCCTTTAATTTGGCAATTTTGGATTGTATTTGTGATGCAATAGAGTCGTTTAATAACGGACTTGCCGCAACCTGTATATGTTCGGGAACCGGCAATAGGTTATATAATTCTTGTACTTTTTTATCATTGCCTAATATTTCATAATTCTGTAGGTCATCACTTTTCGTAAAATCAAAATTCACGATATATTCTTTATTGGGTTCCACAATGAGGGTAACCATTGATTTATTTGGAACCATCAATCGTAAAAACGCAATTTTTTCTAAGGGGATTTTAATTTGGTACTGTCCTAGTGAGTCCAAATTGGCGACTTTTTTAAAGCCATAGATAAAAATACCTTCATTAGGTACAGTATATTCTATTTTATCAGGAAATTCTCCTGATATTTTTCCTGTTATAATGATTTCATTGGATTCATAATCTTTACACCCTATAAAAAAGAGTAATATGATTATTACGGAAATGGACTTTAGAATTTTCATGTGGTTTTGTGAAAATATTTTATTTTTTGGAAAAAGGTAAAACGAATTATACCAAATTTAATCATTTGTTAAACTATGCCCATTTAATAATTAATAAAATACTAAGTGATGCTTTGCCCGTTTCGTGTTGTGATTTTCCATCTTTTTGTGATTTGGTTTTTAGAAATTGTATTTTTTAATGAATAAGGGTTATTTTTGGCCCTTAAATCGATGTTGGCTTAGGGATTGCAGCGACATCCTTTTTAAGTTTACCGCGCTTGGCGAAGGTAAACTGAAAAAGATATAGCGAATAAGCCCGACCCCGACTGCCCTCTCCTGCAAGGTGTAGACCGTAAGGTCGTCAAGACCTTGCAGGTCCTCCTTGTAGGTGTTAAGGGAAAGGC
>TARA_R110000868_G_scaffold76573_6_pt1 | contig 18104 bp, 33 predicted proteins | sample TARA_R110000868 | Tara Oceans TARA_R110000868 (sample SAMEA4397489) | marine metagenome | biome: Polar Biome; feature: [SRF] surface water layer (ENVO:00010504); material: water (ENVO:00002006), including particulate matter (ENVO:01000060) such as... | depth 5 m | reverse complement strand
ATGTGGCGAAGAAGAACAAAGCTTTTAGGCGCAATTGCGTACAACATTGAGTGTATGAGTAGTGACACATACACCGAACCTTTGAATTATGTCACAAACTTTAACGTGCCATTACTTATACACATTGTTGTGTGTAGTAGCGGTTTAAATCAAAAACAATGACTATACAAATACCCAAACATTTTGAAGATGTTGAAATAACAAAAACAGATTGGTTTATTGCAAAAAATAAAACAGATGTGATTAAAATTGAATTACCTAAACCAAATATAAAATGGTGGATTGACGGTTATTTTATCAATGATGATGTGGCTGAAATAAAATTAGTTGATTCAACGAAACAAAGGTAGCTATTACACACAACGTTTCTCAGCTATGAAAATATTTTTTAACGGGTAAATAACACTAATACAATGACGAAAGAAGATATTCAAAGACAAGCGCAACGGTTTGACGCAAAATTAAAGAGCCATCCAAGTAACTCATCTGAACTAATAAAATTGCTTGCTGAGTTTGGGGAGCAGATAGTTAAAAAAGATTTGATAGCTGGTGTTGTAGAGTTGTTGCCTACTGATGAAGATATTAACTGGGAAGCACATAGGCGTACACCTGAATTTACACGTGAAGGGCTGTCAGATGAGGATGAGGTTGATGGAGGTTTTGACGGATTTAGAAAAGGAGCTAATTGGATGAAGCAAAAGATTACAGGGCAATAACTTACAATGTTTACAGATATGCCCAGTTTGGGATTAAATAGTATAAATTTTAAATTAAGATAAAATGAATAAAGAAGAACAAAACTTAAACGAACCACAGAAACCCAAATTGGGTATATCTAGTGTTAGCCACAGTTATACTTCAAAAGAAGATTTAATGAGGCAAATAAAAAGCAATAAACAAATGTTACATTTAGCAGAACACCACAATGAACCAGAAACAGTATTAAAGTTCAAACAGATTATTGCCGAACTTGAAGAGTTGCTTGTTAATTGTGGCTAACGTTCCGCAGCTATGAAAAATAGCATTGATTGAATTTAATTATTAACCTATACACTTGCTGCTATTTTAATGGCTGGTGTTGTGTGGTGAGGAACGAACGAATAGTTAATCTAGCTAATGTGAAAGTTAAAAGCAAAGTTGTATGTCCGAAGTGCCGAAGTAATTCCCTAATTCTTGTAGAGTGGGTTGAAGCCTTTACCGAATGGGAACAAATAGATGGAGAGTTCACCCGAAACGATGGGTTTAATAGTTCTGGTGACGTTACACGGCTTCGTGCATGTTGCTCAAAATGCAACCACGGGTGGACTGTTAGGGGCGTTTTACAAATAGATGATGTTTTAGATTAATTACACACAACGTGTGCTATATAACATGACAAATTTGTCGCATGACTAAAGACGTTGATATTGAGGCGATTAAGGGTGACTTTATGTTTCACTGGTGTGGTAAGGTACAAGACTTAACATCCTTGCGTATGACACAAATGACACAATCGGATATGGTTGAATTATCTGGTAGGTCATTAAGGACGATACAGAGGTTTGAGAATTATAACTCAATGGATGCTGAACTAATGTTTATCTATAACAGAATTTTACGAAATGGAACAAATAATTAAAGACCTTAAGACCCACCCAACTTTCTACGACTTTTTGGTCTACATACGTGATACCGAAGGGTTAATGATGGTAAATGATAATGGGTGGTATTGGCTTGAATATTACGGAGAAGAAGTTGAAGGAAGCGCCAAGGAGCGCTTCACCAAGCAGTCCGAAATTAATGACCTAATGAGATTAGCTGGGATAAGTTCAAGAATTTCTGATAAGGATGTCAGTAGACGTGAGTTGGGTAATCACCTAGCTGAGGTGATACAAGATTGCCGTGAACGTATTAAAATGGAAGATGTGAATTCTCAGGGTTGGATATGGCTGGCAAGTAAAAAGACGTTAGCTGAAGACATACTAATCAAATTCACTTAATCATAACATATTAATATGAAAGTTTATAAAAGTTGTTGTAAAAATTGCCTACTATCTCCTGATGCTATTGTTAGCACTAAAAGGCGGAAAGACATTATACAGACTTGTGCTAAAGAACAAACTTACTTCATACGTCATCAATCATCAATGGGTGGTGATGACATTTGTTGTAACACGTTCTATGAAAGGATGGGACACATGAGTCAACTGGTTAGAATAGCACAAAGGCTTGATGTCGTTGAATTCGTTGACCAACCAGACTCTGAAAAATTACCACCACATAAAGATATGAGCACGAAATAAAGAAATTTCAAAATTATTTTCGAAAAGACTTGCATTATCCAAATACTTTTCGTATCTTTGTACTATATTTAATAGAAAGAATAAAAAAATTATGTTTACTACAATTACAATATTAGTCTTATGTTTACTGAGCAGCGTGGTGCTGTTGGGGCAGAAGGGCTATGATGTAATCTATTGTAAAGCATAAAAACTACAATACTTAGAACATTAAAAAGCCCTTACTACCAAGTAGGGGCTTTTTTTATGTCCAGTTCTTTGAAATAATAAATGTCGGGGATGCTCAATGGATGGGCGCTTGTCTGCAAAACTTGTGTAGTGAGTTCAATTCTCACCCCCGACTCCCAAAATGCACCTGTAACTCAGTGGGAGAGTGCCTCTTTTACATGGAGGAAGCCGAATAGGTTTACGTTGGTTCGAATCCAACTAGGTGTACTGGTGACTTTTTGGTACCTAGCTTCATATTTAATAGTATGAGGAAACCAAAAACGATACATTATATTTACAAGACTACTTGTAATATAACAAACAGATACTATGTGGGGATGCATAGTACCAATAACCTTGATGATGGTTATATGGGTAGTGGTAAACGATTAAGACGCTCCATACGCAAGTACGGAGAAGATAATCACACTAAAGAGGTGGTAGCGTTCTACGATAGTAGAGAGTTATTAATAGAAGCGGAGAAGGAAGCAATCACACCAGAAATGGTAACTGATAATGATTGTATGAACCTAAAGGAAGGTGGAACTGGCGGTTGGAGTAGTGAAGAGCATCGAATTAAAGCGCAAAAATCCAGTAGGGTTACTTGGAAGAAGCGATTGGATGAAGATGCTGAGTTTAGAGAGTTGATGAAATCTAGAGGTTTAGAAAACCTTAGAAAATATAATGAGTCTGGTGCTTGTGGTCTTAATTTTAAAGGTAAGGAGCACACAGAAGAAACTAAAGAGAAGATGAGGAAACCTAAGAATATGGGTAAGGCTAACTCACAGTATGGTACTTGTTGGATAACCAAGGATGGTTCCAATAAGAAGATAAAGAAAGAAGACCTAGACACGTATCTTGAAGAAGGTTGGATGAAAGGTCGAAAATAAAGAGGAACGAAGTACAAGTTCCTTGGCTAAGTGGTGGAATTGGTATACACGCCTCCCGTGGGGGAGGGAGGTTCATTACCTCAACTGTTGGTTCGAGTCCAACCTTAGCTACTTTTGCCCCTATGGTGTAACGGAAGTCACATCACTATGACATGGTGAAAGAGAACGTTCGATTCGTTCTAGGGGTACAGAGTATTAATTTGCCCAGATGCGGAAATTGGCAAAGCCGACTAGTCTTAGGAACTAGTGATTTGAGGGTTCGAGTCCCTCTCTGGGTACCTTGAACTTTTGTACCTTAGCTACATATTTATATGTATGAGGAAACAAAAGAAGTATCATTACATTTACAAGACTACTTGTAATGTAACAAACAAATTCTATGTGGGGATGCATAGTACCGATGATTTGAATGATGGTTATATGGGTTCTGGTAAGCGCCTATGGTTCTCAATGAACTATCACGGTAGACGTAATCATTCAATAGAAATATTGGAGTATTATGATACTAGAATAGAGTTGAGAGATAGGGAAGCTGATTTGGTTAATGAAGACTTACTGAAAGAAGATTTATGTATGAATCTGAAGACAGGGGGTGATGGTGGATTTTGTGATGAAGAGCATCGTAATAAATTTATTGCAGCAGCAAAAAAAACTAGACATTTAGGGCGCGAAAAATTAAATTGGTTACACGTTAATGATAAAGATTGGGTTCAAAAAAATAATACTAAAATTAAAGAAGGGTTAAAGAAAATTAATTATGACCATAAAACTTTTGAGGGTAGGTCGCATACTGAAAAAACTAAAGAGAAGATGGGAGAATCTATGAAGGGTAAAGGCGTAGGAAAGAGTAACTCTCAATACGGTACATGTTGGATAACTAGAGATGGTCTCAATAAGAAAATAAAGAAAGGAGACCTTAACGACTACCTTGATATGGGTTGGGTTAAAGGGAGGAAATGAGTATATTTACCCCTATGAATAAATTGATTAACTGGGTGTGACGGAAAGCTGGAGAAGCCTAAAACGCTTAAAACGTTTTGAATGTGGGTTCAACTCCCACCACCCAGACGGTAATGGATTGTTAAAACATAAGTGATGGAAATCAAAAAGGATGCTTGGGATAACTTCATGACCAGTTTTGACTATGAGTCAGATGTCAATAACTTTAAACATGACTTTAAGCATATGACCAGATATTATGGGGTTGCTTATATAGAGTATTGTAGAGCTATGTGGTCAGCTAATGAAGGAATTCATACTGAAGATGAATTCTGCAAGATGAATGGTAATATGCCTAAAGGGTTTTTCGATAAAACCATTAAGGGTAAGTGAAAAATGCACATGTGCGGAAAGCTGGAGAAGCCGAATAGTCTTAGGAACTATTGAATGTGGGTTCAACTCCCACCGTGTGTACAGTATGGGCGAATGACGGAAAGCTGGCGAAGCCTCTTTACCTCAAAAGTAAAGGAATAAGGGTTCAACTCCCTTTTCGCCTACTAAAGAGTGAATGTTATGAATGAAAATGTGAAAGTTACTAAGAAAGAATTCCTAACGAATAGGGATGAAAATGGCAGAGAGGTTGTTTACTTCCCAGAAACTGGTAAGGAATACTATGTTGAATATATTGAACCTAGGGGTTACAACGTAACTTGGGGTGATGTGGATGTTGTCACTAAAAAACTTACGGGTACTTATGGTGCCAAACATAATGGTGCGATTAAAGCTAACGAATCTTTGATAACCAAAGAGAATGGTTTTGATAACATCGTGGAAGGTGAGGGTAGCGCATACTGGAAAATCCAGAAGATGCATAATGAATGGAAATTAGAAAATGGATATTAAGATGAAACATACGATAACACAAATAGTTAAAGGTACAACCGCACGATTACAATATTGTCAAGCTGGTAAGTTGTTTTATACCGTGAGGGTTGAAGACATTAAGTACACATTCCCAGTTGACGTCACAGATATTAATGAGGTGGGTGATGGCATCTTCCTATTGGAAGATAAAGCAATTACTCTGATGAGGTATATCCGAAAGGCTATTGCTTCAGAAGAGATTCGTTGGGAGAAACCCTAACGAACAATACCTATCCTGTCTTATTTAATTTGGATAATTGAAATATTATCCGTATCTTTGTAAATGTTATGACGCGAGAAGAGAAAACAGTTAAGAAATTAGCACGAGCCGAAAGGAGACGCACAAATCAACGTAAGAGAACTTACTTTGACACTAGCGGTGTTCCTTGCGATGTACCTACTTGGGCAGCCAGACAATGGAGTAAAAGTAAGTGGGGTTTATCTTGGGAAGACGCAAATTCACCTACTGGTAGAAGTCAAGTATGTAGTTACATGGGTACTTGTCAATCACCTTGTAATGGTGATTGTTGATACATCTGTGGGGTAGCTCAGTTGGTTAGAGCCTTGTTTCGGTGGTTCGAATCCACCCCCCACAACGATAGTTGTTTTTATAGTAAAAAAGTGGTATCTTTGTAATATGGAAAAAAAATACCACTTCATTTACAAGACGACTAGTAAATTTAACGGGAAGTTCTATATAGGGATGCACTCAACTAACGATTTAGAGGATGGGTATATGGGTTCTGGTACCAAACTACTAAAAGACATTAAGCAATATGGTGCTGATAGATATACTAAGGAAATTTTAGAGTTTGCCTATAGTCGAGAAGAGTTAATGAAGTTGGAATCTGAAATACTAACAGAGGATGTGGCTAACAATTGGTACTGTCTTAATAAAATTACTGGTGGTATTGACTACGTTAAAGGTACTCCAGTTTATGTTAATAGATGGAATGGTAAAAATGGGATGGGTGATACTAAATTCGTTGACATTATTAAAGAGGGTGAAGAGCCTAAATGGGTGATTGATAGATTACTACCCTACTTCGAGAGCAGAGGGTGGAACGTAGATACCACCCCAAAGCTACCCAACCAACCGAATGTGAATTGTGGTTGAACGAGGAAAGGATTTTAGTGAGTAAGGAAGGGGAGAAAACTAAAGAGGTTGGCGTATACATGCGACCAATATATATAGGTACTGGTTGGTATGAAGTAAGTCGAGATACCCCAGAAGCTGAAGGTTATATACCAGCAGTACACTGTGACGAATGTACCAACAACTTTTAAATTATCCTAATGTTTGAAAAATTAAAATGTAAGGTCTACGACCACGATTGGAAATACAACTTCAGTACAATGCCCAACAAGGCCATTTGTACTAGGTGTAAGATTAAATCCAAATTCGATTTGAGAGAATTGGAGTGGAATCCTATCGATACGTTTGAAGGTGAAACAAGAACGGATGGAGAATTGATTTCCGCATGGGTTGATATGAAACAATGAAAACAGATAAGTATGATAAGCGATAATGACCTATTGGAAATCTATATGCTTGGCTTCAATGACGAGCTTTGGGATAAGCCGCACCAAGCGTTTAATGACGAACTACAAGACCGAGCATATATATTAGGAACAATGGGCGCCATTGCTGGTGATGAAGTATCTTCAGTTGACCTGAAGACTAACGAAGAAACTTTGAAGGAAATTAAAGGAACATAGCTTAATTAAGCTATATTTATAGGTATGTTATCTAGTGTAAGAAAAAGTTTAAGAGAAGGTTTATTATTTGAATATGACGTTGTGGACTCAAAGAGAGTTCGCAACCAAATAGACCACATTAGATACGTTTTCACCGTTAATGATGTTCTATATAATGTCAACTTCTGGCATGACGATAGAATGCATAGATTTGGCGAATACGAATTGGAGTTCTCCGTAGAAGAACAGATAAATACTGGTCAACGAGTCGGAAAAGATTTAAAACACTTAAACACCGTACTGTATACTGTAACTAATATTATCGAAAGAGAAGTTAAGGAGAAGGGTATATTACGAGTTAAGATTGAAGGTGCTGGCGATGCCAAAGATACTGGCAGCATGTTAAACCCAACACTCAGAGCCAAACTGTATTTAAGATTTCTTAGAAGCAAATACCCAACGGACGCTATATCTACCGCAGGTCGCTACATTAATATGGATATGACCAAGATATTCCCTAACATGAAGAAAGACGCTGAGAGTAGCTCAGATAAGCTCATCAAGGCTCTATTAACTGTTTCTGATGCTGACCCAGATGAAGCTGGCCTGAGAAGAGGCTTAAGTGGTAAGGATGAGTCACAATTCGTCATCAATACTGACTTTGTGGAGAGTTCTAAATTCGGCAACATATATGTTGAGATACGTGTTTGGGGAGCCATCAACGAATATGAGCTTTCTTGGGATATTGGTAGTACTGGAAATGAAGGTAGTAAAGAGTTTGAGAATGTCGACCAAATGGTTGAGTTTATATTAGCCAATTTTAAATAAATTTGTACATGTTAAATTAATTACGTATCTTTGCACTATGAGTAGAGAAAAGTTATTAGACGCTGGCTGGTATAAGAATGGTGATGACCACGTACATTGGTTCCATGAGAGATTTATGTATCAACCAATGAGCTATGATGAGGCTTGTGCCACATTAGGGAAAAATACCCCAGAAGGGTGGTCGGATATGAATACTAATACGTTAGAGGAACATGTCGAATTCTTGAAAGCTAGATTCATGATTGATAGTTCTGGAGAAGCATTTTCAGTATATAAATTAATTGGTTTCTACGAAACCAATAAGGATAGAGACCCTGACAGAAGTGAAACGGAACCATACTCAATCAAAGATGAATGGGTACGACATAACGCTCAAACCGATAGAGTTATCGCAGAAGGAATGCACCATGTTCATGGAACATTCACTGAGGAAGAAGCTAAAGCGTACATTGCTAAACAACCAGAAAGAGTTGAGTTGGAAAAGTTTAACCAATATCGATTACACACATACGTTACTGAGTTAATCACAAGTAAACCGTTGATATAATGAGTTACAACATACTAAACGACTTCGAAGAAGAGGATTCAATGGTATAAAAACAACACATAATGGATGATGAATTAGAAGCGGTAGAAGTAATATCTGACGAGCCAATACGAAGACGTACCGAACCTAAAGAAGGTATGGAGTATATCTATAATTTTCATATGGCTTGGCCATATAGTGAAGGTAAAAGAGGACGTGGTAATGAAATTACGGTGAAAACAAAAAGGTGAAGAAGGATAATCTTACCGAATTTCTTGATAAGGGATGGATAAGGGGTAGAAAATAATATTTGCAATTGTCAAATAAATTGTGTATCTTTGTATTATGGATAGATTTTTAACCTATAATGATAGGAGTATAATAGCAGTAATAGCTAGAACTTATTTCTGTATGACACAAACTGCCAGAAGTTTTGCTTTTGCACATGTCAAGAATAGGGATAACGAAAATTATAACCCGTTTCATTTCGAACATGGCATACAAGAACTTAACAACGCTATATCAGAGTTGATAAAGTTAATGCCTGAGAATGATAACCGTAGTGATGACTATCCATTATTAACTGAAGAGAAATTAATCGAAGCAGCAGAACACTTCTTCTCAATAGACATATATTAAGCACGAATAAAGCTTCTCAGCGCCATATTTACATATATGGCAGAGAGAAGAAAAAAACTACACTTCATATATAAGATAACCCACACTAAATCTGGGAAGTATTACATCGGAATGCATTCAACATTCAATATCGATGACGGTTATATGGGGTCTGGAAAGAAGATTAAGGAATCGGTAAATAAGTACGGGGAAGATAAACATACAAAAGAGATTATTCAGTATGTTGATAGTAGAAAAAGTTTGGTGACGTTAGAAGCTGAACTCGTGACAGAGGAAATAGTTAGCGATAAATTGTGCCTTAACATGAAAAATGGTGGACACGGAGGTTTTGCTGGCGATGGACATAAGAAGAAGTTCTTGGCCGCAGGCCAAAGGAAGAGAAAATTTAACCTAAAAAAGAAAAAAGTGAAGAAGCGTATTGCGGCAAGAAAGGCAAAGGTTAGAAAAAAATGACATATTGGCGTATGGTGTAATGGTTAGCACACTTAAAACGGAACCTGTATAAGGTTCTATTCAGCAACAAAAAATTCCACTTTAAGGAAGGAGAGGAGGTTCGAATCCTTCTGCGTCAACCAATAGCGATGATAGAAAATAACACATTTAGGGAAGGTGTAGACTACTACATGGAAGATGGTAGGTTAGTTATGACCGAATATTATTTAACTAAGATTAGAAAAAGTTGTTGTGGGAACAATTGTCGATATTGCTGTTTTATTCCGAAGGGGCAAAAGGGTTCAACTAACTTAAATAAAAAGGGTGCTGACGACACTTTTTAACTACAGCGCCCTATTTATATATAAACGCTATGGTTATATATAAAACAACAAATTTGATTAATGGTACTATCTATGTGGGTCAAGACTCTAAAAATAACCCAGACTATTTAGGTTCTGGTAAAGTATTGAAATATGCTATATCTAAACATGGGGTCGAAAATTTCACCAAAGAGATATTGGAAATCTGTACCACTAAAACTGAGTTAGACGAGCGTGAGATATATTGGATTGATAAGTTAAGTGCGACTACCATTGGTTATAATATAGCTTTAGGTGGTGGTGGCGGTGACACATACTCTAATATGAGTGATGAGGATAAAAAAAATAACAGACGTAAGAAGTCTATTAACGCTAAGAATAGCGTGTTTAATACTAAAACCACATATGAATGGTGGGTCGAGAATTATGGTGTTGAAGAAGCGGATAAGTTATTAATGGAAAAGAATGAAAAGCAAGCTAGAGTTATGAGGGAAAGAGCAATAGCCAAATTTAATAGGTTAGACCAAGATTATGGTGAACTTGTTCTTAAATCGTGGGAAACTAAAACCATTGATGAAATACATGTAGAATTTTCTGGGGTACTATCAAAAAGTTTTATAAGGAAGATGTTGAAGAGTCGTGGGGTTAATACACTATCTAGACATGGTATGAACGCTGGTACCTCTAACGGTAATGCCAAATTAACTTGTGATGAGGTTAAACGAATAAGGGAATTGAAGGGTAGTGATACTTATGGGAATATAGGCAAATTATTTGGGGTGTCGAGTACGGTTATAGGCTCTATCATCAGGGGTGTCGCATATAAGGGTTGTTAGTGGGAACAATTGTCGACATTGCTGTTTTATTCCGAAGGGACAAAAAGGTTCAACCAACTTAAATAAAAAGGGTACTGACGACACAAATTAATCGTAAAATAACTACAAAAACACTTGCTTTTTATTAAAATTATTCGTATCTTTGTAGTCTAAACATTACTATGAACAGAGAGCTTATTATTGGGTCTACAGCCCTTAAACATCACTTCCGAGATTTTAGTAGGTCACCCAAAGATTTAGATATTGCGGTGCAAGACGTTTCTAGTTATAAGACTAGTCGAGATATAGAGTATCTCGAAAACACCGTAATTTTCAAGTATGTTCCAGAGGGTCAAAAATATATTGACCCAGACCTACTATTAACCTTAAAGATGTCACACCTATTTTTCGATAATCGATGGGATAAGCATATGTGGGATGTTCAGTTTCTATTGGGTAAAGGGTGTAAGTATAATGTCGACATAATGATGGAGTTATACGAATACTGGAAGCCTTCATACCCAAGACATAGACGAAGCGATTTGGATATGGATAAGGAACAGTTTTTCACTAATGCCATTAACTACGATGAGAACGAACATGACTACCTTCACACGTTAATCAATCCTGAGCCGCTATACCAAAAGATATTGGTAGAAGGTAAAGAGGTTGAAATAAGTGAAGAACAATTCAATAACTTATCCTATGAGGATAAATTGGAATTGGTTAGAGAAGAAGTCTACGTGATGGCCTACGAAAGATATAGGGACGACCACTTTTTAGTGGCGTATTCTAAAATGATGAAGAAGTTTGTCAGACAACATGCCCCTATTTGGATGTTTCCATTTGTGGTGGAAAATTACCTACAGTTAAACAGAGCAAAATTCAATTTTATAACCCAAATACAAAAACAATTAACCAATGGAAATTAATTTAACAGAAATCAACGCGAAGCTTATAAACTTCAGCTCATTACCAGTAGTGGAATCAAAACGCATTACGGATGAAGATGGGTTTACCATCAGAAAGATTACAGATGAACTATTCATAAAGGTGTACACCTACGAAGATTCGTATGGTGCGGATATAACCACTGGGTTAGAATTCGTTAAAGCCGTAGAAAAACAAGTAACAAATTACGAAGCAATTTAAACAAGAGAAAATGGAAAACGAGAAACTAAATTTCGAAGGAGTAATGACGCTCATTAAGGAGACCTTCCCTGACGTGTCAGATTTTGCTCATTCAGGGGCACCCAATTACGATATTCCAGATGATTTCGAACCGCTACCATCAGATGCAGGTTACGATGTCAAGAGAGAAAGGCGCAATAATTATGCGAAAACACAACCATTAGGAGTTGTTACTCAAGTGGATAGTCACGGTGGTGAAGGTGAAGGTGAAGATTGGTGGAGAGTATATCACTTTGAAACTCACGGCATTTATGTTCAGGTAGAAGGTTTTTATCAATCCTATAACGGAACTGAGTTCTGGAATGGATGGGAAAGTTGCAGTGAAGTAAGTCCAAAGCAAAAAACAATAACAGTTTACGAATAAAAATAGAAAACATGGAAGATAAGAAATTAACATTTGAAGAAATCATGCCTCTCGTAATTGAGATGTGTGATGGTGAGGACGGTGAAGGCGTTTATGGCTTTTGCGATGAGGGCGTATATTACGATGTACCAGCAGACTTCGAACCATTACCAGAAGGTTCTGAGTACGATTACGACCTAGGACGTCAAAGAGATACAAATTATGCGAACACCCAGCCCCTAGGTCATACTGAGCGCATGGCTAGCCATGGTGGTGAAGGTGAGGGAGAAGATTATTGGTCTGTATGGTATTTCGATAAGCACGATGTATATATTAAAGTACAAGGCTATTATCAATCTTATAACGGAACCGAATTTGAAGATGGGTGGGATAGTTGCTTTGAGGTTGTTCCTGAAGAAGTGATGGTAACCGTATATAATGAGAAGAAAAAAGTTTAATTATGGAAGATAAGAAATTAACATTTGGCGAAATAGTTGCAGCTCTCCAAGAAAAATACACTGGAGACCCGAACGAATATGAAGATAATAGTATTCGGGATTTCGCTGAATCTGGCTTTGATTATGTCAGAATACCAGATACTTACGAGCCAATAGTTGAGGTTATAGGTGATTGGCAGAGTAATCGTGATAAGCGTAGCGCAAGGCGTACTAAGTATCTGAACGAGAATACCATTTTAGGTGGATGTGTTGAAGTGGATGGTAATGGTGGTAGTGACCGAGGGTCTGACTGGTGGAGAGTATATCACTTCACTAAACATGATGTTTACCTTAAAATTAGAGGCTACTACACATCTTACGAAGGTGTATCACTAGAAGATGGGTGGGATTCTTGTTCAGAGGTTGTACCGAAACAAGTAATGGTCACCATTTACGAGGACAAAAAGTAATTTAATTGTAGAAAGTGGGGAATTTATTTGACAGAGTCAAATAAATTCCCTATCTTTGCTGTATGAAAATTACTAAAGATACAGTATGGACGTCATATCAGGGGGTTGCGAAACCACTGAACGAACTAGAAGATAGTCATTTAGCTAACATAATTCACCACGTTAAACAGTATGGCGCTTTCGATAGCCACCCAATTGTGAGAGTGTGTGAAGAAATTCTAACCTCAAGAGGTGTGGGATTAGGACTAGTAGACTACGCACAAATACCACACAAGAATCTCAAAGGTCAGTGGGCTGTTTGGGATTACAAACAAAATAGACCTATAACATTTACATCATGAGCGAACAAATCAAATTTCACGGTGGGTGCAATGGATGTACCATGCAGACTAAACAAGGAATAGTCGGCTGCGTGGGATGCCAATTCTTTGAAGGTAATTGGGGCTTACCAGACCTTAACGATTCTCACGCTGATGAAGAACGGCAAATGGCTGAAATTCGTAAGGGGGCTAAAATTCAGGCTATTGGTTTAAACCCAATCCCTAAAGAAGAGGATACTCCTCTCGATGAACAGCTAGAGATAGCTGTTGACGCTGAGGATTATGAGAGAGCCATACTTATTAGAGACCAAATTGCTAAAGAAAAACCTTATAGAGATGCGCTTAATGCGGCAATATCTAAAGGCGACTATGATGAGGCTTCTAGAATAAGAGAAAAGAATAAGAAAGGGTTTTTTGGTAAACTAGGTGATTGGTTTAGCTAAGATGGGAAAGTATAAAATATTAATTTCGTTCGCTACTGGTGATAGTTTTAATAACTATGATACTACTGATAATATTGAATTGGAGTGGGACAACCTAGAGGTAGCTAAAGAGAATTTACAGGCCATCCGAGAGCACGATAAAATGTGTGACTTAGCTAACAATTGGAAAACTAAGTTCGAAGACAAAATTAAGCACTACCAAGACAACGAAGATAAGTTCTGGTTTGTTTCGGAGGTTAAACCGTTACATAATAAGAAAAAATGTTATCACACTATGGTGGCATACGAAAAGGCTCCAGAGGACTTTACGTTGGTACCAGACGATTATTCTGCCCAACATCTCATTAAGTTTAAAGCCGATAACGGTAACTTGATGCAGACCCAAGCATTCTGGGTGGGATATTTCGAATCATTTCAATCTGCCGAAATCATTACGGATGAATCGGATATGAAATACGTCAAATAATAAAATGGCATTTAAAATCAAAACATTACATATCACGGTTGGCCTACCAGCAAGTGGTAAAACTACTTGGGCTTTAGCCGAACAAGCTAAGGATAAATACTCACAAAAACAAGCTGTGATACACTTAGACAATTGGTTAAATCGTGACGAATTCAACAGCTACACTGATTTCGTCAAGTCAACCTTATTTCGTCAATACCGTAAGGAAACGACAATTATTGATGGGTTGTTCTTAACGGTAGAAAATGTCGATAGTTTATTGACCGCTATGAACAATCAGGATATGTCGTTTGATAGGGTAGTAATACACAAGTGGGATGTTGACCGAGAGACATGCATTTGGAACGATTTATATCGTAGAGAAAAAGGTTCTGGTATTACAATAAGTAACGCCAACCTTGACACGTTCAATAGGGAGGAACTAAAGGTGTTACAGAATAAGTTTAACGGTGCAACATTCTCCAAAGTAAAACACTTGGTGGAAAAGAAGGCTCCTTGGCAAGTATTTGCCGACAAGTATGATATCATACCAAATGAGGATGGGTACATTAGTGGACAGACTCGTTCGGGTGGTGGGACTTGGAATGATTGTTGGGATAACGGTGGTAGAATCGAAGAAGAGTGTGCTCCCCAATACATGGACGAATTATATGATATTCTACACAAGATAGATAAGACTATCGATGATGAGCTATATTATAAGATTTTCGAGTATGTTGCTTGGGAAGATGACGAATACGAAGATGACTACTACGGTGGTCGCGATAAGAGAGTGTGGGATAAATTTTCGGTAGAAGGTTTGTACAATTATCTAGTTGAACTTGAAATTATAGAAGCAATAACATGATTTTGATTGTATTGGGACTGATAGTAGTGTCATTTCTTTTGGCGCATTTCGATACTGAAACTGATAACTACTTTGGTTTCGGATTTATGACAATTGCAAGTTGGTTAATCCTATTCGGGTTGTTTGTAATTGGGGTATATGAACTCCTATTCTTTATAGTGGAACACGCATAATTAACATTTAATTGGGTTTAACATGAAAAAGATTGTAATTTACGGTGGTGGTACATTCTCACCTATTAGAAGTCACTTATCGCTATCCACATAAGCATGGAGCCAACATTATGTTCAAAAGTAGTACACCTGCCGAAGAAGTAATTAAATTCATCGAGGATAATATTCAGTTGGGCGTAAAAACGACCTAAGTTAGAAAATAAATTTGCAAGTGTCGAATTTTATTCGTATATTTGTATAACCAAAACAAAAAAGATATGTTTAATAAACTATTCAGTAAAGAACAACTATTAGAGCTTGCACATGGTAAGCCAGTCGCAACTGTAGAAGAAATTCACGAAGAGTTTGATTCTGCACAAGACCGACTACTTCGAGAGTGTGAAGATATTCTAAATAACCTTGAGATACCAACCGAGGGTGAAGTGGAGCGAAAAGCTTCAGACCTAGAGGCTCTTGGTTTCGTTAATTCTGAAACCGTAGAGAATTATAAAATTTTCAAACAATCGGTAGCGAAAGTACAGAATAAAATAGCGTTCACCGAAAATCAGGCATCTGAGATTAAAGAATTGGCGTTCAAGTATCCGTTCGAAAAATTCATTACTTTGGATGAGCTTAACCGTATTTGTGATAAGTATGGTTTGATTCATGCCCCAGTAGCTAACTACATCAAAGATGTTCCAGAGAAGAACGTTCTTGAGATGAAAAATAGAAAACCTTTAGCATTTGAGGATGCAATAGGTAAATTGTACCAATTAGGTGGTATTAAGGACGATACCTTGTTTAGGAGATTTAATATTAAGGATAATATTCTTAACGAGGGGATAATTAGAAAATTATTAATTGGGATAGATGTGGAAACATGGAGGGTAAACTCGATAATGGGATGGTTGGGAGAAGGTTCAACCACCTCAACCTACAGTTTATTTAGACAGTTGATAGGGGATACCCCAGAGCATGACCAATATGTTTTCCAAACCTGTACCGAAATTGACCAGACAGGTCTACAGGTTGCAGCGCCAAAATCTCACTTTAAACTAGAGGGTTTAAATAAGATTACCAAATTTGGATTTGCTGACGTTAGAGAAATTGAAGTTAAAGACCCAGTGGTTTTTGAACTATGTAAGAATAATATTGTGAGAATTATCACTAAGTGGGGTACAGACGATGACCAATCGTATTTGGACGATTCACTAGTGAATCCAGTACTAAATTAAAAATAATTGAAAAAAGATTTGGTAGTTTGAAATAAATTACGTATCTTTGTAGTGTTCTTTGAAATCAAGGTATTAAAAACATAATGGGTGAAGTGTGGTATAGCACACGTAGTTTACTACGAAGGGTCGTTGAAAATACGAACATCCAAAATAACGACTGTTATTAACGATAGTGAGACATACAATTATAAGGGGTAACTCTTATCTGAGTAAATTGTAGAGGTGACTTTAAGTGTTCTCATGGTTCGGGTAGTAAGGTGACATAGTGTAATTCAAACGATAGGTGTAAGCTACTCAGTTAAACCGACAATATGGACGTGCTATGAAGCTTGGTGGTTCGACCCCATCACAGTTGGCAATAAATGGGCGTAGTAAATCACAAACGGGATGACAAGACGTAATAAGACGTAATAAAAGTCGGAGAGGAACAAGTAGTGATGGTTACGAGTTTGGCCATATATGCATTTTAGCTATAAACTTTGGGGTTCGAATCCCTGTGCGCACACAATTAGGTGAGATAAAAAGACTATATTGTTGGGAGTTGCCACTTCCGTAGTAACGGTAATATAGAAAGTGGTCGTTACTGGTCACGCTCCACCTGACGAAACTGACGCATGTTAGCATATTACGCCCAAGTCAGTAAAAATGCGCTGAAGCCCAGTAAGGGATTAAGAGAAGTATCAAGGGATTGATGCACATGTTGGGGTCGTACCCTTCGGTACGCCCCAAAAGTATTGTTTACCGCAGCATCTGAGATTCAAGGTAGGGCTGGGCGTCACTTTGGTGAACGAAGGAAACTTGAACGAATTGGCGAGTCGATAGGGTTGATATACCCTACATACGCATTGGGGTACTCATGCCCCACCTCCCGAAAAGGAGGTTCCAACTACCGTTGGAGGATGGACATGGTTGTTCGGCAGACAACTAGTAGCAATGGCTGGAAAAAATCAGAGGTCACTGTCATACACTGCGAATGGGTGTATCGGTAATTAGGCACCGTAAGTTCTAGTGAAGGGGTGCCCATGCCCCACCAATAAAGGTTCGAACTACCGTTCGAAGAGAGAATGTGTCGACTTCCAACCGACTAAATAGCATTCTTGAAAAAAACAGAGGCAAAGGGGGTTCACTATTAAATGGGTGAAATAGGTAGGTGGAGCCGACAAATCCACTAAGTCGCCAGAGACTTGGGTTCATCTCTGGCGGTTACGGGGGGATAGCTCAGTTGGTAGAGCAGATTGCTAATTAAACGGTTTGAAAAACCATCCAAAAACTACTGGAGGTGCATATGAGTCATATGTTAGCATGTGAAGAAGGTAGTGGGAGGATAATCAGTTAGGTCAGGGGTTCGAGTCCCTTTCCCCTCACAACATGTCTCTTGGCTAGAGACTAGTGCGCCATCGCACGATGAAATGGAGTTGCTTCCATAGAGGTGGACAGCCAGTGTCGTAACAAAAACTGGTAGGGGGAACCACATCCCAAATCAAGTGTAGCTCTAACCCTATTTCTACGGGGACAGCTTAAAAACGGTTTGCTATATGCCATGTGTAAGTAAGAAAGCGTGACAACCGTATTTGTTGGGTGAAAATTATGGTGCGATGGCTCAGTTGGTAGAGCACTTGGAGATGAGGGGCTGTAATACGTCATGTTTCGCCAAGAGGTCGGTGGTTCGAGTCCATCTTGCACCACAACGGGTAGTGAAA
>TARA_R110000868_G_scaffold5681_2_pt1 | contig 18107 bp, 23 predicted proteins | sample TARA_R110000868 | Tara Oceans TARA_R110000868 (sample SAMEA4397489) | marine metagenome | biome: Polar Biome; feature: [SRF] surface water layer (ENVO:00010504); material: water (ENVO:00002006), including particulate matter (ENVO:01000060) such as... | depth 5 m | reverse complement strand
TCATATATACTCCATAGATTTTGGGTGTAATATCCATAGTATTCTAATAGCTCTTTTGCTTGATTAATATTCATATGTTATTTATTATGGGGGGTGATGATAGTAATGACTATCTTATGTTAACTAATAATTAGTTATTTAGGTTGTATAGGCTATTGCCACAATCATGAGATCATTTGTTCTTAAGTAGTCTATGCTATAAGATACATAGTAGTCAGACTTTAGCACTTGAATTTCTAAACATAGTTCTATCTTGTCTTCTATGTTTATATCCATTGTAGCTATTTCGTCAGCTAATCTATCTGCTTCTGATTTATACCCTAGAGATATTGTATCATGTCTGTAGTATTCTACATTTTGTATATAATCTAAATCAAAGAATAGTTGTTCTAGTTCTTCTTTAGATATTTTACCATCGTATTCTATTTCTAACTTGTATAAGTGTAGTCCTAGAGATTCTTGCATAATTATTATTTTTCTTTTTGAACAATTCCGTAAAACTCATTTCCTTTGGAGTCGTATTGTTTACCTTGTTCTGTAGGATATATAGTTTTAGAAATTTTAGGTTTAGATGGTATTTTATATTCATACTTTTTACAAAGTAATCCTAAAGATCTAAGCCTTAGTTTTAATTTTTTATATTTGATATTTTTTTTCATTTTTATTTTTTTTAATATTTAATAATTTATTATTATTCTCCATTTTGCCATATAATATTTTCTCCTTTTTCTTCATAAATTTCTATGGTTGAGAATCCTTTGTTGTCATCAGGTTCTATAAACTCTTCTGCATCCATAGATTCAATTTCACAAAAATTAAAATCTAAGTCGTAATAATTAATATCTTCTTCTTTTTCTATTTTTTCTCTAATTTCATCTCCATAGTCATCACTAAGATGTATTCTTTGCCACGTTGTAATTTTTACGTCTATAATCATAATTATTTATTTAATTTTTTAGCTAGATAAATTTGATAGTTATTTAATCCAGATTTTTTTAAAGAGTATAACCAGTATTGATAATCTTTTGAAGTATCAATACTTAAATCTATTAATTTTTTTTGATTGATAGTTAACTCTGTAGGATTAAATCCAGCTGTTATAAAATCCGCATCTGTCATAATAATATAATTAAATTAATTAAAAAAAAGCCCCTATCTCGTGGGGCTAGTCCGTCTTTTCTAACCATTCCTGTATGAATTTACTGTAAGGACAGGGTTTCACTATATACTACAGATTAAAACTGAGGGCCGTTAGTACTGTGTGGATAGACTGCTTTATATCCTCTCAGAATTGAAGATACTTTTACTCCTTACTCCTCTAAAATGTTTAAAGTTTTAAGTAGAAACTCTCATAAGTTTCATTTAGTGTTACATTAATTTGGTTGGCTGTTTTATCAAATGTATAAGGTTTAATTTCCCCGTATAATTCTGCCATTTTCTTTTCTATTAATGCTTTATCTCCAATAATTTCATTAGATATAATGCAGTCATGTTCTTTTATGTCCAGAAAGTTTATTTCTTCTTCTTCTTTTTCTTGAAATGATTCTTCTTTTGTATAAGGAGATGCCATTCTTTGAAGCTCATCTTCATTAGCTGTAGGGAATATGATACTTAAATTGTCCTGTAGTTCCAACTCTTCTTCAGTGAATAGAGTAAGTTCTGCTGAAAGATTTGTAGATGATGTACTTTGTTTTTCAAGGTCTTTGAAGTTGTTTATATTATCTACTACATCTACATTTGTGTCATATGACATTTTAATAAATCTATCTACATCCTCTACCGCATAATTTAGAGCTAATGTTTCTTGTCTAAATTGCTCACGATTTTGGTCATCTTTTTTTTCTTCTATTTCAAGTTTAACATCTTCATTAGATTCAGATATAGGCAGATGATTATTATATTCATTCATTAGTTCTTCAGGAGTAACAATTTTAATATCTCCTTCATACATCTCTGGTGGTCCAACATCTTCTCCAACTGGTTCTTCGGCAAGGATTTTATCTGCCCATTCTTTACGGTCATCAAATTCAGGGATACCTGCAGCTTCTAATAATTCAACATCACTTGGATCAATGTGTTCTACTAAAGATTGTAGTTCAATTAATTCATCTGTACTTATACTTTCAGACTGTAATTCTCCACGTATGTATTCTAATCTATCTTCGGGACTTTCCTCAAAGTTTATATCTCTAAGCCTTGCTTGGATACTGTTAGCTTCTTCTGTAGCATTAACTTCTTCAGGTTCACCTTCTATAGACGCTACTCTTTGGTAGTACTCATCATCCGATTCAATGTGAATCTCTGGTCCATTTAACTGACCAATGTTACTTGAGTCTGCTTCAATTTCAGCATCCATCTTAGCCATCTCTTCATGTAAATCAGCTCTTGCCAATAAAGATTCTTGCTTATTAGTGTCATCTACTGTTGTAGCAATAGCATACTCATTCATAATTGTATGATGAAGTTTTTGTTGAGATGTTTGCCATTTGTTTAACGGCATATCCGAAATTCCAAACATAAGGATTTTGTATAGTCCCCATAATGTATCAGAATCTTTATATGTGTGTTGAGGTTTCTTACGTTCATTCTTAACTCCAGATGCCTGATTGGGAGTAAGTAGATCTAATTCAAAATATAAGGCCCCCATGACACAGCCATATTCATCTATTGAAAGAGGCATTGCTTTCATACGTTCTTTTTCTAGAATGATTTCATCAAAATGTTTATTAGCATGAGATGCTAATTGTTCAATTACATTATCAGCTTCATCTAGTGCAGTTCCAGTATGTTTTCTTAACCAGTACATTCCTTCTGAACCTATGAATGATGTATTGTTATCGTATATAAATCCTCCTACTGCACAAGAGAATTTAACCATTTTGTTATATGAGTTTATCCATGTGAATATTAATCCCATGTCTAAATCTTTGTCTGAATGTAGGTATATATTTCCTCTTGCAATATCTCCTCCATGAGAATGAGTATATTCTGCACGATCTATTGTAAAGCCTGCTTTATTAAGCTCTTCTTTAATTTTATCTATAACATGCCCGTGGGATATTACTGTATATGTTTTTGTTTTTTTGGGTAGTGGTATAGCTCTTAATATGCTTTCACTACTAATTATTGTTGAGTTCTTTGTTTTTTTCATTAGAATAATAATGTTTGTTTATACATTGGTAATACGGATTCAATTTCTTTTCTAATTATTTTTAGATAATAATCATAATTGATATTGTAATCTTCAAACTTTTTATTAGGATCTATTTTTATTGCAACCTGTTCAAGAACATTGGCAGCTTCTACTTTGATAGTTTTTATTATAACATCTCCTTTTTTATAAGAATGTGTTATATGTCCTGCAATGTCAGTTACCGTATAAGGTTCTTCTACAATTTTTCTTTCTTCTTTTATAAGCTTACATCCTTTTTTGGATATATAATAACGTACTGTTTTTTGAGTATCCTGATTATAAACATCCCCATTTTTAAGACAAGTTTGTTTAATTTTCCATAACCCTTTAGCTCTAATTCCTGCACAAAAATCATATATGTTTTTACAATTTTTTACAGTCTCTTCTATGTCTAGGTCATGCACGAAATAATTATATATAGCAATAGCTTTTATGCGGTTACTTTTATTTTTATGAAGATCTTTATTTATTTCAAATCGACCTTTGCATTTAACAGGATAATGATAATATTTATCATCTATTTTTTTAATTAGAGGCTTAGGATACTCTTTCTTAAATAACTCTAAAGCTTTATCTAAGGATATTTCATACCCTTTAAATATACCTATGTAATTATTTACATCCCAGATGATGAGCTTTTCATATAATTCATACTCCAATACTAGATTTGTTTGTAGTTCCCACTCTTTACATATTTTATCATATAGAGGTTCGTATTCTTTAGGGAATATAATCTCACCACCATCAGTGTTAACCATTATAGGTCTTGCTCCAGGTATTTCTTCACACAAACGTTCCATGAGTTGAACCAATAATAATTGTCCGTTACATGTAATCTGCATTGTTAAGAAGCTGTCCTTTAGAAAGCTATGCTTATCATTACTCAATCCAAATGCCGAATTCAATACAATCTTAAATAGATAATTCAATGGATTAGACTTTGGATACTTTAACCTCTCATCATAAAACCATTCATATCTTGGACAGAATATCTCTGAGGGTAGGTGAGCTGGAGCCCATCCATTCCTTATACATAGGTTAGGATAGTATGACTTAACATCAAAAGATTTAACCATTATACTTTCTGTATTAGTATATAAACCTCTTTTTGCACCATGAATTCCACCTAATGCAAATGAAAAGTTTAATCCTCTGTAGGTTACTTCATGTTTAAAACTCCCTTTTAAATTTTCACCATCTAATTTTAAACTCTTAAATGTATTTAAGGTTGATTGAAGTGTAGGGGTAATAAATTTAATATAAGGTAATATAGCTTCTTGCAAGTAAATTATTTTCCTGTAGGTTTGCATCTCCTTAAGCTCACGATATTCAATATCCATATCTTTGGATAATAAATCCATCAGTATAGCTTTAACTAATTTAGGCTCTGATAAGTTTTGTAGATCTAAATTAAAATATTCCGAAAGATCATCTCTTACTTTTATTTGTTCTCTATTTAGATTTAGTAGCTCTCTAGTAGATAGGCAATCATTAATGCAATATAGTGTAAGCTCTAGAATTTCTTTTTGATTAAGTTCATCTTCGGGATTACAGTTCATGTCCATAATGTTATGCCAATCCATATTATATTGTAGCCATTTTAGAGATGCAAACTTTTGTTTATTATTGTAATTGTTAATAGCTGCTAAATCAATTTCTTTAAATGGTATATCCGATATACGATATTGTAACCATCCTTTCTCATCCTTTAAAGCAAATAGTTTTTGTACAAATTTGAATATTTCATTAGCAATTGTTTTTCCATCACTTTTATGTAGCATACTAGCTTGTTCTAAACAAAACATTGCAACTTGTGAATCAAAACTTAAGCCATTGTAAGATACTATATAGTTCTTTTCCTTTATTAGTTTGTTTAAAAATTTTATATAAGGGATAAATTGATTTTCAAAAGGAGATACTTCAAATTTTACAATGTCATTTGGATTCTTAATATTTATATAAATTGCAATAAAACAATTTTTAATTGTTTCATAATCATATACATATGTTTTTTTCATAAACATTCATAGATAAAAAAAGGGCACTGATAATCAGCACCCTTTTTTGTGTGAGTAATAGTTTTTATTTTAAAAACTTTTTCCAGTTGAAGTCTTTATTAAAGGCATACATTTCTAAGAATGTTTGAATCTCTTTAACATCACGAATATAATATTCATGAAATGAATTAATTAATATTCTTTGTTGTTGAAATGGTTGCGCTTGTAACATAGACTTATTCTTGTTAGGTTTAGGTAATCCGTTTTCATCATAACGAGTTACCCAATGGAAGCTATCTTTTTTTATTGTACCAATAATTCCTAAAATTTTATTAGTAGGATCAAATATTAATTCAGTAAAAGGACAGGTGTCATCCATAGGCATTCCTGTGAAATTTTGTACAGGCTTATTGTCATCTCCAATAAAGATGTTTGTTATAAGTAGTACATTTGATTGATTAAGGTTACTGGTTTCTGTTGTGTTTGCTGACATATTAATTTATTTTGGTCAAATATATAGAATCTATTACAATTCTACAAGACCTAGTTCATATTCATAAGGTAAATTATAGATGTGGTTATCAAAATGCCACTTAGCTTTATCGTATTCTTCTTTAGCTTTAAGTTCCCATAAGGCTAAAGATTGTGCTGATACAGGGTAAGTATACACCATGTTATTTTTATCTACAACAATGAAGTTGAACTTAAGTTTCCATGGCCTATTATTGTCATCGGGTACTAAGGCTAAGATTAACTCTTTGTATATAACGGCTTGTAGCCAATACCTGTATATATCTACAGAACTTTCCCAATCTTTTAACTCTTTAGATGTAGTCTTAAGGTCTGTTATATATATAGTTTCATTTTCATAATCAACTAATACACAATCTATTATTCCTTTAAGTCCAAAAGGATAACCCGAAAGTTCACATTTAAGTTCTACTTCTTTACGAACATCCGTTTTAATTGTATTGGTTGTTAATAGTTTCAAGGCTTTAGGTGTGGAGAGTATAGCTTGAGCTTTTATTTTTGATTTTGTAACCATGTCCATGTCTACAATAGTCTTTCTTTCTCCTTCTATTAATGCTGACCAATAAATTTCTGTTTCTGGAGTTATAACTTTCTGAAGTCTTTTCTGATCAGCAGTTAACATTAATCCATCTGAATCTTTTCTTTTTGCACTGACTAACGTTTGATATAAATCCTGTAGTTCTAATTCATTTAGAATTTCACGATGAAGTTCTTCTAAATCAGGTATTATACAAACTTCTTCTTTTTTTATTTGAGGTTTAGCATATGTTTTAAATACATTGTCTATTACTATTTTAAGGCCTCCTCCTGGAACTTTCGCAGGCATTACTATAAATTTATCATCAAAGTTTTCTGGCTCTAGTACGAAGCAGTGTAGTAACTCTCCTTCTTTTAAGTGTTTTCCTTCTAATTCTTCTCTTTCTTTAAGTATGTAGTCTCTGTAAAATATCTTAGGACTACTTAGTAATTTTCCTAATGAGCTAAAGCTTAAATAGAATTTTTCTTTTAAGAATTCTTCTTTAGATATTTCTCTATTTGAATCAACATTGTTTGTTTCAATCATAATTTATTTTTGTATTTTGGTTTTAACACAGGTTTAAATGTAAACATTTCACTCTTTTCCATATTTATAGATTTATATTCCGATAGGATAAACTTCATGTCATCAGTGCTTGTTTTTTTTCCTGTTTTATTTTCATATGCTTTTAGTATTTTCATAATATAATCCAGTGTATATTCTTTTGGTAAGGGTATATCAGGTGCTAATTCTTGTATGTAAATTAATATACATGATGATTGAGATATACTAGAACTAGCTACATATAAACTGTTTATTTTTTGACTCATCATACATAATATATAGATGAAAGACTTTTCTATATTACATGAATCCATTATAGCTATAGCCATAGCTTCGTTATCTGTTGATCCGTTGATTATTTTTTTTAATGAAAGATAATCATTCATTGTTAAAATTCTTCCTTGATTTAACATAATTAAAAATTAAGGGGTTGTTAGCCCCGTTAAATTATTCTAAGATATTGTTTACTACTGCGTCATTAAAGCATAAGTATGTAAACTTACCGTTATCCATATTTATTAGCTTTCGACCCAAGATAAATTTAAGATCTGAACCTAACACTTCTGTTTGTAATATCTCAGCCATTCTATCTTTTACTTTATCTGTAAAGTCATCGTCTTGCATATTGAATTGAATATGATTAAGCAATCTAGTTGTTATAACAAATGCTATATCACCTCTGTATTTGTCTTTTCCTTTGATAAGAGACTTTAGTTCTTTTTCTATATCATTAAATGATTTATCTGTATTTAATAATTCTTTAGATGTAATTAGCTTATCCATTTTGTTGTGAATAAATGAAGTAAATTGTGTAGTAACTTCAATACCTAATGATCCTTCACCTAATAATTGAATCAATTCTAAATTTTCAGGGGTATTAAAGTCAGAAATAGTGCTTATAGTATTAAAGAATAAACTTATACTTCTAGCATTAACTTCAGCACTATTTTCATTCCCTACTATTTCTGGATTCATTAATATAAAATTTATACATCTGCTATCAATCTTATTTTTATCAGCCCATTCTGCCCATATTTCAGCATCCCATCCTAATTCTACACTCATGTATCTAGATTTTTGTGCTGGATCTTGATCCGTTACATTATAAATTCCATCATCTGGATTTGAACTAAGTACTATCGTCCATCCTTTAGGTAGGCTCCATGATGCATACTCTTGACATAGAACTAATTCCATTACAGCCTGAGTAAATCTTTGACTCGCACGAGTATAATCATCAAGTATTAACAAGCCAGGTCCTGTTTTTCCAGCAATCCACTCAGGTGTTGAGTAGGACATTCTAGATTTATTGGATACCATGTAACCTAAAGGTGTATAAGAAGCCATTGCTGCTTCAGCTACCCACATACCTGACATTTTTCCTTGTTCATCTTTCTTTACCATTTGGTATTCAACCACAGGTATACCAATTAAATCTCCAATTTCTTCAAATGTAGATAAAGATAATTTTACAATATTTTCTTTTTTGAATCCTATTTCTTGACCAACTTGCTGTATTGTGCTTGTTTTTCCTAGACCTGCACCACCAATTACATTTAATGCTGTTGGTACATGGCCTTGAGCCTGGATAGTTTTATTGGTATTGATGATGTGATTAAGAACTTTTTTTAATTCTTTTACGTTTACTTTTGATGTTGATTTTTTGTTGCTCATGTTAAATAAAAATTAGTTAGTTTAATTGTATACATTTTCCTGGTAACTCATTGTTGATTTCAGATTTACTGGAATGAACCCATAATATATTACCTCTGGTATTTGTTGGTGAATAAGCTTCTCCATCTGTAAGGTATATTAGACAAGAATACTTTTTTAAATTTTTGTTATATACATCAATCACCGGTTGAAATGCTGTTCCTCCTCGCCCTTTGATGATTAATGGTTTTTTAGGATTGAATTTGAATTGATCGTTTATTTCTGTATCACAAAGTATTATATCAATATCATGTCCTGTTTTATGCATATGATGTAATTCATTTTGGAATTCATATAATTCTTCTTGGCATACTGAAGCTGATGTGTCTATTGCAACTAATATGTGTGAAAAATAATACTCTTTAGATCCAGGCATACCTATGAACCGCTTACTTGATTTTCGTCTTGTTTTGTTTACCCATGTTTTAGTAGAAGTTCCGATAAATCTTTTCATAAAACCTTTCCAATTAAATTTTGGTGGTTCAATATTATTTAATCTATCTAATAACTCTTCAATATTATTAGGTATTGTTCCAGGCTGACTTTTTAAATCCTTAACGATAGTTCTTAATAACGATTCAGTATTCTTATCTAGCATTTTTTTAACGGCTTCAGATGCTTGTGTTACTTCATCCCAATTATGTTGAGGCACTTGAATTTTATTTCCTTTTCCGTCATCTGCTTCAGACTCTCCTTTACCCATAGCATTTAAGCAGTTCTTTAGAGCTTCATCGTTATCTTTATTTTTGTTATTTAATAGTTTTTCATAGTACCAATTTGTATTTTTGTTGGGTAACAATTCTTTATATTTATCCCAAGTGCATCCTCCTTCTGGAAGCATGTCTTTAGGAATAGTTTGGTTGATGTGTATATCCATCGCAATATTTGCAAGTTCTTTATCTTTAAGGTGATTGTATTCACTAAGATGAAAATTAATTATATGACCTAACTCATGGAGTAGTAGTCCTTGCTTGTGTTTATCAGATAGTGTGGTCCAAAAATCAGGATTTATTATTAACTTATACATAATTCCTTCTAGACCTACACCAGCTGTTGAAACTTTGTTTGATATATCTTTTTGTAAACTTAGTAATACTGAACCATAGAATGGCATTTCATACAAAAGTTCTTTGCTTATTTTCAGTACGTTTTTAATCATTATTTATTTGAATGTTATCATTTTCTAATGTGTTTCTTGAGTTTAATACCATAGTCTTTATAACTTGTATATAGTATTTTTCTGCGTAATGTAAATTGTCTTCACTTATATAGTTACTTGTTGCTAACTTAAATAAATCAGTAAAGGTGTATTGTCTTAGGTTGTCAATATCTTTTGATATAATTAATTTTATTGAATCTTCTATTTGTAAAGGTATTTTTTTATTAGCTCCTGTTTGTAGCATTATAGCTAGTGCAGCAATTACGTTATCTTTATTAACTGTTTGTACTATATTAAAGCCAAGCTTTATATTTTCTTCATTTGAATTAAATAATTTTTCTAATTGTTTTAAATTCATTTTTAGTTTTTATTAAAAGTGGTTGTAAAAATATTTTGGTATTCTTTATACCATGTTGTTTAATACAATCTGCTACATCTTTTTCTACTTCAAAATTAGTGTATGGTATGTTGTATTTTTTTTGGTACTTTAATGCACTATTTTTTCCTGCTACATCATTATCAAACAGTACTGTAATTAATTTGTACTTTGATTTGTAGTATTTAATCTGTTGGTCGTTGATGATAGTATTTTCACTATCGGGAGCAATACATTCAATGTTAGGAAATCCTAATTTTTTGAATGCTATTATATCTTTGAGTGATGATAATATGATTAACCATTGACCTTTGTATTCTAGTTGGTCGTGTCCTTGTAGGTAATTTTTAACCTTTACGAATTTAAGTCTAGGATTTTCAGGGTTGTATATCTTATATAGTATATTGTTTTTATTAAAGAATCCATAGCATAGATTGTATGAGAAGTCTTTGAATGTTGTTAACTCTCCTTTGACCATCTTGAATTTATAATATTCTAATGGCTTTATGTTGTATTTCTCTAGGTCTGATGAGCCTATTTTATATTGAGTCCAGTATGTTTGGTCTGCTTTATTCCAAGGTCTTACCTTACAGTCATCAACTGTAAAAATAGGTTTGACTATATCTACTGTTGTATATGTATCATAATCTCCTTCTTTATAAAAATCATAAGTTTTTTGAAAGGCTGCATTTCTTGAGGGTAAGTTATATAATAGCTGTATTAAATCTACAGCATCCCCTTGGTGTCCGGATGAAAAATCTTTAAATTTATATTTCCCGTTATCATGCATGTAAATTATCATAGAGGGATTGGTATCATTTTTATTAAAGATTGATTTTATAGATACAGATTGTCCTGATAACCGTTCTTTTAAATTTAAAAACTTTTCAAATACCCATTCATTAGGTACTGGAAATGTTTCTGTTGTGAATATTAATGTATTTAGTCCCATAGTTATGATATATATATTATTAAAAAAGGTGGAGAACATATAGTTCCCCACCTCTAATTGGTATTAGAATTATTATCCTTCTACTGCAAACGGATCATCATCAGATCCGTCTACTGCAAATGGATCATCTTCTCCATCTGTACTGAATACAGGAGTATCATCTTCTGGTGCTGCAGCAAATGATGCTATAGGTGCAGTTTTACCTTTAGTTTCAACATCTCTTATTTTATCAAAAATTAATACAGTATCCGCATCTGATTCATTTGCAAACAACTTATTTCCTTTTACATATTTAGGTAGATACATAAAGTATTGTGGGAATCCGTCTGGCTTTATCTCTTCATCTCCTCCTATACACCATTTAAGGAATACATCTTTGAAGTCACCTGAGTTATTAAATTCTTCAACAACTTTTTCAATTGTATCATATTTACCACTTGTTCTTTCTAAGAAGTCAGAACCTATTTCTACACATATCTGTTTGATAACTTTTAATATGTCATCAACCATATTAAATTTGATATCTTTCCAGGCTCCATCTTTGTATGGCCACTTACGTGTTTTAATTCTTCCTGTTTGTCCTAAGAATTTTCCTTTAGATTCATCTTTTTGATCATAGAACCATCCGTCAAAGTTTTCACCAATGGGTTTAGTTTCAAGGTCTAATACTACTTCATATGCTGATTCACCAGCTTTAAGATACCCTGGTTTTCTTAAAGCTATGTTGTTAATTTTACACACATGATTTCCTGGACTAAATGATTTTGGTAAATTACCCGTTCCTCCTACTTTTACATTACTTGTTTCAATTCCCATTTTTCTTTTTTATTTTAGGGTTATTTTTTATTTGATTCATCTTTTCCTGGGGCATAAATCTTTTCCCAATATGTAATGAGCTCTTCATTACCTTTATCATCATCAACAAACTCACTAATTAATACGTGGTCTTTCTCTAGATATCTATGTCTTCCTCCAGCTCCTACATCTTCTGAGGCCGTAAAATTAATAAAGTTTTGTTTTCCTTTTCTATAAATGTATCCAATTGCATCAGCTTTAAAGGTGGCGTTAAATTTACATTTTTTTGCCATCATTATATCTATAGATGAGAAATCAACACCATCTTTATTGAGTGTTGCATATGTACTATGAGCTACTATAATTAATTTAGGAGCACATTTTTCTAGCTTAGTTATGACATCTGTAAAGACATCGGCAACTAAAGCATAACCTTTTCCAAAGGGTAGATGCATTACTGTACCATACTTAGCTTTCCCTGAACTTTTATGAAGCTGTCCATTCTCATCAGCTAAAAACCACTTGGCTCCATCTGGTGATGCAGCATATCTTCTTTCTGCTTCAGGTAAACACATCTCTTCTAAAGCTGAAGCAGTATCAATAGCTATAAAAGTATAAGGATACTTAGCTTCTTTAATTGCTGCACATACATCATCTACATCACTAATCTTTTTAATAGGATAAGACATAGCATCTATAGCTAATGATCCTTCTTCAAAATCTAGTATTAAACATTTAGGTAACTTACTTAGCGTTGTTGTTTTACCCACCTTAGGTTTAGAGAATATTATCATTCTCTTGGGGGTATTAACTGTTGCTTTTCTTGGAGCAAGGGGTAAATTAATTTTAGCCATTATCCTTTCATTATTTTATTAAGCCACGGTTTCATACTAACAGGTTTTCCTGTAAGCATTGCAGCTAAATCCCTAATTGTTAATTCACTTATTGGTGAGTCTTGATCGGGGTCCGGTATTTGAAACTCATCTGCATCATCATCATCAATTACTATTGGTGTTAACTCATCAAGAGGGATTAAATGCATTACATCTGAGCTGTGACCAAAAGGTTTATGAGAATATACAGCTGGATCATCCCAATTAGAATTGTATTTCCACTTGTATAGTGTACGTGTCTCATCCTCTGAATCATAATCCCTACTAACTAGTTCTGTATATATATCTTTTTCATCTTTAAATTCACTAGGAAAGAATGCCAGAGATAAGGGTGTTCCAAATGCCATCTTTGGTATATATATAGGATTAATTATTCCTAACTTTTCAAATACCTTGTCATGTTTAATTTTTAACTGGGCTATTTTTTCTTTTTTTGTGAGCCCAGTACTCACGTTGTTTGTTTTTATTCCCATTAGCTTTTCTTTTTTATTTGGGGTTCTTGTGGTGGTGTTAAAGCATCTGCAATATTCATGTTATGAAACTCAGCTTTAAAGAAGCTCATTCTTCTGTCACCTGTTCTTGTTTTTAATACGTGTGCTACTAGTACTGTATCGTCCTCTATTATATACCTATCTGGACCATATGTTGTTATGTGTCTTAGTGCTGGTATATCTAATACGATAAGCATATCAGCATGTTGATTAAGTGCATCAGCTCCAAAGATATCTCCTGCTGTAGGGTAGTTACCATACTTGCCGTTCTCACATCTTGTTGGGTTCTCTATATCCCTATTAAGTTGTGACAGAATTATAAAAGCAATAGGATATTTTTTCTTTAGTTCTGTACATACTTCACCTAGCATATTAAGCTTATCATTAACCGATTGGCCTTTCATTTTCTTAAGTAGTACTGAGTGATCTAATGTTACTATTGTTTGACAATAAGTTTTAATACCTCCTTCCGGAGTAACTGCATGGGTATCCATGTATTCTATGATTTCACTTCTAAATTCTTCAGGTGTGACCGGATCATCTATAATATCTATGGGATACTTAGATGCTCCTCTAGCATACTGAGCACATTTTTCTAACAACTCATCTGATATTTTGACACCTTCTGTTTCAGCACTAAGTAGATACTTATATGTTTGTTTACTAACTGAAGAGAACTCTCTTATCTTGGAATTTTTAGCAACCATTTCTAATTGAAACTCTAATGCTCTTATTCCTTGTCCTTTGTTAAGTTTAAATCCTTCACGTATCATTTGATCTTTCATCAAGGTTTTTCCTCCTCCAGGTCTTGCTGCAATAATTGTTATAGAATTGTATTCAAAGCCTCCTATGCCTGCATCATTAATCTTTTTCCATGGAGTCTTGAAACTTTGAATCTGTCCTTGTTGCATCTTCCGCATGTAGACAAGAGCATCTTTATAGGATTGTGCGTGTGATTTCCATTTCATACTACTCTTGTTTTAATTTTACGTTCAGGTGCATAGTCATCATCAGAATTTAATATGTCACAGTAGTTAGCTAATTCAGAACTACTTGTTCCGTCCACTAATTTCTTAATGAAATACATTGCTGTTCTCATATACATATAGTTTTTTAATCTGTACTCTTCAACATACATTTCTGTAGCCTTGAGTATTGTATCCCAATCGTACTCATACTCTTGAAAAAACCACATGAAGTTATCTTCAATATTTTTTTTATTTCCTTTAGCATATTTACCGCTTGGTAGTTTATGAGTAGGGAATAAGTCAAGAAACTCTATTATTTTATCTTTAAAATCAGGACCTAACAACTCTATATTTTTGAGCTTTTTAATAGGTTTAAATAGTATTTCAAAACTTTTTATTAGCTGTTCTCCTTTAGGTGTTAGAGTACAGTCGTGGTTTATATATATCTTAGGTATTTTATCTCGTATCATTTGCTTTCCTAGTTCCGATAGATGTAGGCTGTTGTGCAATTTATATAAGATTTCATACTGAGAAGCTGTTAACTTTTTACTAATTAATTTATTAAAAAAAGCAGATTGTTTTAGCATAAAACGTTTTAATGAGGGCTACTAAGATACATACTTTTACCATATGATAGGTGTTTTTTGTTCTTTTTCTAGTAGTTTATTTATTTTATTGAATATATCTAAGAAGTCAGAATCATCTGTTATTTCAGGTATAAAAAACTTGAAATGATTTATTCCTTTTACGTTAACGTGCATGCTTTCAACATCTTGTCCTATAAATACAAAGATTGTTTTCAATGTTCTATAAGATATATCATTAAGTAATTTTTCAGTTATAGGTTTCCATAATTCATAATGGCCTGACTTATTATCTACCGGACAAGTCAGTGCTGTATTTAATAACATCACTCCTTGTTCAGGAAGGTACTCAAGAGAGTTCCCTAACCCATCTTTAATACTATTTAATTTTTTAGTAAAAGGGTTGGATGTATTACTAAAAGCTATACCATCTGCCTCACCTTTGGTAGGGGTAGGGTAAGCATTAATGAACACAACTTTTACTTTATCTAAAGGACATAAGTCAAATGATTTGAATATATCTTTTAGTGGTGGTGTGAAATGTTGACCTTCTCTTGTCTCATTCATTAATCTATCTAAAGCATTGCTGAATGATTTATGCTGAAATGTTTCAGACATTATATCTTTCCAGGAAGATGCTTTGTATTTTTCTATTAATTTATTTATTGTATCTTTGATTCTAATCTCGTTACTCATGGATGATAAAAATTTAAGTGAAAAGTTATATGTTGGTATCACAAAAGATACCGTCATAGATATTAAAGTTAATGGTACTTTCTATGCAGATCTTAAAAGAGTATTTGTAGATATGTTACTTGAGGGTGAAAATAAAGATGGTATATCTAAAATTCTTGCTAACATTTCAAAAGAAAAGGTTACTAATACTAAAGAGTATCGGTTGTATGTTCTCTATATGTTACTAACGCAGATAGAACTTGAAGCCTCTGCACAAGGACTTACTTCTAAAGTACCTCTTATTCCTTTAAATCCAGAGTTTCGTGAAAGTTAATATTCATGAATGAACCCATCTGTATAATAGTTTCTATAACTATAGAGAGTTCTGCTTTAGAGCATTTAGCAAATGATTCATATACAACAACTTTTTTATCATTAGTGTAGGACATTCCGCATTCTCTTTTGACAAGCTTTTTCATTTCATTTACAGTCTCACCTTGCTCGTCAGCTAATTCTTTAATACATACATGTATCTTAGCCAACTGAGCTTTGGTATTATCATTACTCTTAAGTTCAAAGAGTGCTTCTACCTCAGCTCCTTCAGATATAGAAGTAAGAAACAATTTATATTGTTCTTTACTTAAGTTAGTTGGCATTATTAATTGCCCGTTTTTCTTTTTTAATTTTAATACTAATATTTGTGTACTCATTGTTCTATGTCTTCTAGTTCATCTACATGGTTTGATTCTAAATCATATGTGGCATGATACCAAGGTTTTTTATCAAGGATGTTTTCCATTAGTTCTATATTAGAGTATCTTTCTTCACATGTATCATCATCAGACGCATGAGGTTGAGGTATAGAGCATTGACATTCTACAGTTGATTCAATTTCATCGGGTGTTAAACTTTTCCATTTTAATTCATCTGTTTCATATGTGTATTCATAACAGCCTATGTAATCACTATTTAGTTCTTCAGAGTTCAACATAAAATTAACACTAAATAGTTTACATGCTTTTATAAGATGTACCGGATCAGGACTCCATTTAGTTTCATAACATATACTTTGTTCATCATTAATATTTATATCAAAAAACCAATTGTTTACACTTACACTAGGGTCTAGTAACAGAAATTTTTGTCCCTTATCCCTAGATAATTTTTCCATTTTTTGAAAGACATTCATTATTTTTTCAACTTGTTTTGTATCTCCATCAAAGGTTACAAAATTTGAACACCAGTTTGCCATATTATTTATTTGTTTATAATTTGAAATTGATTTGAGTTTTTAAGTTCAATCTTCTTTTTTGCTCTAGTGATTGCTGTATACATCCATCTGGCTTTATTCCAGCTATCAGATAACCAATCACAATCTATATATACATTGTCCCACTCACTACCTTGACTCTTATGAGCAGATGTAGCATAACCATAGGTTGCAATATTAACAGTGTTCAGCCACTTTTTCTTAAGGCCTGAAGAATTTCCTTTAGTTAATAGCTTTGAGTCACCAAGGGTACTATTTGACATCAACATTGAAGGGTGAATAGATGGTTTATCTAACTGAGGTAACAGTAAAGTAGTGAAGGTTCCCATCATGCCTTCTATTCCATGACTAATAAAATACATTTTATATGTAGAATAAATAGGTTTATTCATATACCCTGTATTTATTCTCTCTTCCCATGATTGTAAAATCCTTGGATGCGTTATTGTATAGAATTCCCCATTTAGAAATTGTTGATTGCTAACGGAAATTAATTTTTCTCCGTCAGCAATAACCTCTCCTGAGTCTTCCTCAAATTTTACTCTTCTGATCTGATTGTTGTATCTCATACGGGTTAGATTTGTAGAGACAATTACAATGAAATCATTATTATCTTGTATATCAGTAACTAAATCAGTACTAAATATTTGTTTGATTTTAAAATCGTCAGCTTCTATGTTTAGGATTTGAACACCTTGGTTATTACGTAAATGGGTTGCAACATCTAAAATATTACCTTCGTTTCTAACTACTTCGTTTAATTTTATTTTCCAATTGGGATTAAATAAATTACTTATTTTTTCCCAGGTAAATATCATAGGGTCTTTTCCTACAGGTTCTAATTGGAAATCATCTCCTATAAAAACAAGTCTTGCTTTTTCCCTAATGGCATCTTTGATCAAATCTTCAAATAATTTAGCATCAATCATTGATGCTTCATCAACAACATATATTTTATTTTTTTTTAAAGTTTTTGTTTTTTCAAAAACTCCGGTGTAGGGATTAGGTGCCCCATATAAGATACTATGAAGAGTACTAAACCTAGATGAGTCTATAGTATCACTCATAAATTTATTTTTTAACCTTTTTAATGCGGCATTAGTAGGAGCTAGTACATCAGCATTACAATAAGTTGCAATGTTTTCAGCAAGTGTTGTTTTACCAGTACCTGCGTTTCCTGATAATAAAAAGAACATATCAGGGGATATTAAAAACCTATCAAGTAATAATAAGGCTTTCTTCTGATCTATGGTATAAGTTATTTCATCAACTCGTGATTCAAATATTTTACGTGGGTTATTCATATATAATAAGTTTTGTGGTTGGTTGATGATAGTAATGGTACTGTTTATACTAATTTGATTTCTTGTATGGATTCCTAGATTTATTTAATTTAGGAGCTTCTTTTAACATTAATCTAAATAGATAG
>TARA_R110000868_G_scaffold184980_4_pt1 | contig 18111 bp, 26 predicted proteins | sample TARA_R110000868 | Tara Oceans TARA_R110000868 (sample SAMEA4397489) | marine metagenome | biome: Polar Biome; feature: [SRF] surface water layer (ENVO:00010504); material: water (ENVO:00002006), including particulate matter (ENVO:01000060) such as... | depth 5 m | reverse complement strand
TCCTAACGTTGCTACTTGTGCATCTTGTGCTGTTGGATAACCTTTATTAAAAAATGCTGTTTGCTCATTTTGGGTTAACATAAAACCACTAGCACCATTAACAGATTGTGGGCTTCCCATTGTAGCCATTTTATTTAAGTCTATATCTAATAAATTACTCTCTAAAGTATAACCTAAATAAGCGCAGCCCTGTCTAATTAAATCAACATCATATATAGCTTTAAAGTATCTTAGTCTAGGAAAGTACAACTCTTTTAACTTTAATACCGCTTGTAAGAATTGATACAAAACAAAAGCCAACATAATAAACAAAGATGCTAAGTGTAAAGCTGCTGCTATTAATCCTAATGGAATGTCTGTAAAGTTAGCAACCGAATGGGCTATCTCCATTATTATATGTGCTACTTGGTAGCTTACCATTAAAAGATTAGCTATTCCTATAGCCTGTTGCTGTATTAAATCATCTGGTACAATTAAATAAGGTACTTCTATAAGAAATGAATCAGCTAAGAAACCCTTTTTTCTCATCAACTCCCAAGTAAGTAAACTAGCATCTGTAAAAAAATGCCCGTCTGACTTTCTAACCCCTATACCTACATCAATATCATCTAATCCTATAGTAACGTTTTTAAGGTCTAAAAATAGATTTATTATAGTGCTATCTAATTGTGCCTGTGCAGGGATATTCTCAAACCTTCCAACCGTATTATAGATGTGGTTTATTGCAGCATCGTAAGATTCTCTAACTAATGTTATTTTCTCAATAGTAAGTTTTACACCACTTAGCCTATCTCTAAAGTCTTTAGTAAATCCTATCTCTCTAGGTTCTCTAAATACTAGATTACTATTACTTATGAATCCTGTTAACTCCATCTATTTATATGTCCAGTTTCTAGTTATTTTACCGTTCTTTTTTTCTGCTTCTGAAATTGCATGAATTAAGCCCCTCTTAAATACTGGGTGCATAGATGTAGGCTTATTATTCTTACTAATATCTATTAAAGTATCTAGTTTTTTCTCCATTGCTGAATTATCCGTACCTACTAAACGATCATCAATAGCGTTAGCCATTGGAATACCTATAAGCTGTTGGTTAAGTATGGCACTATTTACAATGTCATCAGTAGTAGTTAACCCTGCTGCTGCTAATTTATCCATCTTTGAACCCGTTAATATAGCTTCGTTTCCATCTACCCTAACTACGTGCCCATCTTTACCGCTTACCTGCGCTTTATGCTCATCCTTTAACCTTCCTTTTGTACCTTTAAAGAACCCTGTAAGCCCGTTTACTAATGTTTTGATACCTAGTACACCGCCTATTGCTTTTGCTCCTGCTACTGGTAACTTATCTCCTTGATCTAAGAAGTTATTTAAAGCGTTCCAGATTGCTTTAGCTTCCTCTAATAATGCTTCTTTTTTAGCTTCTCTTTGCTTTTGCCTTGTCTTTTCTTCGGTTATAGATTCCTGCTCTGCTAATGATTCTGTAGCTATCGCGTTTCCATTCTTTGCTCCATCTCGTAACCTATCCTCTAACTCCTTAGATTTACTTATTTCATCATCAATTAAGGATTGCTTTTCTTGTGATATTTTTATTAACTCGTCTAGGGCTTGTACGCCTATTTTTTTAAGTTCATCTCTTAGCTTTTTAGCTGCATCTTTTTTCTTTTTATCTGCTGCTGATTGTGCTGCTGCTTCCTCATCTATTCCCTTTTCCATTAAGCCTAATCTAGCGGAGGAAATTTGATTATCTATTTCTATAATATCGCGCCCGTAAAGTACAAGTATTTTCTTTTGTGCTAATAATGCTTCTATTTGTGCTATTTTTCTCTGCTCTGCTGCTTCCTTTGCCGTTATAGTTCCTAGTCTTTCAGCATCATTAATAAACGTTAAACGCTCTAGTAGCAATTTTTGTATAGCTTCGTTCTCTTGTGCTATCTCTTCGCTCTCAATATCTTCTAATGATTGCCCTGCATCTAATATACCTTGTATGTCTAACTCGGATAAGTCTTTATACGCTTTAGTTAAGTCCTCTACTGCTTCGGTTTGATCTCTAGTAGCAGCAGCAGCATTAGCAGCAGCTTCCGCAGCCTTAATTTGCTCATCAGCATTAAATGCTACTTCTCTGGTATTTGTTTTTATTACTGTATTTGATTCCTCTAACTCATCTTTAAATCCTCTTAGTTCTGTATTTGTTCCTTCTAACACTCCTTGAGCATCCGTTAAATCTTCTTGCCATTTTATTAATTGCTTTTGACTTTCTGATAGACCGAATCCTCCTAGCATGGCTTCCCCTGCTTCTGCAGCCTTAGTCGCGAATCCATCTGTAGCTGCTGCCATTTTCTTTGCTGCTTCTAAATTAGCTTCTGCTGTTTTCTTTCTTTTTTTAGCAGTATTTATGTCTGCGTTAATTAAATCTTCATTAGCTTTTAATGCTTTTGCATGGGCTTTTTGTCTAGCTTCCTCCGTTTTAAAAGATGTAGAAGTAGCTATCTGTTCTAATTTATCCGCTAATTTTTTTGCTCTACCTGCTGCTCTATCATCTACTATCTTTTGTGATGCTCCCGTATTACTTGCTATTGCATCTAACTTTTTTTGTAACCTTCCTGCTTCTGTTACCGCACTTTTAACAGCATTAAACCAAGCTACAACCCCTCCAATAGCAGCAGCCCATCCGATAGCCTTTAAAGACCCTTTTAGCTTTCCTGCACCCTTTGACATTTTAGTTTGCTCTGCTGCAGCAGACTTTAATGCTCTTCTTTGCTGTAATATCTCTCCTACATGGCTTTTAAGTTTTAACGCTAATAAAGTGGCTCTATATAAAACGTAAGCCTTAACAACTTTGCCTAAAATAGTTACTACTGTGCCTAAGTTTTTAGCTAAAAATTGTATTTTTTCCTTTAGCATATCACTAACACCCCCTGCTTCATTAGCTTTTAATATCTGTTCTTCAAAAGCACTAGTTAACTCCTTTAATGCACCGCCTAAAGTATCTCTTTGCGTTGCTGCCATTTTCTCCGCAGCATCAGCAGAATTTAATAATTCCTTTGTTAGTTCCTTTGTGTTATCTTTATTGTCAGATAAAACAACTCCCAAAGTAGCACCACGTTTACCAAATAAATCGAATGAAGTACCTACCTTATCTGAACTGTTAGCAATTTTATCTAATGCTTCATCTAATGTTAAACCTGCTTTCTTAGCATCTAACATCATATTTCTTAATCCCGTTCCTGCTGTACTGGCTTCTATACCATTATCAGTCATCGTACCAATCAATGCAGTAGTTTCCTCTATAGAAAGCCCTAAAGACTTAGCTACTGGAGCAGCCGTAGCCATTGCAGTACTAAACTTACTCATATCTAAGGAGGATGAACTAAACGACTTAGCCATTACATCAACTACCCGTTGAGTATCTTTACTCTCTAATCCAAAAGCCCGTAAAGTAGAACCCGTTACACTTGCTGCTTCTGCTAAATCCGTACCCGTTGCTTCTGCTAATGCTAAAGTGGCAGCAGTCATATTTACTATCTCCCCTTGTGTAAATCCTAATTTTGCTAACTCAACCTGTAAACCAGAAACCTCCGCAGCAGTAAATGTAGTAGTACCTCCAAGTTCTCTAGCTTGTTTGGTTAACTCCTTCATCTTGTCAACATTAACACCTAATACAGATGCTAAATTTGCTTGTCCTTGCTCAAAGTTCTTAATAGTTGTAAATACACTTCTAAAGATAGCCAAACCACCACCCATTAAACCAAGCGCAGCAGCCATTTTTAAAGCACTACCCTTAACACCGCTTAACGCTGTACCATATCTACCAACATCTCTACGCCCATCTCTGGCAGCATTATTAACCGCTCTTAACTTCTTATCTAATCTATCAAAGTTCTTTTGCGCTCTAATAGTTCTCTTATCCGTTGCTCCATATTGAGCAGCCATACGTTTAAGCCTTGCAGATGCACTATTAACATTTTTAGAAAGTGTTTTATACGCATTAGCATTATCTAATGTTGCTCTCCTTGTTTTTTGCGCTAGTTTAGCTGCCTTTTCTTGATCGGCTCTAAGCCTTTTACCATCTGCTATAGCCCGTCTATTAGCTGCTTCCTTTTCCTTATCTATCTTTCTTTTTTCTCCTGCTATCCGTCTATCTTCTGCTGCTTGTTGGTTCTTTGCTGAACTTAATAATTTAGCCGTTTTTATCTTCTCTCTATCAATGGTTTGCGCTCTTTTAAAGTTCGCTTCCATTAATTTCTGCATCTTAATAAGGTTGTTAATACCCTTCTGGCTCATTGCATCAGCCTTATTTGCAGCCTCAATTATTACCTTAGTGCTTTTGTTTAATTCGGTATTGGTTTCTTTTAGTTGATCTTCTAAAGCCTTTGCACTTTGAACTAAATCTCCAAATAAATTCGGTTCTGATATATCCGACTTTCTTAATTTTTCACCCATTGCTTATAGTCTTTAATCATTGCGAAATATCTATCTACCGTTACCTCATCTTCTTTTAGGTACGTTTGCTGCATCTTACTTAGCTTGTTAAGCATTTGAGGTATAGTTACGCTTTCTGTATTGCCTTGCTTCTCAAACTCATCTATTAAAGCCTGTAAGTACTTAATTTTATTTAATATAAACCTATCTCTAATGATAGTTCCATATTTATCCTTCTTTTCACTTAGTATATACCTCGCCTGTTCAGCTACCAACTCCTGCACATTTGCAAGATAAGATTTAAAGCTATCATCTAAGCCAATCTTTTTTACAAAATCACTAAATAAAATGTTCCACGCTTCAAAATCTGTTTTATCATTTAGCCTTTTGTTATCTGTTTTCCTTAACTCATTATCTCCATTCTCAAAGCGTTTACGCCAGACTGACATTGGACATTCCGAAATTGCCAAATAATACTCTTTTTGTGTAACTAATCGCGTTTCTTTTGTAAGCATCTCTTATCTTTTCTATACTCGTTTCATTCCACTTAATAATAGCATCGCTATACCAATCCTGCTCATCTATCTCATCAACATCGGCAACTGGCTCTAGTGAATCTCTTAACACTATAACAAACATTGATCTATATAACTCGCCAGTATCAAATAGGGTAAAATGTGTACCTTCTTGCTTTGTTGGGTTTATTAACTGACTAGCATAAGAATAAAATCCTATAACATTATCATTACCATCAACTCCCTTATTAAATAATTGATCGAACCTAATTAAATCTAACATCTGGTTAATTAACTTAGGGTTATTAGCAAAGGTATCAAACCAAAGCATCCCATCAGTTAAAAACTTTTCAGCCCTTACCGCCATTCTATAAGGTTCTGTTTTAGTTATATCAATCATAATAAATAAAAGCCCCACCCGTTAGAGCAGGGCTTTAATTTTAATCCTTATTTAGAATCTTTACCTTTCGGCTTCTTAAATTCTACTTTTGGTTTCATAGCCGTTTTAGGCTTACGTGTTAATCCAATCTTATGCAGTTCATCATATAACGCTTTAACCGTTCGCTCATCCTTTAGGTAGAACATCTCAATTAATTCGTCTAACGTTTTATGCTTTACTGCATCCACGCGATAGGTAGCATATTCGCCTACCTTAATGTAATCCATTATGGTTCAACAAATGTTACCGTACCCTCAAATCCAGTAGATAAAGCTAATGAAATACGTACTACATCTGTAGCAGTTTGTGAAGGTAAAACAAAATCATAATCATCATCTGGTACTTCTGTAGCACTAGTAATAACAATCGCTAACCCTGTGGTAACGTTAAATGCTGTGAAACTAGCAGTTATTAAACCATCTACAGTTTGAACATTAGTTAAGCCCATTCCATAATCAGATGTAATTCTATAGCTAACTGACGTTGTAGCCCCTGCAACTGGTGCATTAGTTACAGCGTAATTAGCATCCATTAGACCGATCATTGCTTCGTAAGTAGTACCTAAATCAGCCCATGAAAGCATCCATAGCTCCCCTGCATTTACTGTAGCGTTCCAATCGAAAGCAATCATTTCCTTTGCAGGAGATGCAGCCGTTTGCATTTGGAAACTAGGAGCAAAAGCATTAACCTCTACTGGAGACCATACGTTACCTCTTCTAATTCCCCAAACTCCTGCACGAGTAAAGCCCCATGTACCGTTACGGTTACACTTCATTTGCTTTAACTTTAAGTCATAAGCTGCAGGAACTTTCCACTTTTCAGCAGTAAAAGACTGGATACCTTCTCTGATTTCCTCCTTTTGTCCAGAGTTATCAGTTACGTATTGCGTGTCCTCTTTTGGAAAGTCTACGTTTCTAATGTCCGTTATTGGGTACATTCTCTTACTCTTATCCGCTGCTAGGATTGAATCAATAAAAGAAGTTCCTATAGAAGTAGAAATATCATAAACATTAGCAGTACCATCATTGGCTACCATGTTTTGAATCCCAAGTCCAATAGATACTCCGAATTGCTCCGAGCAGTTTGGTAGTCCAGTATTACCGTTTCCAGTAGCGCATGAACATCCTATTAAATTTGCCATTTTGTTTATTATTTAATTTATTTAACATTTACACTCGCCTAATTCTTGAATTGGCAGGGTTATACGAGCATCCAACCCTGTCAAATTTGCGTCTATAATATTACTATCAAAACCGTTTGCAGTTTCAGTACCAAACTTAGTTAGGTTTCTGATCGCTGCACTCGTTAATCTATCTCTATCAAAGAGAGGGTTATTTTGTATAGTTAGTATAAACTGCTCATACATATTGTAAAGCGATTGTAGTTTGAAATCATGCGTTTGAGTAGTTATCCAATCCTTAACATTATTAGAATCTAAGAATACTACTCTTATATCACTTTCTCTTTCAATCGAAGCCCCTGTGTAATCTGGTCGCTCTGCTGTTGGTTCTACCATCCAAATAAAAGGAACTTTAGCAAACTCATTTGCACTAAATTTCTTCCATTCAGAGTTAGTAGCCATTGGAGTACCTACAAAGAAATAAGGCTTTTGTAAAACCATATTTCCAGTAAATCCAGTAGCATCTACCAACGTAATAACTTCGGTATCATAATCTACAGCTTGAACCGTAAAATCTGAACCGTTACCATCTTGAACAACCTTATTAACCGCAGCCCATTTTACACCGCAAGTAGTCAGAACATTGCCTATGATACTTTTTACAGTAACATTTCTGTTCATCTTATCTACGATCTCCTGCTCCACTATGTAAATTATATCTCTCAAAACAACTGTAAGATTGACTTTTTCAACCCTAAAAAGGTAGGGTAAACACCATCATTTTCAAGTAAGTATAGTTGGATTGAGTGATAACTACCTATAGCTTCATCCCAACGGGCTTGTATATTCGATACAAAGACTGTGACATTCTCCGAGTTCTCGCCTGTATTCTTTACACCACCGTTAATAGTTTGCTGCGTATAGTTATCCCTATGATAGTAGAAGTAAACAACACCTAATATGATGTCATCTACTCCCCTACTATCTAGGAGAACCCCATTATCCAACTGAACAGTAAACGCATCACGTAGAAACTCATATATTGGGTCTGCTCCTGCTATACCTGCCACGTAAAGATCATACAACTCCTTACCGAATAATTCGATTAAAGTTATAGTTTCATAACGTGCGATATAGTCGGTTAGCCTTGCCGTATCGAACTCATTTTGAGTAGTCGCAAATTTGTTAATAAATGATGCTGCTGTTACTGCCATTTTTATACTTGTTTTCCTAACCCTTTAAACTCCAGAATCTCGCAAATATTAAGAGAAACCGAATAAATTTGGTCTTTCTTTAGCTTACCATGATTCTTTGACGCTTTGAAGTTTACAACCTCTAAAGATTGTGATACCTTCTTAATGTCTTTTACCGCTTTGGGTTTGCTTGTGTTATTGTCTTTACTTGCCATTTGTTCTAATTTTTAGTACTAAGCTGTTTCTAGTGCTGCATTAGTTGTAGCAAATACACCGTAAACGAACGCGGTCAAATCATTGTTTTCAATGATAACCTCACCTCTCCACTCTGCGATAATTGTACGCATATTTTTAGTGAAATCGTTACCATCTAATCCAACATCTACCATAATACCACCCTTTTCAGCGATCAATGCTTTAGACAAATCTCCTACTAAGAATGTTCCTTGTGTCATTACTGTAGTTTCAATGATTGGCATACCGTCTAAAGTCATTGTAGAACCTACCATAAGTAAACGCTCAACATAACGGTTATCTGTAGCTGTAGCCAATACTTTTACAAGTTTCAACGCTGCTACATCAGAAGGGTGCATAAAGATACTCAATGCTCCCATGTGGTTAGCTAAACGAATCTGGTTAGCTGCTACTACTAATGAATCAACATCGTTAGCGTTATCTACTGCTAGAGCGAATGTTCCTGCTGCAAATACTGTAGCTTGTGTATAGATACCATTAAGATCAGTACCAGTACCACCACCAACTAAAACCTGTGAATCAACACGCAAGAATAAACGAACAATCAATTTGTTACGCAACCATGCTGCCATAAAGCTAACATCATCTAGCATCTCTGTAGATACTTTAAAGTATGCAGTTTGTTTAAGTAAAGAAACCGATGTAACAACGAAGTTATTATCAATTTGGTTCTTAGCTGCTCCCTCTGCCGTTCCTCCTGCTGCTCCTTCTTGTGCCGTTTCGTAAACCCAATCAATAGTATTAGCACTAGTGGTAAGTTTTGGAATACGTGGATAAGTTTGTGATGCACGTTCTACGATGTCATTAATACCCTCTAATCTTTGTGCTTGTGGCATATTACCACCAGACAAGTTATTAGCGAATGTCATATCTGCTACAGCTTTATTAACTGTAAAAGAGAAATCATGCCGAGAAGTCTTTGCAGTAGCAAAATCCTCTTTATGCTTCGTTAGCATATCCTCAATAGACCCCTCTGCATCTTTAACTGATTGTGCATTAAGTGAACCATCGCGAAGTTTAGCCATAATACGACCTTGTTCTACTACAGTTTCTTTAAGAGTTACTAATTGTGTTTCTCTTAGTTCCTTAACTTCTTTAGCTAAGTCCTCATTTCCTTTGTCAGATTCTAGTGCTTTTACTCTAGCATCTAACGCTTCCTTTTCGTGTGAAAGTTTAGCCGTATAATAAGAGTGCAAATTTGCTGCATCCATTCCGTCTAACTCTTCCTTTGTTTTTACTACAAAATCCATTTGTTAGTGTGTAATTAATTTTAAAAATACTTCTTTTTTTGCCTTCTCATTAAGGGCTTTTTGAGTGCCTATTGACGGCTCACTATCAATGTCGTTAGACGGTTGATTATCTTTGGCTTCTACTGTTGGTGTTAATTCGTTTGACCCCTCCAGTACTGCACTAATTTCTATTAACTTTGCTTCCTTAACAGCCCAAAAGTAACCCTCCGTTTCTGCTAAGTCTTTATTTCCTATCTTATCTATTGTAGATTCCCACGTTGCAAACTCTTCCTTAAACTCTGAATCATTAACCGCTAAATCTATCTGCACATAATACATACCTACAGAGTGCTGATCTACGTTACCATCTTTATACTCTTGAAACATTAGCCCGTTATAGGCTTTCATTACGTTAGTATCCATCATTAGAGCAGTAGTAGTACCTTTCTTATCTACTCCTAGATCAGTCCAGTTAACCTCTTGCTCATATACCTTAGTTGGTACACCTACTTTAGATGTCATCTTTTGCTCGTGATCGTGTAAGTGCCATATCTTACCTGCTGCTCCACGTTGCTTAATTGAGTTCTTAAAGGTGTTATCTAAGTGAACATCTCCATGAGAATCCATCCAGTTATATGTGTTACCTATAATAGTGCGCTTTAATACCGTATCTGTATCATGCTCCTTTGAAGTATGTAAAGCCTTACTAACTATTTCTGTCTTTATCTCACTAGTATTAACAGCATCAGCAGTCTTAAAGGTAGTTTTCTTAAACTCCATGCACTCTTTAACCGCTTTCTTATCGGTTCTTAGGCTTTCTTTTATCTCTTTTAATGTCATTTTTTGATGAGTTTATTAACTATCTTACTCTCTATTTCTGCTAATAGCTTCTTTTTAGTTGGACAATCTGGCATACTATTAACCTTTTCTTTTAATGCTTCTAGCTTATCCATCTGTAGGAGTGTTAGTTGATTGTACCGACTGCGCTATAGTTAACTGGTTTTCTTCCAATACTCCTAAACCTATTAAATCTCTTACCTCATTATCTGTTAATGATTGAATAGCTATAGTACTTAGTCTTTCACTCATTGAGTTTAACGCTTGTGCTACCTCATTAGTACTGCCTTTAATTACCTCAATACTGGTAAGATCAACAGTAATAAACTCATTAGTACCTAACTTATCATTTAGAAAACGGCTTAACTCCCTATCAACTTTGTTAGCTAATGGAATATAAACATCGTTATAGGCTATCTTTACAGCCTGTTCAAAGTTATTAAACGTGCTTTTCTCGTTATCATTAAACAATATAGAAGGCATACCGTAAACACTACAAAGGATTCTAAGAGATGATATTATACCCTCTAATAGCTTTAAGTCTGTTGGGCTCATTCCTAACTGAACATACTTTAAGTTTGCAGTAGATACGCTAATACCGTTAAACTTTTCAGCCCCTCCCAGATTACCGTTAAGTTGGCTTTGTTGCCTATCTCGCTCCTGCCCTGTCATTGGTATATCGCTGCCATTACTTAACAGTCCTACAATACCTCTATTCTTAAATATACTTGCTTCTGCTTTGAACTTCTCACTAGATGAACATACAGCAACCCAAGCAGCTTGTAATGGGCTTAGTCCATATTTAATATCTGTATTGTCTACATTTACTATGTTAGAAGTCTTTAAATGTAGTATCTCATCAGCAGGATAGGTTACCTCTTTAGTACCTCCATTAGAAGGGTAGGAATAAGTATAACTAACTACCTCTCCTATACTATCGCAGTTAATATCTACATTTTGAGAGATAAGAATTATTAACTCTTCCCCCATTCCAATACCTTTTACATATCTAATAAATGCGTTTCCTGTAATGCTTAGAAACTCGTTTATCTGTTCAGTAAATTCTATTTGTCCTTGGTCTTTATTTGGATTATTTAGTAAGTCTATAAGCCTACTATTTGCTATCTCTTCCCCTTGATCGTTAACGGCTATCCTCTTAATACTTGCCGAGGTAAACGCTATCTTTTTTACAATCATGTATATTAACGGGTTATCTCCATAGGCTTTAGTATATCGCGCCATGTTTGTTTTACCCTGTGAAAAGCTAAAGAAATCTCCAATAGTTTGTAGTGATATTTGACTAAATGGAGATTGACCACCACCGCTATAAGACTTATTGGTAATGGATTTAAAGAATTTGGTAACTATATTATCTGCCATTCTTAATTATCGTTAAAAGACAAATATAGGTATTACAAAGCAAATGATTAAAAATTAATCAATAAAAGATTAAGAAGTTAACGGTATTTTGTTATAGTAATATTAATATCTGGTACAAGCGTATAGCATTGCATCCATTAAATGATCGTCTTTATCTACTACATGGGTTTTAACCTCTCCTTTGCTGTTTACTATCTCTATGTAATGGTAGTGCATTAACTCATCCTTAATGTTCTCACTATCTTTATGTATATGTAGCGTTTTACCTTGCATCTTTCTAATACCTCGCATCTTATTCATTCCACTACCTCCATAAGTCTTATCGCAGGGCATTGTATAGATACCTTCTGCTGCCAGTTCTGCCATATCTTTACTCCCTGCTATATCTGCTACAATATAATGATCGTCTTTATACTGGCTCAATACTCCCTTTATCATTGGTACATAATGCTTATTTAATAGCCCCGTTTTATATATGTGCTGCTTTATATACAAATCACTCCCCTTAATAACGCACTCAACAAATGATAACGGGTCTGGATTAAAGCCAAAATCTAAACCAAATATCCTTAAATCGTAATCCTCTGGGAACTCATCAAACTCTAACCAATCTGGATAGACTAACCCATCCTCGCTCTCTTTCCATCCTCCTAGTACTACGTGCTTATAGTATTTCCATGTTCTTAGTTCATCCTTTGTGCGTTGACTTCTATCATCCTTGCTCAATGCTTCTATCTCATCATGTATAATCCTTGCAGCTTCATACTTGCGCCAGTTTTTAGGTGCTATAAACTTCTCTCCTAAGTCTAAATAGGTTGTATGTATGTATAGTATATTACCCTTTACACCATTAAACCCATCCTCTATACCATGCCTTCTAAAGAACTCTGTATAAATCCAATGTTTTTTACTGGTAGGATTAAGAATAACTACGTTAATACTTTGCACATCTGTAGCCCGTATAGATAGCTGTATTTTATCCCACTCATCGTATAACGGAAACTCTTCCGCTTCCTCAACTATAAACATTGAGAAGTCCTTTAAAGACTTTAGGTTAGCCGTTTGAATTCCGCTAGAAGTCTTTATACCCTTAAAGACTATCTTTGAATCGTTAGATTTACTGGTTATTCTATCTTTGTTTACTTGAAACTCATCCTCATATCCTAATAGATCAATCTTTTCTGTAAAGTCTGGAATAATACTATCCTCTGCACTCTTTAGGGTGTATCTGGTGTATAGTATTCTATGATTATATGTACTAGCTGCTTCACAAGCTATAAGCGATACACCAAAAGACTTACCAGAATCTCTACCTCCTGTTACTATTATGGTGTCTACTTGTGGATGCTGACCATCTAGCACCTCCATAAATGGTAAGTACTTATCTGATAGGTCTATTTCTATTTCGTTTTCTTCCAATTTACTTTACGCCCTTTTTTCTTAGTTACTGTTTGCTCTACTTTCTCTGGAGCGTTAAAACCTAGCATTTTATTAGTAACCTCTAAAGCCTTTATTTTGTCGCTATCCTTTTCTGCTTTTAACTCTATAAGCATTAGTTTCTTTATGTTACCTAATGCGCTAACACCTGCTAACTTACTTAGGTCTTTTTGTATCTCTTCTATGTACTGTTGAATGTGAACTTTTGTTAATAGGTTATATCCTATCTCTTTTGATGTCTTTTCAGAGTACCCTACATCTCTAGCAGCCCTAGATGCGTTCCAATCTAGCACATAACTTTTACAGAACTCTTTTTGCTTATCTGTTAGCTTTACTTCCTTGCTCATGCTGCTAAGATAGGTATTTTTTTATTTATACTAATTAGGTTGTTTACTTATGCTATTATTTAGTACTTTTTTTTTATGTTATTTTTAGGTTGTTTTTTAGGTTGTTTTTTACCTTGTTTAAGGTGGTTGTTTTTTATACAGTTATTTTATGCTTCTTACTGGTCTAAAATAGTTTAAGCTTTTCTTATTGGTTATATCTTGATCTCCATTAAAGAAGTATTGCAGCCATGCTATGCTGTTATCACTTTGGGTAGAACTCCAGTAGTAGTTAGTTTCAAAGTTTCCTATATCATCCTTATTAATGTAGATTATCAATAATTCTATTCTAGTAGGTAATCTCCATCCTTTGCCTAATATTGAACATTTGTCTGTAGCATCCTGCCAACTTACTTTTTGGAATGTCTTTGGGTGTACCTCAAACTTTATAGCTTCTTGGGTGCATATTATCGGTTTATTCTCCATTTCTTCCCTTAAAGATTCTATTTCTTTTTGGAGTAAGTCTATTCTATCCTGTAATGCACTCATCTTTATTTAATTAACTTCATTAAATCTCTATTAAAATATATTAGAAATTCTATATCATTTGGTCTTTCGGCTCTAGGATTATTTCTACCTCCCTTTGTTATATTGTCTAAAGGTATATCATTCACATTTATATAATAAATTCCATCGGTGTATTGACATATAAAATAACAGGGCAGCCACTTATTAACCTTTAACATTTCGCCATATTTTATGAAGGAGAGCATTTGAGTTTTAAAAGAACTAAATGTATGTGTTCTACATTTTACCTCTGCAAATGCGATACCTTTACCATTTCTGGTTAATAGAAAGTCTATATCGTATTTCGGTAGCTTTACATAATTGCACTTCATAGATTTACAAAAGTATTCTACTGCCTTAATTTCATTATCTCTATGGGATTGTGTTTCTGAATCCATTGTTAATAGTTCATACCTCTATTGTTTACCAAGACGGTTCATTAGTTACACAAAATGAATCTCCTACATAGTTATTTAACCAAACGTTCTCATCAAAGCAAAATGTTTTTTTATTACCACTACACGTATTTTGTATTTCAAGCCAGTAGCAATTAGTAGAAGCATCAAAACCATCAGAGGTAATTGTTCCACAACTGGAGGTACATTCTTTGTCGCATGAAGCAAGGGTTAATGTTAAAACCGTTAAAATTAGTAGTACTTTTTTCATATATTTATTCTTTTAGGGTTACTTTATTCTTAATTAGCCATACATCGCAGCCATTCTCATTAGTTACTAAATAATAGTCCTCGCTCTCGGTCTGTATAAAGCACTCTATTACTTCCTTTTTTATGTTTAAGTATGTATGTGTGTTAGGTGTATTTACCTTTCGCTTATGGTTATCTAAAGCATCCAGTATCTTATTATAGTTCATCCTTTACTGCTAACGGCTACGCATTTTTTTAATTTTGTTTTTTATCCAAATGTAAGCTGATGCAAGTAATATCAAACTCACAATAGAACCCAATCCAATAAACACCCAAGTAAGACCAGTAAAGACCCAAATACAAGTAAAAACAACTATTCCTATAAATAACATTATATCTATAGAAATGATTCTATCATGTAAACTCCAGAAAGAATACTCATCTAAAGTAATCCACCATAAAGGGGCTTTAACTAATCTTAGCGTATAAAATACCGTAAATAATAGCAAGTTAGCTAGTATATCTAAAATCCATCTAATTGTTATTTTCATTGTTTTAGTTATTATCTATTAACCATTTAGCTATTAGCATTAGAGTATTTGTGCTAATTCCCTCATCTTTATTTAAGAAACGGTTTAATTGTCCAGTTTGTACGCTCTCTGTTGACATATAATTCCAATTAGTTTTACCTCTTAGCTGTCTGTCCTTCCTACATAGCACTCTTAGCACTTCTGGAGCGTTATTTATGTCTTTTAGTGTTTCTATTATTTCCTTTGTCATATCCATAGCTTAAAATGGTAAATCATCCTCTAATTGATCTGCTTCGCTTTGAATAGCATCCTCTTCAAACCGCTTTTCTATACTGCCTTTTTTATATTGCCCTGCTATACCTTGTGCTTTCTCAATTCTCCAAGCATCTAACGTATTAAAATACTTAACCTCTCCTGTTGGGCTTGTCCATTCTCTGCCGCGTAAATTAAAGCTAACCTCTACTTCATCCCCTTCGCTCATACCGTCAATCTTAGAGCAGTTATCCTGCGCTAATTGAAAACTAATGTCCTGTGGGTACATTGCATCTGAATCAGTTACTATAAATTCGCGCTTTTTGAATCTCTCGTTAACTTCTACAACCTCATTTACTACTTTAATCTTACCTTTTAATTGAAAACTCATATTTTTAGATTTATTTATTTATACAAATGTAAGTATTTATTGCCTACAATCTCATTAGTTTAACATTTAGTCTAACCCTATCCATATCATCATATAACCTAGCAACCGTTAATAGTTTGCTAAAGTTTGTCTTATCCTCTAGTAGCTTTGGGGCTTTTACCTTTCCTATGCCCTTTACACCTTCCACATTATCCGATTTATCTCCTATTAACATCTGCTCTAAGAATAAATCTAAGCCCTCCTGTGGAGTAGTATATCTCCATCCTTTGTATTCTCTTATCTGCTCTCCAAATACATCAATTTGCTCTGTCTTTACCTTGAAATAATCAAAATGTGCGCCTACTATCTGCTTTAAGTCTTTATCTATTGAGCAGGTTATTACGTTTTTATGTCCGTATTCCTTAACATAAATACTAATTAAATCATCAGCTTCTAAAGTATCGCTATGATCTACATACATTCCTAATTCTTTTAACTGGTTTAATGCGTAGTGCATTAATTCAATCGCTAACTCTCTTAATGGGTTATCCTCCCTATTAGCTTTATATGTATCTGTTAATTCGTGCCTAAAGTTGCTCCTACAGGTAGTAAAATAATACTGAATATCTATAATATTAAACCCATCATCCTCAATAGTGTTAACCATTTCTTGTATCTGGTTACAAAAGTCTTCAAACATTAGCACCAAATCTGGCTCTTTATCTACCCAAAAGTGAACCACTTTGTATAGTATCGAATCGCTATCTAATAGTAGTATTTTATCTCTATTATCTATAAAGCCCTCTAGCATATCGCGCTTAATGGCTTGTTCTTCTGTTAGCTTAATAAAGTTATTTAGGAACTCTAGTTCTTCGCTTGGTTTCATATCGCATCTAATGTTTTAATTTGCTCATCTGTTAATGAGTACTTAATTTTTGACTGCTCAATAGTTAGCTTAGTTGCTCCGCTTTCTATTGCATCTAAATAAAGATCAAATTGTGCTGCGTTTAATGTTGGTTTCTTTGCTTCTTTGGGCTTTTGCTCCCCTCCTGCATCTGTATCTTTATCCGTTACTATTCCTAGCATTGAACTAAGCGCATAACGTCTAATGTATGTAACGGCACTTCCTAGCACTTGGAAATCATTCATCTTTGCTAGTTTAACGTTTTGTGGAATGTTTGTTTTACTCTCTAAAGTTTCGCCCGTTTCTATATGGAATAAAATAGTATTTATCTCTGTTCCGTCTATTAATTGCGTAAAGCCTAAGCCATTCTTTTTTAATAGAGGGTTAATTACCTTAAAGATAGTAGGTAAGTCTGCATACGTGTACCCATAGCCTGTAGTTGCCTTGTGTATTACTGGGCACTCCTGCTGAAAAGCTGCAAGGCTTTTGTATATACTTAACCTCTTTGCTTCTAGGGCTTCTGTAAAGCCGTTTGTTTCTTCGCTCATAATTATTATTTTTTGGGTTTTTAATATTCTGGTTCTCGCTCATTATCCTGCTCTTCTTGTACATATCCGCAGTCAGTACATAGTAAAACATCGAATCTTATCTCTATGTTTTCATCATCGCACTTTTGGCATCTTACCGTGTACTTATCGTTAGGGTCTGTTAGTCTTTCGCTGAATTGTTTCATATCTTATTTAGTTTTTAGTTCGCGCTCATTAACTCCCGTTTGTCCTTTTCTTAATCCGTTTTCTTTATACCCAATACTATAATCAAAGTCTTTACTAAATACGTTAAACTTTACACTTCTTACTATAGCTGTATTACCGTAATAATTAACTTTTTGACCTTTACCGAATTTTGAATCTTGCTTTGTCATATCTATTATTTTTAAATTATGGGGCTTTCGCCCCGTTATCTTATGAATTTAGATATTGTCTAACAATATTATTAGCTGAATACATTCTAACAAATGCTGTATTTGTTAAAAGTGTTTTTCCTGTTATTGCTAAAAATCTAATTTTTCCGTTTTTTTTAACTCTTACTATTTGTGCTTTTTTGTTTCCTTTGCTAAATTTTCCTACAATTCTCATATCTTTTATTTTTAGTTATTGCCCTATCGACACTGCAATATATATATTTATTGTTATTAAATCTAATTATTTATACTTTATTTTTAATTTTTTAATTTTTTCTTTGTACTCAACTATCAAATCTTTAAGTTCTTTCCTAGTGTATTTACGGGTTACATGAGCATTTTTATCTAACCACTCTACGCGATCAATACCTATCTTTTTTATCAGATGCTTTCTATATTCGATTAAATTACCATGCAAATACGTATTACAGTACTCGCATTGTAAGTGCAAATTATCCAGATTAAACGTAATATTTTTATGCCCTCCACTAGAATAATAATGTCCTGCATTTACTTTCTTAGGCTTTGGATTCTGGCAGCTTATACATGGCTCTAACTTATCGCGCTGCCTTATGTAAGTATTAAACACTACTTGCGCTATTTTGGTTAGTTCCTGTACCGTTATCATTTCATCCTTTAGCACCTTCTTACGCTTATTCCAATCTTTAACCGTTTGCTTTCTGGATTGTTTTACGTGCGCTGCTATACACCTATCATTTAATAAGCAGTATTT
>TARA_R110000868_G_scaffold61059_9_pt1 | contig 18126 bp, 13 predicted proteins | sample TARA_R110000868 | Tara Oceans TARA_R110000868 (sample SAMEA4397489) | marine metagenome | biome: Polar Biome; feature: [SRF] surface water layer (ENVO:00010504); material: water (ENVO:00002006), including particulate matter (ENVO:01000060) such as... | depth 5 m | reverse complement strand
CGAGCGTGCGCGGGCCGGCACCGTAGAGCACGACCGGTATCCCTTTCTCCGAATAGAGACGGGCATCAGTAAACAGCTTTGCGCCGACATACGGCACCTCTTCGCCGGTCAAAGCGGCGGCGTGCCGGCGCAGGGCCTCGGCGATTTTCTCCCAGCCGGGCTGCGGCGACAAAGGACGCGCCGACATGATGCGCTGGACCGACACGCCCGCGCCCGGATAAATGCCGACCACGCGATGCACAAGATCGCCCAGTTCCTGTTCCACAACGTCGATCGATTCTTCGGGCAGCACCCGCCGGTCGACGCGCAGCGTCACCCGGTCGGGAACGACGTTCGTATTGATTCCGCCTTCGATCGTGCCGACGACCAGCGTCGGAGAGACGATTCCAGGCACCGTCGAGCGGATGCGGGCCAGTTCGTCCCGATGGTCGTACAGGGCCGATAGCACCGAATTCGTCACCTGCAGCGCATCGACCGCCCTATCGGGTTCGGCGGCATGACCGATCTTTCCGGTCACCGTCAATTCGAGATGCAGACACCCGTTATGGGCGGTAATGATCGCATGCGAAAACCCGGCGCAGATAACATAGTCCGGCTCCGAGAGCCCCTGTTCCAGTATCCATTGCGGGCCGACCGTGCCGCCGATTTCTTCATCGTACGTGAAGTGAAGCTCTACGGTCCCTGCATATTCTGCGCCCTGTTCCGCTTCACACCGAAGCGCCAGCAGCGCCCAGGCGTAGCTCGCAAAATCAGACTTGGAGACGGCGGCGCCCCGGCCGAACATGCGTTTTCCATCCTCCGATTCCTCGATCTCGGCACCATAGGGATCGTGCGACCAGCCGAGCCCGGGCGGCACCACATCGCCATGGGCGTTGAGCGCAATCGTCGGGCCATCGCCGAACCGGTGACGGACAATCAGGTTTGTTACGGATTTCATGCCTGCCGCACGGACATTCATTTCGGGAACCGGATGCGCTTCAACTTCGAAACCCAAATCCTGCAGCAATGCCCGGGCGCGTTCCGCATGGGCCGCACAATCGCCGGGAGGATTGTCGGTGGGGATTTTCACCAGTTCGGCGAGAAAGCCTGTCTGGCGATCCTGCTCGGCGTCGAGAAAGGCGGCGATGGAATCAGTCATGTTCGTTTCCTCCGGATTTATCGACGATTACCGCGACCGGCCCGCCGCCGTCCGGGCCCTGGTGTTCCGCACCACCCGAAACGAAAATTTCCGTATGACCGACAAGGCCGCCAAGGGCGCCTGCAACGAAACCCCGCGCGTGGCGGGTCGATGAAATGTCGGAATCGTCGTTCATGGTATGGCGTCTGTCGCCGATCAACCCGTTGCGGCTGGCTTCTGCCTTGGCCAGCAGCGCGACGAGCCGAGACCGGTCGGCCGGGGAAAGCTGTCCGTCAGTGTTCAGCCCGAGACGGCCCAGCGCCGCGCGGACCGGTTCGGTATCTATTCCGCTCGCCATCACCGCGTGGTCGATCGCGAGCGACCCCGACCATGCGGCCGACATGCCGAGGACCACGATTTCATGGTTCATCAGTTCTATGCCCGATGACGTGCTGGCGCGGCCCGACCACAGCGACGGATCGTTCACGATGCGGTCCGGCGTTATCTCAGCGCGGTCGATTTCGCCAAGCGCGACGGCGACACCGAGCGCGCTGGCACCGCGCGACGCGCCCATCGATTTGAGCGTGTCGCGCAGCGCGACGGTCCGCCCCCGGGATTCGGCGGCGGCAATCCGCCGGGCGGTCAGAAGCGGGCACTTTATCTGGACGAAGTGAACTTCGCCGGGATCCGCGATTCCGGCTTCCTGCATCGCGTCGGCGACGCCGGCGGCGACCAAGTCGATCTGTTCGGGGCGCCCGAGATGTTCCGCCGCAAGGTCGGCGGTATGCGCTCTGCCGATGGCAAGGGCAGGTCCAGTATCGGCGCGATCGCCGGGACCATCGATCCGTTCCAGCACCAGCCAGTGCGGCGAGAGCCCGCCTTCGGTCCCGCCCGACATGACCGAACAGATCGCCGCTGCATCGGCGGCGGCCAGGTACTTTTCGAAAAGCAGGCGCAGCGACTGAACGGCAAAACCGCGTGAAAAATCATTCACGAGGCCGTTGCCCTCGGTCTTGCCGAATACCGCGATGACCCCGCCCGGGTTGAGCCCGCCGGACGCAATGGCCGCCTCGATTCCCGACATGTCGTCCGGTGCCGCGGCGGCAATGCGGTGGATACGGGCTAGCGGCATGACAATTTCGGCGTGGGACTGTTCACGGCAGGCCTACACCGACCAGGGGCCGGGACCGGTCTGTACCGCGATCGTTTCGTCTGTATGTTTCGGCTCCGGCGGCGGCATCTTCTGGATCGAATGCACGGACTGGCCCCAGCCGCGCGCCGCGTCGTTCAGCACGCGGTCGCGCATCACGAACCGTCCGCGCACCAGCGTATGCACGGGCACGCCCTTGACCGGACGGCCGTCCCACGGCGTGATTTTCGCCCGCGAATGCAGGCTTTCATCGACGATGACTTCCTCGCGGTTCAGGTCGACAATGACGATATCCGCTTCGGCGCCGGGCTGAAGCGCGCCCTTCCGCGGATAAAGGCCCCAGCGATTGGCAGGGTTGTAGGCGGTCCAGCGCACGTAGTCCTGAATCGATATACGGCCGGCGGCAACCTCGCTCAGCATCAGCGGCATCTGTGTTTCGACCCCCGGGAAACCGCAATCGCAGGTCCAGATGCTGTCGCGCTGTTTTTCCTCCGGCACATGCGGCGCATGGTCGGTGGCGATCATGTCGATCGTGCCGTCGGCAAGCGCCGACCATAGCGACGATTTGTGATGCGGCTCGCGAACCGGCGGGTTGACGCGGATGACGCCTTCGCACCGTTCGTAATCGTCCGAATCCAGCAGCAGGTAATGCGGGCAGGTCTCGCCGCTGATATCGACGCCGCGGGCTTTCGCTTCGCGCAGCGGGCGCAGTTCGTCCTCGGACGAAATATGCAGAATGTGAATGCGCGCGCCGGTCCATTCGGACAGCACGGCGGCGCGGCCGACCGCTTCGATCGCGACCACCGCCGGGCGGGCGGCAAGGTGCGCCAGGGGGTCGGTCCGCCCTGCCGCTTCAAGCTGGGTCTGGCGCCGCGCCATGATCGATGCCGTCTCGGCATGAAGCGCAACGCGATAGCCGTGCTGGGCGACATATTCGAACCCTTCGAGCATGGCGCCGGTCGATGGCGCCGGCAGATCGCCGAAGGTATTCCCCATGAAACACTTGAACCCGATGATGCCGCCGGCGATCAGGTCCGGCAGGTCGTCCAGGTTCTGTTCGGACAGCAGGCCGTATATGCCGAAATCGACATGGGCTTTCTCTGCCGCAAGTTCGTGCTTCTGACGGAGCGTTTCGGCCGTGCCGGTCGGCGGGTTGACGTTGGGCATTTCGAACACCGTCGTCACGCCCCCCATCGCGGCGGCGGCAGTGCCGGACCCCCAGTCTTCCTTGTGGGTATATCCCGGCTCCCGGAAGTGGACATGGGAATCGATAGCACCCGGCAGCACATGCATACCGGTCGCATCGAGCCTGTCATCGGCAGGCGGCATGGCGTCCGCCGCGCCGATCGCGATGATCCTGCCGTCTTTCACGGCAATGCTCGCCGTCACCTCGGAATCGGGGAAAACCAGCGTGCCGCCCGAAATAACCAGATCCGCAGTCGTCGTCATAATTCGTTTCCTTCCCGGATTTTCAGAGAGACGCCCAGCCGCCGTCGACGGCGAGATCCGCGCCCGTGATCTGGCGCGATACATCGCTGGCGAAGAACAGGCACGCATTCGCGACATCCGTATCCTGGGTGATGCGGCGCAGGGCGTAATCCTCTGCATGTATGGCGGCCGCTTCTTCCGGCGTGATACCGCGCTGCTTCGCCATGTTTGCGCACACCTTGTCGCGGAAGCGGGGGCCGTCGACCATGCCCGGCGCGACATAGTTCACGTTGATATTGCTCGGCCCGAGTTCGAGCGCGAAGCTCTTGGTGACGCCGCGCAATCCCCATTTCGACGACGAATAGGCGAGCCGTCCGGCCCGCCCGCGCATCCCGAAAGTGCCGCCGACATTGACGATTTTGCCGAATTTCTGGTCGATCATCGTCGGCGCGACGGCGCGTATGGTATGGAAGCAGCCATTGACGTTGAGCGTCACGATCTCGTCGAATTCCGCCGCGGTCGTTTCCGCCCCGGTCTTGCCGATGGGCCCCGACCCGCCGGCGATATTGACGAGGATGTCGATGCGCCCGCCGAAGCTCTCGCGGGCAAGGGCCGCCGCCTGTTCGCAGGCGTCGGAATCGGTAATGTCGCAGGCGCCGATCACGGCTTCGCCGCCTTTGCTGCGCACCTCGTCCGCAACCGGCTCGATCGCCGCCGTGTCGCGGCCGATCAGGACAAGCCTGCAGCCCTCGGCCGCGAACTGCCGGCTCACCGCGGCGCCCATGCCCTTCGCGGGGCCGGTGATGATGGCCACCCGGTCTTTCAGATTGAGATCCATGCTTTTCGTTTTCCCGTTCGTGTCGTTTAACTTTTGCCGGCTGTCGCGCCCGCAATGGCGGGGCAGATATCGGATGAATTGGCCGTCACGCCGTAGAGCAGCCGGACGATGTGGCAGACGGCATCGGTGACATGCGGCGGCGACGATGTGGCGCAGGCGTCCGCGACCAGCACACAGTCATAGCCGCGCGCGCTCGCATCGATCAGGGTCGCCAGGACGCAGCGGTCGATGTTCACACCGGCGAAAAACAGCGTGGTCAGATCGCGCAGGCGCAACACGCTGTCCAGTTCCGTATCCGGAAACCCGCTGGGGCGGTGCTTGCTGACGACAAGGTCCGCGGGGCCGACCGGCAATTCGTCTATGACGTCCGCGCCCCAGTCGCCGCGAACGAGGATTCGTCCCTGCCCCGCCGGAGACGGATCGGCATATGTCGGACGGGCGCCGTCATTCGCGGCCCGCGCAACGAAACTGTCCGGCAGATTGGCACGGTCGGGACGCACGCCCCAATTGACCCAGACGACCGGCATACCGGCACGGCGCGCGGTATCCGCCAGGACGGCAACCGCCGGGACGGCCGCAGATAGCGGCGCGGGATCGATCCCGCTTGCCGGAAACCAGCCGTCGGGATGAATAAAATCGTTCTGCATATCGACGATCACCAGCGCCGAACGGGCGAGATCGACATCGACCGGCGCGGGATCCGCCGCAAACGTCGCCAGCCGGGGCACCGGAAGGGGCCGGACAAAACTCATATGGCGATCGGCTTGGTCGGACATTCTCCGACGATTCCTCTAATATATTGATAATAATAAGAAATACACGGCACTACCCACCTCGGACACCTTCGATCAGATGCGTCGGCGACGGTAATTCTAGGAATGCAAGGAGATGACTCCTAATGCTATAATTCTTCCAATGCGTTGCCAAAACAGCAACGCTCTATTTCATGGCATTCAGCAATCAAGGAGAGACGCATGCGCCATATGCGGGTTCTGGAACTGGTCGATACCGTCGCGCGCGCCGGATCGGTACGACGGGCGGCGGAACAGCTGAATTTCACTGCATCGGCATTAACGCGGCGGATACAGGATCTCGAAGCGGAGCTGGATGCAAAACTGTTCGAACGTACGGCACGCGGCATGCGCCTGACCGCAGCCGGAGAGCTTTTTGTCGGACATGCCCGCCACCAGCTTGCCGAGGCCGAACGGCTCCGATCCGGGATCGAAGACCTGAAGGGCCTGCGCCGCGGCCACGTCCGGATTGCCTGCAGCCAGGCCGTCGCCCTGGAATTCATGCCCGAAGCGATCGGCAGGTTCCGGCGGGACTACCCCCTGGTCGATTTCGAAGTCCGCGTCGTCGACCACGAACAGGCGGAGCGGGCGCTCGCATCCTACGAAGTCGACCTCGTACTCGTTTTCAGCCCGGTTCCACTGATGCAGTTCCAGCAACTGGCTTCGCTGGAGCAACGCCTTGTCGCGCTGGTACCGCACGACCATCCGCTCGCTGCCGAATCGCCGCTGCGTCTGCGCCGTTGCGCGGCCTTTCCGGCAGCCCTGCCCGACCGTTCGACCGGCGGACGTCAATTGCTGGAAGCGTTTTCGGCCCGGACCGGCATACAGTTTCAGGTCGCGGTCGAATCGAACTCGTTCGAGATGTTGCGCCGCTCGGTGATCCATTCGGGCCTTGTATCCTTCCAGATCGAAGTCGGCGCCGTGGCGCCCGGGGTCGGCTCGGACATCGTCGTGCGGGCCATCGACCGGCGCGACACACCCGCGGCAAACCTGGTGCTCGGCCAGTTGCGGGGGCGCAACCTGCCGGTCGCACCCGCCGTCTTCGCAGAGCATATCGTCGATGGCATGGCGCAAATCCGCGCCGCCACGCAATCGTGACAGGCGTGCCGGCAAAAACCGGCGTTAGCCAAGGGTGACGCGACGGTCGATCCCGATATCGTTCGTGAAGTTGTCCAGGATCATCTTCCGGAAGGCGGGGTATTGCGCATCGACCGCCGCCATTGCCGCGGCGGATGTCCCGCTCCGCCGACGCGCCGCGATTTCCGTGGCCTCGGCGATCAGGGCCGTTTCGTCGATCGTCGTCACACGGCCCGATTCCACCACCTGCCGGCCATCGACCCAAACGTGTTCGGTCGATGCGCCGTTTTCGTAGTACAGCAAATGCCGGTAGGGATCGCCCATCGGGCGGTGCCAGTAATCGACCGGCTTCAACACCGCGATGTCGGCGCGTGCGCCCGCCTCGAGGACGCCGATTTCCCCCGCCCGGCCAACCGCCCTGGCGCCGGCGGCATACCCTTCGCCGAGAACCGTGCGGGCATCGGGCCAGGATTCGAATTCAGGGTCCGTCAGACGCATCAGATAACAGCCCAGGCGCATGCTCTCGAGCAGCGCCGGCGGGCCGCAATTGGAACCGTCGGTTCCATAGGCGACGGGAATGCCGGCCGCCCGCAGGCGCAGAACAGGTGCTATGCCTGCGCCGAGCATGGCGTTTGAAGAAGGCGAGTGCACGACGGTCACGCCGGAATCGGCGGCAGCGGCGATATCCTCCTCGTCCGACCAGACGAAATGCACGAGAGACGATTTGTCGTCGAGGATGCCGAGATCGGCCATACGCCGCACGAAACCGGGACCGCCGGCGGACCGCATGGCCGCCTGGGTCTTGGTTTCCAGCATGTGGGTATGCAGGCCGCAACGATGCCGCTGCTGAAAGTCGCCGGTCATTTCCATCAACAGGTCGGAGCAGCGTTGCGGGCCGTCGACCCCCAGGATCACCCGGACACGCGCATCTTCCTTCTCGCCGGACACGGCGGCTTCCATGATGTCGAAATAGGCAGCGGCGTCGGGCGCTGCATGGGCTGCGGCAGCGGCGACGATTTCCGGCGGCAAGGCGTCCCGGTCGACCGGCACCGTATCGATATAGGGCCGGTCCGCGAACATCGTCGCGACGGTTGCCCGCATGCCTATATCCTCGAACGCCGCGCATACCGCGCCCAGACCGTCGGCGGACAGAGCCGGCCGTTCCGAATAGTGATCTATTGCTGCGGTCACCCCGGTATGCATCATCGCCAACGCGTCGAGCTGCGCGCTGACATAGATTTCCCGCGGGGTCATCGCCGCGCCGGACGCAATGACCGACAACATGTAGATATCCAGCGGCTCGCTTTCGACCGAGCCCTTCAGTAATGCCGAATAGGAATGGGTGTGGGCGTTGATCAGCCCCGGGATGACCATGCGACCCGAAACGTCGATGCGCTCTACACGGTCATGCGGCGCCGGAAAGCTTCCGGCCGCCCCTACCGCAACGATGCGCGCGCCCGACATCCAGACCTCGCCGCCCTCGATAACCCGGCTTTCCCCGTCGAAAGTGTAAACGGTGCCGCCCGCCAGGCAGGTAAGCGTGTCGGCGCCGGCATTCTGACTGGACATGACGATACTCCGGATAATGCCGCGGATACCGGACGATCCCGGAATGGCGGCGACCCGGGAAAGGCTTGCAATAACCATGCCACCTGGACCATTCGTTTCCACCGCCACCGCCGCCGAATACCGGACGATTTACGGGCAGCGCCTGCCTAATTGAGCGGCGAACGCGCATTTTCTGTGCAGTTCGGCACGCCTTTGCGTTTCCGCACCGGACCGTCCAAATCGGAATCGGCGGGATTCAGGCTCTCAGCTGAGTTGGCACGAAAATTGCGTAGTAACGATCGAGCACAGGCCACCGGTCGACGGCGACCGGAAGGATCTGGCGCCGATGTATTTAACAGAGGAGTTCCGGATGACACGCAAAACGGATAAGTCGAAGTTCAGCAGCACGCTCGACAGGCGGTCTTTCGTCAAATCGGCAGCAGGCACGGCGATCGCGGCGACCGCCGCGTCGACCTTCGGATCGGCGTCGCAGGTGTTTGCCGCCCAGAGCGAGAAAAGCATCACGTTTACGGAGTCCTGGATTCCGAATGGCGGCAGCCAGTGGGTCCAGGTCGCGATCGCGAAGGGTTTTTTCAAGAAACACGGGATCAAGGCGACCAGCAGCCGCGGCTTCGGCTCCGTTGCGTCGGCGCAGGCCGTCGGACAGGGCAAGTTCGATTTCGGCATTTCGGCTGCGCCCGCCGCCTATCTCCAGGTCGTCAAGGGCCTCGGGCTCGCCCACCTCGCCTGCCTGAGCTACAGTTCGTCGATGGGCGTCGGCTATCTCCGGTCTTCGGGCATCAAGTCGCCGAAAGACCTCGAAGGCAAGAAAATGGGCTCCGTCGTCAAATCCGGCGAATTCCCCTTCCTGCCGCTGTTCGGCGAAAAAGCGGGATTCGACTTCGACAAGGTCAACGTGGTCCAGGTCGACAACAAGATCCGCACCGGCGTATTGCTGCAGAAGAAAGTGGACTGCATCTCCTGCTTCGCGTCGTCGGTCGCCCCCGATGTCAAATCGAAGGGATATGACGTCGGCTGGTTCCTGTACGACAATTACGACATGCCGTTCTATGGCTACATGCTGATCACGCAGCCCGAAATGTATGCCAAGGATCCGGGCCTGTGCGCCGCGGTTACCGATGCACTCGTCGAAGCCATCATGTTCACGATGCTGAACCCCGATGAAGCCAACGAAATCTTCATCCGGGCCTTCCCGGAAGCCGGTCTGACCAAGAGCAAGAAAGAAGCTCTGAAGCTGGAAACCGGGCTGTTCGCGCATGTCAACAACCGGCCTGAAGTCGCCGCGACGGGCATGGGGAGCATCAACATGGACTCCTACAAGAAGATGACCGAAATGATCATGAAGTATGTCGCCAAACCCGGCGAAAAGGCGCCGGCGCTGGATTCGATGCTTCACCTTGAGCATATCACCAACCGGTTCAAGTTTACGCCGGAGGAAATGGCCAAGGTCGACGCATATGCCAAAAGCTATGCGGCCGTGCTTTCGTAAAACGGTGAGCATTTAAACTCAGCAGGACGAAAAGTATGACACAGACGACTTCTACCATTTCACGGGCAGACGCCTATGTGAACGTTGACGGTGTACGGAAGATATACAATCCCGGACCGAAACAGGTAGAAGCGCTGTCTGAAGTACACTGCCGGGTCCGGGAAGGCGAGTTCGTCTCGCTTCTCGGGCCCAGCGGCTGCGGCAAAAGCACGTTGCTGATGATGGTCGCGGGGCTCGAACCCATGACGACCGGCCGGATCGACGTGGGCGGAAAACCGATGGAGGGAACACGGGAAGATATCGGCCTGATGTTCCAGGACTCCACTCTCCTGCCATGGAAGACGACCCTCGAAAACGTCATGTTTCCGATCAAGATTTTAAAAAGGCCCGCCGAAGAGTATCGCGAGACCGCGATCAATCTTCTGACCCGCGTTGGCCTGGGCGATTTTCTCGACAAGAAGCCAGGCCAGCTCTCCGGCGGCATGCGCCAGCGCGTCGCGATCTGCCGCGCACTTGTCTACGATCCGTCGCTGTTGCTGATGGATGAACCCTTCAGCGCGCTCGACGCGATTACCCGCGACGAAATGAACGAGGTCCTGGTCGACATGTGGCAGGAATTCCGCAAGACGGGCCTGTTCGTGACCCACAGCATCCGTGAATCGGTCTTTCTGTCCGACCGCGTGCTCGTCATGAGCGCACGACCGGGACGCATCGTCGCCGACCTGACAATTCCATTCCCGCGTCCCCGGGATTTCGCCATTACGGGCAGCCCCGAATTTAACGAAATCTGCGCTTACCTGAGAAACAAGATCAGCGAGCAGGAAAACGCGGGCGCCAAAGCCGCCTAATATGGTCAACCGATGAACACCCACGCCATCACCGTCTCGGATCTCGACACCCTAGCCGCCGACACGCCGGCAGCCCGTTCCGGCGAAGACAGTCCCGGCGTACGGTCGGCCGTCGCGGATACCGGCGCCCCCGCAACCAACTCGCCCGCCGACGCCATCCCTCCGGCCTTTTCCGGTTTTGCCGGCCGGTTCCAGCAGATTCGCCCTTTTGTTCTGCCGGCGGCATTTGGTCTTGCCGTGCTCGCGCTGTGGGAATTTATTGTCTGGGTGACGAATTACCCGCCGTCGATATTGCCAGCACCAACAGCAATTCTGGTTTCGCTGGTCGAAAACCGTATCCTTCTGCTCGAAAACGTACCCGCGACCGCAGGCGTGGCACTGGGGGGATTTGCCATTGCACTGATCGCCGGTATTGCAATTTCGGTCGCGATGACATGGTCGCTTTCCCTGAAGGAAGCGTTCTATCCCAATATCATTGCGTTCCAGATCGTGCCCAAGGTCGCCTGGGCGCCGATGTTCGTTCTGTGGCTCGGTATCGACATGGAATCGCGGCTCGGCTTTGCCACTTTTATCAGCATTTTCCCGATCATCATCAGCATGACCGCCGGGCTTTCCAATACCGACCCGTCAATGCTGAAACTCTGCCGGGCGCTGACGGCAAACAAATGGCAAATGCTGGTGTATGTACGTTTTCCGTATTCGCTTCCTTACCTTTTCAGCGCGATGAAAATCAGCATCACGCTGGCCATGATCGGCGTGATTGTCGGCGAATTCATCACATCCCAGCAAGGCCTGGGTTATGTCATTCTGATCTCGGCGGGGCGTTCCGACATCGACCTGATGTTGGCCGCCGTGCTCATGCTGTGTTTCATCGGCCTGATTTTCTATGGCCTTGTGGAACTGGGCACATGGCTCGTCAAACGCTGGTTCGGGCAGTAACTGTACATGGCAAGCATACCCCGCAGCGCATCGTTGATCGCCGGCATCGGTTCCGCCTTTGGCAGCGTGCAGGAGCGCGCCGTCGTGATGCGCAAAATCGCGCTGCCGGTCGGAACCCTCCTGCTGGTGCTCTGGGGCTGGAACTACGTTGTCGATGCGAAGATATTTCCGAGCGTCGTCCTGCCGCCGCCGTCGGATGTCCTCGACATGCTGTTGATGCAAAGCGGCTTCATGTACGGCCATGCCCAACAGACGTTTTTCGAATGCCTGGCGGGATTCGCCCTCGCCGCGTTCTGCGGGGTCGGGCTCGCGATGCTCATCACCGTCTCGCGCATCGCGCGGGAGATGCTGTATCCAAACCTGGTCCTGTTCCAGCTGATTCCGACGATTGCACTGGCGCCGCTTTTCGTCCTCTGGTTCGGCCTCGGGTCCGAATCGCGCCTGGCCTATGCCATGTGTCTGTCGCTGTTCCCGATCGTCGTGTCATCCTCCACCGGTCTGATGAACACCAATCCGTATTTCGTCCGGCTATGCGATTCGCTGACGGCGACCAGGTGGCAGATCCTGTTCCGGGTCCGGTTTCCTTTTGCGTTGCCGCACATCTTCACAGGCATGCGGATCGGCCTGACCCTGGCGATTATCGGCGTTATCGTCGGCGAATTCGTCACGGCCCAGTCGGGTATCGGCTACCTGATCAGCTTTGCATCCTCCAGCCTCGAAACTGCCCTGGCGCTCGCGGCGATCGTCTTCCTTCTCGCCGTCGGTATGCTTTTGTTCCTCATCCTGATGTTGGTGGAATATATTATGAATTACATCTTCAGCAGCGAAGACCGATAGCGAACCAACGAAGGGTCGGACGATGACCATGCCTCTATACGATCTCGTGATTACCGGCGGCCGCGTCATCGACCCCGCCGGCGAACTGGACGGTCCCGCGCAGGTCGCCGTGACCGACGGCCGTATTGCCGCCGTCGCGACGGAGTTGCCGGCGCACCAGGCAAAGAACACATACGACGCGACGGGCAAAATCGTCTGCCCCGGCCTGATAGACATGCACGTTCATGTCTATGAATGGGTCACCAATTTCGGGCTCCCCGCGGACGAAGCCGGCGTGCATTCCGGCGCGACAACGATCATAGACCAGGGCAGTGCGGGGCCGTGGACCGTCGGCGGGTTCAAGGCCTATATCGCCGACCCTGCGGAAACCGACGTGCGCAGTTTCGTTTCCGCCAACCTCGCGGGCGCCCTCATGGGCGGCATGGAAGGGACGGTGCTCCACAATCCCGGCATGATGCGCGTCGAAGCGATTGTCGAGGCACAGGCCGATTATCCCGACCTCGTCAAAGGCATCAAATCGCACGGCGAATCCGGCGGGTTTTCGTTCTGGGAAACCGATGTGCTGGAGATGGCGGTCGAAGCGGGCGACGTGACCGGCCTGCCGCTATACATTCACACTGGCGAACTGTTTCCCGTGGACGAGCCCAACAGGCCGCGTCCCGAAACGGTGATGGAACGTGTATTACCGCTGGTCCGTCCCGGCGACACCGTCGCCCACGTCTATAGCTGCATGCCGGACGGGATCATGGGTCCGGGGGACAAGGTCCCCGACGTCGTGCTGGAAGCCTACGAGCGCGGCGTCCATTTCGATATCGGCTACGGCGTCAATTTCAGCTATCGCATCGCGCGCGCCATGATGGCCGCGAAACTGTTCCCGAACACGATCGGGAGCGACGTCCATGCCGATTTCAACAGCTACCATGACGACAGCCTGCTGGATTACAGCCTGTGCGGCGCGATGACCCGTCTGAATGCACTGGGCATGCCGCTCGCAGACGTGATCCGCCGCGTGACCGTGAACCCGGCCAAGATCCTGCAGGAAGAAAACGAAATCGGCACGCTCGGTATCGGATCCCGCGCAGATATTACCGTGCTGGACCCGGTCGCCGGAAAATGGGACCTGCCCGACGCCGAAGGCGAAATCCTCAGCGTCGATGAGAGGCTCGTACCTGCCATGGTATACCGGCAGGGTCGCGAAATAACGCCCGACCGGCGGCTGCTGCGCGATGTCTGGCAAACGGAACAGGCGGCCGCTCTCGTCTAGAATCATTTTATCGACCCCGAACGGCGCGGCGCCCGTCGCTCCGCAACTCCAGGGACAAATGAGGGAATTCAGGCGGGAAACCGGGGTTTCCGGTACGTTGGCCCTTACCGCGCAACCGCCGAAAGGCTACAATCGGCCCGGCCCCAAGGGATAAACCTGAATCATATGGCACAAGCCCGTCTTGCCGCAGATATTGGCGGTACGTTTACCGATATTGCCGTCACGTACCGCGGCGAGCTGTACACCTGCAAGGTTCCGACAACCCCGCATGCGCCGGAAGAAGGCGTCTTTCGGGGCGTCCGCCAGGCGATGGAAAAAACCGGCCTGGGTCCGGCAGATTTTGCGCTGATCGTCCATGGCACGACTCTCGCGACGAACGCGCTGATCGAACGCAAGGGCGCGAAGACAGCGATGCTGGTGACGGACGGCTTCCGCGACGCGATCGAAATGGCGTACGAAAACCGGTTCGAGCAATACGATATTTTCCTGAACAAGCCGCTGCCGCTGGTTCCCCGGGAATTCCGGTTCGGCGTTACCGAACGCGTCGATGCGCGCGGAAACGTACTGATCCCGTTCGTCGAGGAATCGCTCGACGGCGTCCTGCAGGCACTTCGCGATAACGATATTGAATCGGTTGCGGTCGGGCTGATGCATTCCTATGCCGCGCCGGATCACGAACGGCAGCTCGCCGAGATTCTCACGCGCGAACTGCCCGGGGTTCTTGTCTCGCTCTCGAGCGAGGTTTCGCCGGAAATCCGCGAATACGAACGCTGGTCGACCACCGCCGCCAATGCCTATGTTCAGCCCCTGATGTCGAATTATCTCGGCCGCCTGTCGGATGAACTCGGCCGGATGGGGTTCACCTGCCCGCTCAACCTGATGACGTCGGGCGGCGGGCTGACATCGCTTGAGACCGCCCGGCGTTTCCCGATCCGCCTCGTGGAATCCGGCCCTGCCGGCGGGGCGATCCTGGCGGCCCGGCTGGCACAGGAATGCGGTCTCGACAGGGTTCTCTCCTTCGATATGGGGGGCACGACGGCCAAAATCTGCCTTATCGATGACGGCGAACCCCAGCATTCGCGGAGTTTCGAGGTCGCGCGGCAGTACCGTTTTCTCAAAGGCAGCGGCCTGCCCCTTCGCATACCGGTCATCGAGATGGTCGAAATCGGCGCCGGCGGCGGCTCGATCGCCCGGGTGGACGCCCTGTCACGAATCCATGTCGGCCCCGAAAGCGCCGGGGCGGCCCCCGGCCCGGCATGTTACGGCAAAGGCGGTACAGCGCCGACGATCACGGATGCCAATGTACGGCTCGGCCGGATCGACCCAGCTGCCTTCGCCGGGGGCACCATTACGCTCGACGCCGGATTATCGGCAACGGCAATCGATACGTCCGTCGGCGCAGCCCTCTCGCTTTCGACAACCGATGCGGCATTCGGCATCGTCGAGGTGGTCGAGGAAAACATGGCAAACGCCGCCCGCGTGCACGCGGTGGAGCGCGGCAAGGAAGTCCGCGGACGGACGATGGTGGCTTTCGGCGGCGCGGCCCCGCTTCACGCCGCGCGGCTGGCGCGCAAGCTCGAAATCGAAGAGGTTATTCTGCCCGTGGCGGCCGGGGTCGGCTCCGCGGTCGGCTTTCTGCAGGCGCCGGTCGCCTATGAGGTCGTGCGCAGCCGCTATGCGCTGCTCGACGATTCGTTCGACCCGGACGGGCTGAACGCGCTTTTCAGAGAGATGCGCACCGAAGCCGAAGAAATCGTCGCCGCCGCCGCACCGGGCGCCGTTCTGGTCGAAAAGCGAACCGCCGATATGCGGTATCGCGGCCAGGGACATGAAATCACCGTCGATCTGCCCGCCGGCCCCTATGACCGGTCCCTGCGGGACACGTTGGGCGAAGCGTTCAATCAGGCCTATGCGGAAACCTATTCCCGCCGTATTCCGGGCCTCGATGTGGAAGCAATGAACTGGACCCTGCGCCTTTCCGCTGAAATCGAAGCTCCGGCGCCCTGTCCGCCCGATCCGGCGGCAGTCGCCCGGGACCCATCGGGGATGCGGGACATGTTCGATCCCGATACCGGAGTGTTCAGCAGCGTCCCGGTTTACCAGCGCAGCGCACTGGCGCCCGGCGCCGTGATCGGCGGCCCGGCGATCATCGCCGAGGACGAAACCACCACCATCGTGCTCGCCGGCTTTACGGCGCGGATCAACGCGCTCGGTTATATTGTCCTGAAATGGGAAGCGTGATGACCGGACCCAGCAACGACGCCCTTTCGGCGATCCGCCTGCAGATCATGTGGGACCGCCTGATCGCCCTTGTCGAAGAGCAGGCGCTGACCCTGATACGGACGGGGTTTTCGACATCGACCCGCGAAGCCGGCGACCTGTCCGCCGGTATATTCGATATTTCGGGAGACATGCTGGCCCAGGCGGTCACCGGCACCCCCGGGCACGTGAATTCCATGGCCCGCTCGGTGGGGCATTTCCTAGACCGTTTCCCGGTTGACGAAATGTCGGATGGCGACATTTTCCTGACCAACGATCCATGGAAGGGCACCGGCCATCTGCACGATTTCACCTTTCTGACGCCCTGTTTCCGCGACGGCAGGGCCGTGGCGCTGTTCGCCAGCACCTGTCATGTGGTCGATATCGGCGGCCGCGGCATGACGTCGGACGGCCGGACCATCTACGAAGAAGGGCTCTACATTCCGCCGATGCGGTTTGCCCATGCCGGCCGGACGGACCAGACATTGATCGATATCGTCACCGCCAACGTGCGCGAACCGGTTCAGGTAATCGGCGACCTGCATTCGCTCGCAACCTGCAACGATCTCGCCTGCCGCCGCCTGCGCGAAATGATGGACGAATTCGCGATTGCCGACCTCGACCGGATTGCCGGCCATATCCTGGACCGCTCGAAAGCAGCCGCGCTCGACGCGATCCGGAAACTTCCCGAAGGGGTTTACCGCCACGAAATGCGTATCGACGGTCTCGAATCGCCGGTCGACCTGGTGGCAGAAATGACCATCGGCGCAGACGGTATAGACGTCGATTTCACCGGTTCGTCCGGGATATCGTCCTACGGCATCAACGTGCCGCTCTGTTACACCGAGGCCTACGCGACGTTCGGCGTCAAATGCATCGTCGCGCCGGATGTACCGAATAACGCGGGCTCGCTCGCAACGATCCGGATTACCGCCCCGAAGGGATCGATCCTCAATGCCGAACACCCGGCGCCGGTCTCGGTCCGCCACGTTACGGGGCAGATGCTGCCGGACGTCGTCTTCGGCTGCCTTCACAAGGCGCTTGGCAATGCGGTCCCTGCCGAGGGAACGTCGTGCCTGTGGAATCTTTATGCCTATGGCGGACCGGGCCGCGTCGAGGCATCCCCCCGCGAGCTGGCCGACGCGGCAACGTTCACGGTTCTGAGTTTTCATTCCGGCGGGACCGGGGCACGCCCCGGCATGGACGGCCTGTCCGCCACCGCGTTTCCAAGCGGCGTCAAGAACGTGCCGGTGGAAGTGACCGAAGCGATTTCGCCGCTGGTCGTCTGGCGCAAGGAATACCGCCAGGATTCCGGCGGCGCGGGAACCTATCGCGGCGGGCTCGGCCAGGTCATGGAGCTGAGCCTGCTGGAAGACGCGCCGTTCGCGTTCAGCGCGCTGTTCGACCGTATCGATTATCCGCCGCGCGGCCGCGACAGCGGATCCGACGGTGCCGGCGGCACGATCCGGCTGGCATCCGGCGCCCGTCTCAACGGCAAGGGGACACAGACGATTCCGAGCGGCGAACGGGTGGTGATCGAAATGCCGGGCGGCGGCGGCCTTGGCGCCGCAACGCAGCGCGATCCGGCCAGCGTTGCCGCCGACCTGCGCGCAGGACTGGTTTCCGCGGCAGCGGGGCGGGCGATTTACGGCGTGGTCCTGAACGCAGACGGCGACGTCGATGAGGCCGCGACCGACGCGCTCCGGTCAGACAAGTGAATTCAAAGGGAGATATTTCATGCGTGTGAGTGCAGGCCTGCCGACAGGGATGGAAGGGCTAACCTATCCGATCCCGTTTTCCGATCCGGAAGCGTTGATTCAGATCGCGAAACACGCCGAGCGACTCGGCTATCACTCGGTCTGGGGCAACGACCACATGACCACGCAGAACTATGTCCGCGCCGAGTTCGACACCCCGCCGCGTTTCTGGGAACCGCTCGTCACCTATGCGTTCGTCTCTGCGGAAACGACGACGCTCCGCTTCGGGACGGGGATACTCGTCCTGCCGATGCGCCACGACATCGTCGTCACCGCCAAGCAGCTGGTCACGCTCGATCATTTCTCGGGCGGACGCCTGGAAATCGGCGTCGGGATCGGTGCCTATCGCGAGGAATTTCTCGCCCTCCAGCCGGGCACCAAGACGCCGCGGGGCAAAATTCTCGACGAAGGAATTCCCGCGCTCCAGGCGCTTTTGTCGGAAAGGGTCGCCAGTTTCGACGGCGAATATTTCGCCTATCGCGATGTCGAGCTTTATCCCAAGCCGAAACAGAACCATGTCCCGTTCTATATCGGCGGCAATAACGCCAACAACCTGCAGCGCGTCGCGAAATGGGGAGACGGCTGGCTTCCCGCCGCCATCCATGTCGACCAGATGCGCCAGAACGTGGCCACGCTGCGCGAACTGGCGGAGGCCGAGGACCGCGATTTCAGCAAGATCGAGGTCGCGCCGCAATATATCGTCCATATCGGCAAGACCCGCGAAGCGGCGCTGGCGCGGTTCGAACAGACGCAGATGTGCGCG
>TARA_R110000868_G_scaffold46352_3_pt1 | contig 18126 bp, 15 predicted proteins | sample TARA_R110000868 | Tara Oceans TARA_R110000868 (sample SAMEA4397489) | marine metagenome | biome: Polar Biome; feature: [SRF] surface water layer (ENVO:00010504); material: water (ENVO:00002006), including particulate matter (ENVO:01000060) such as... | depth 5 m | reverse complement strand
GAAGCCGCGCGTTATGGGCGAAACTGCCCGTCAAAGCAAGGCCTGCGGCCTCATTCAGCCTCGACCGGCGCCGGATGCTTCAGGGTTGTGACGTCTTTGCCGCGCGAGGACAGGCCGACAAACAGGGCCAGAACCGTCAGCACGGCCGCCACCAGGAAGGCGGCACCGGGCAGATAGACCGGCGCCGTATCCGTGGTGAAGTAGTGAAACACGTGCGGCAAGGTGAGCGGCCCGATCACCATGGACAGGCTCTGCAGGCTCGACATCGCACCCTGCAACTCGCCCTGGGAATTGGCCGGCACCAGACGCGAACAGATCGACTGCATCGCCGGCCCGCCAATCCCGGCGAAGGAACCAAAGGCCATGATGACGTAGAAAGCCCAGACTTCGCTGACAAAACCGTAGCCGATATAGGCCAGGGCGGCGATCGAGAAACCGATCGCGAAAGCCCGCCATTCGCCGATCCTGGCGACGATAATCCGCGTCAGACCGCCCTGCACGATGGCCGAGGCCAGCCCGACCGCCATCAGCGACAGGCCGATATCGCGCGGCGTCCAGTCGAAACGCAGGGTCGAGAAATAAGTCCAGAGCGCGGGGAAGGCCGCGTGTCCGAGGAAAAACAGGAAGGCCGCCGCCAGCATCGCAAACACGACCGGGTATTGGCGCATTTGCAGCAGGGAGCCGAACGGATTGGCGCGGCGGATCTTGAAGGGCCGACGGTTCTCGATGGTCAGGGTCTCGGGCAGGATGAAATAGCCATAGACAACATTGGCGCCAGCCAGGGCCGCCGCAGCGAAGAACGGGTAGCGCGGATCGACATCGCCCAGCAGACCGCCAATCACCGGACCGAGAATGAAGCCGAGGCCGAAGGCGGCCCCCATCATCCCGAAACGGCCGGCACGGTCCTTGGGGTCAGTGATATCGGCGATATAGGCGTTGGCCGTCGTATAGGTGGCGCCGAACACACCCGAAAGCATCCGGCCAATGAAGAGAACCGCGAATGTGGTCGCCGTTCCCATGATCAGATAATCGATCGTGAAACCCAGCATCGCGAACAACAGGATGCGGCGACGGCCATAGCGGTCGCTCAATCCGCCGACGATCGGGGCGCAGATGAATTGCGTGAACGCAAAGACGCCCATCAACAGCCCGCCCATTACGGCTGCAGACTCGATGGGCTGGCCGGTCAAAGACATCACCAATTGCGGCATCACCGGAATGATGATGCCGAAACCGATCATGTCGATCAGAACCGTGATGAATATGAATACGAAGGCGTGCTTGCCGGGTGCACGTGCAGACATGACGGCTCCTCGACCGGGGCGCCTACTCCCCGGCGCTCTTCAGCGGTACGCCGTATAACTCCATGCGGTGATCGACAAGCCTGTAGCCCAGCTTGCGCGCGACCGCTTCCTGCAGCCGCTCGATCTCCTCATTGACGAACTCGATCACTTCGCCCGACTTCAAGTCGATCAAATGGTCATGATGTTCGTCGCCGACTTCTTCATAGCGCGAGCGACCATCGCGGAAATCATGGCGCTCGATAATGCCGGCATCCTCGAACAGGCGGACGGTGCGATAGACTGTCGCCAGCGAGATGCGCGGATCTTCTGCGGCAGCGCGACGGTGAAGTTCCTCGGCATCGGGATGATCATCGGAGTCCGACAGGACACGCGCAATCACCCGGCGCTGGTCGGTCATCCGCAGGCCTTTATCGACGCAAAGCTTCTCGATCCGGTCTGGCATGTGCATTCCCCTATTCGCTGACTCGATTGATAAGCGCTGCACCGCCGCCCTGTCCATCACTGCCAAGCGCTTTTTCGAGGACAAGCGCATCGCTGCCGTCGGAATAATAGCCCCGGCGGCGACCAATCTCGCGGTAACCGACCCGGAGATAGAGCGATTTCGCCGAAGTGTTGAGTGTCGAGACCTCAAGAAACACCCGCCGGGCACCGCTTGCTGCGACATCGGTCTCGCCGCGCGCCAGCAATTGCGCCCCGGCCCCCTGGCCGCGCATTTCGGGCACGATGCCAATTGTCAGCACCTCCGCCTCATCGGCCGCGACCCGGTAGAGCGCCATGCCGGTTGGTTGATTGCCGGACCACACCAGATAACCGGCCGTGCTCGGCATGTGCATCATCGCCGCGATTTCGCGCTCGGACCAGAAGGGCGTGAAGCAGAGAGCGTGAACCTGCGCCATATGGCCGGCGGAATCCGGGCCGGTTCGTTCGATCCGGATCTCGCTCAAGGCTGAATGCCTCCAGGCAATTTCGCATCCGGCGGCCGGGCATAGAAGGGTGATGGCGGCGACATCGCGGGATCGGCAGCCTGCGACAGGTCGAGCAATGCCGGCATGGTGATCGCCGTAATGCAGAGATCGGTAAATCCGGGCATTTCGATCAGGGCTGCACCGCCACCGGCGAGCTGACCCGTCTGGCCGGCCAGGGCCAGAATGCGCGCGGTCACATCCTGCAAGGACAGTCGTTCCGGCGGCGTGACCGCCTCGCCAGTCCAGACCTGGAGCACGATCTCACCGCGCTTGGCATCGTGCAGGACGGCCAGCGGCCCGGACGCCCCGCTACTGTGCGCGATGACTGCGAGATTATTGATACCGACAGCCTCGGCACCGGTCGCCATCGCCAGACCTCGCGCGAAAGCCACGCCGACCCGGCTGCCCGCAAATCCGCCGGGGCCAATCGTGACGCCAATACGCGTGAGTTGCGATGGCACGAGACCGGCCTCCTCGAGCAAACCGGCCACCATGGGCGCGAGATGTTCGGCATGGCCGCGCCCGATCGCATCGGTGCGCCACAGATCCGGCTGCCCCGCGACGCGCAGCGCCACGGAACAATCGGAACCGGTCGTATCGATCGCCAACAAAGCCATGCATGCGGTCTAAATGATTTGTGCGGCCTCGTCGAAGGCCAGACGCGGCAGGCGCGGGAAGAGATTCTTCGTCGTTCCGATCCCGAGATTGATCAGGATATCCGACTTCCAGTTTTCCGTTGCCGGATCGCCGGCAAAGAATTCGGCGTCGACGCCGGCGGCATCAAATCCGGTCATCGGACCGGTATCGAGCCCCAGCGCGCGCGCTGCCAGCAGGAGATAGCCGGCCTGCAGCACTGAATTGCGCCGCCCATTGAGCTCGGCCCCGGCACCGGTAAACCATTCGCGAGCGCCCGGGTTATGCGGCATCAATTGCGGGATCTTGTCGTAATATTTTTCGTCCCAGGCGAAAATCACCGTCACGGGAGCCTTCATCGTCTTGTCGCGATTACCCTCGCTGAGGTGCGGCTTGAGGCGGGCCTTCGCTTCGGACGATTGCACGAAGACAAAGCGGCCCGGTGAATTATTGGCGCTGGTCGGGCCCATTTTCACGATGTCATAGAGCCGCCGTAGCGTCTCTTCCGGGATCGGGGTCGCCTCGAAATCATTATAGGTCCGGGCATTGAGGAAAACCTGCGCGATGGCGGCTTCGTCGATGACGGTGTTCTCGGTCGGTTTGCTGGTGACTTCGCCTGACATGTTCGGGTTCTCCGCAGACTGATTTAACGTTGCAGTGGACATAAACAGGCCGGACGCCGTTTTTAATATGCCATTTTGGAACAAGTCTTAGCCCGACAGGGAAGCAGTCGTCAGGCGACGGCTTCAACCACCTGGATCTCGGGGATGTAATGCTTGAGCAGGTTTTCGATCCCTGCCTTCAGCGTCATCGTCGAGGAGGGGCAGCCGGAACAGGCGCCGCGCATTTTCAGGCGCACTGTGCCGCTTTCGGCAATGAAGGAATGGAACAGGATATCGCCGCCATCCTGGGCCACCGCCGGACGCACGCGCGTATCGATCAGCGCAATGATTTCCTTGACGATCTCGCCATCATCACCGGCATAGGCCGCGTGTCCGGATTCGGTCTGGGCGTCGCCGATTATCGGCCGGCCCGACTGCAGCCCGTCCATGATCGCGCCCAGCAGGAAGGGCTTGATATGGTCCCACTCGATTGCGGGCTCCTTGGTGATGGCGATGAAATCCTCGCCCAGAAACACGCCCGTCACGCCCTGGATCAGAAACAGGTCGGCGGCGAGCGGTGAGGCTTCGGCCGCATCCGCAGTCTCGAATTCATGCGGGCCAGCCGGCGAAATTTCGCGGCCGGGCAGGAATTTGAGCGTATTCGGATTGGGCGTGGATTCGGTCTGGATAAACATCGGGCATCTCCTTGCGCCTCAATTGGCGCTGAATGGAGCCAGGTTCAACCCTTTCATGGACAGGGTTATCAGGACAGGGCGTCGATTTCGTCGTTTTCCATATCGCCGGGCACCACTGTCACCGGCACGGCGCGGCCGCTGAACAAGCCCTTGCCGCGCGCCAGCGACATCACCAGCGGCCCCGGTCCCTCGCTCGAAACCGAGGCGCCGAGCACGAGAAAAGAGATCAGCGGGTCATCCTCGAGCACTTGCGACAGGACGGCCCGGCGCTCCCCCTCGCGCAGGATCAGCTCGGGCCGCTCGCCGGTAACGGCTTCGGCATCCTCGGCCAGGGATTCCAGCATCGCCTCGGCCGTGGCTTCCGCCTCGCGCTTGGCCGTTTCGGCGACCCCGATCCAGTGATTGAAGTCACCGGTCTGATAGGTCGCGAGCACGGCGACCTTCGCACCCAGCGTGTGGGCACGGCGCGCCGCAAAATAAAGTGCCTTGCGGCACTCGGGGCTTTCATCGGCGATGATGAGGAATTTTCGATTGCGATTTGACATTGGCGCGGAGTTTGGCGAGTTCAACGTCAGTCGTCCAGTAATTGGTTCCGGGATCCTATAAACAATGGCGGAGCAGGCAATGACAGGACGGGCGAACACGGTGCATGAAGAGCGGCGCAATGCTGCCAGCGGCCTGCGCACGACGCAGCTCACCGCCGATGCGCTCCTGCAGCAGGACGACCGGGGCAATCCCGCGCTGTCCATGCCCTATGCCGATATCCGCGAAATCCGGCTGAATGTCGAAATGGCAGGCCCGTCGAGCCAGGTCGTGTGCCGGGTCAGCGATGAGGCCGGCCGCGAAATGGTGTTCGCGTCGATGAGCTGGGTCCGCCCCGGCGCCTGGGAGTTGAAGGCCGAAACCTTCCGGACGCTGCTGATCGAATTGCACCAGGCGCTCGGCCCCTGGCGCAGCTCTATCCGCTTCATCGAAGGCCCGAAACTGGGCTTCATGATCGCCATGTTCGCGATCGGCGCGGTGACCGCATCGATCTGCGTGGCCGGCTTTGCATGGCTGTTTTTCGGACAGGAAAACGCGGCGGGCCTGTTTTTCCTGCCGGGCGTCATGGCCGGGGGCTGGCTGATGCGCCTGTTCTGGCCACGCCCACCCAAGCCTTACGACCCGGACCGCTATGCCCTCGCCGCCCCGCTGGGGGCGAGCCCGGATACCGGGCCGGACGATGCCTGACGCCCTATTCGAACTCGGTTGCCAGACCCGGCGCTATCGCGCGGACTTCAAACCTCACCGGCACTTCGCCCGCACGCTCAAACACCAGCACACCATTGACGCTGTCGCCCTCGACGACGGGCGCGAGCCCGAACACCATCAGATGGCGCCCGCCGGGGACAAACAAGAGCGGCCCGGCTGCCAGCACGTCCTGCGGCCCGATCGCTTCCATGTGCATCATGCCGGTTTCCGGATCCATCGAATGGCCGTGCATTTCGACCCGTTCGGCGCCGTCAATGCGCGCCGAGACAAGCCGGTCAACCGAACCGGAGGCTAGATAAAGCGCGAAATAGGCCGCGGTCACATCGCGGCCCTGGGGATGCGGGCGCATCCAGGCGACCCGAAGATCAATCGTCGGGGTCACGCCATCATCGGGCAGGGCCGCCGCAGTCTGCGTGTCGGCCATTCCCGCATGTTCCGGCCCGGTCATGACGTGGTCGCCAGTAGAGCCGGAGACCTGATCCGCTTCGTTTTGGCCGCCGCAACCGGTCAATCCGAGACTGGCGCCCATTGCCAGAATGAGAGATATTTTCAGCATCGCGCGCTTCCTCGTTCAACCGGATCAATTAGCCCGAAAGCAGCCGTCATGTCAGTGCGGCCTTCTGTCCCTGCGAACCATTCAGCTCCAATAGCCGATGATCTGCTTGGCTTCCTTGAGGACCGGCGCCGCCACCGAACGTGCCCGTTCGGCACCATCAGTCAGGATACGATCGATCTCGGCCTGGTCGGCGACCAGACGGCGGAACTCGTCGGAGATCGGTGCGAGATACTGGACCGCAACATCGGCAAGGGCCGGCTTGAACACGCCGAAACCCTGACCCGCGAATTCAGCCAGCACGTCGGCTTTGGTCCGGCCGGTGAGCGCGGCATAAATCCCGACCAGATTGGTCGCCTCGGGACGAGCATTGAGCGCTTCGAGCGTGTCCGGCAAAGGCTCGGGATCGGTCTTGGCCTTGCGGATTTTCTTGGCGATCGTGTCGGCATCATCATGCAGATTGATGCGCGAATTGTCGGAGACGTCCGATTTGGACATTTTCGACAAGCCGTCGCGCAGGCTCATGATGCGAGCGCCCGGCCCCTGGATCACCGGTTCGGTGATCGGGAAGATCATCTTTCCCTCGCCATAGTCGCGGTTGAAGCGGGCAGCGACGTCCCGGCACAATTCGAGATGCTGCTTCTGGTCGTCACCGACCGGCACATGCGTCGCCTTGTAGACCAGGATATCGGCCGCCATCAGCACGGGATAGGTGAACAGGCCCACAGAGGCACGTTCCTTGTCCTTGCCGGCCTTGTCCTTGAACTGGGTCATGCGCTCGGCCCAACCCATGCGGGCGACGCAGTTGAAAATCCAGGCCAGTTCGGCATGTTCTGGAACCGCTGATTGCGCGAAGAGCGCGCTCTTGGCCGGATCAACGCCTGCCGCAATATAGGCCGCGGCAGCAGCGCGGACCGCGCCGGGCAGCGCCTTGGGATCGTGCGGCATGGTGATCGCGTGCATGTCGACGACGCAGTAGAAACACTCCCAGCTGCCCTCATCCTGCAAGGCGACCCAGTTCTTGAGCGCCCCGAGATAATTGCCCAGATGAAGCTGACCGGTCGGCTGCATGCCGGAAAAAATACGCTTGGGTCCGTTAAACTCGCTCGCAGTGTCACTCATGGTGTGCCTCGGGTGGAAGGAGGGTGAAAGGGAGTAGTGGTCATAACGGCCGCAAAGGCAGGCCTCAAGGGCGCTTGAGCGCGTCGCGCAGCTCGGAGATCTTCAGCGCCCCGGTCAACATCGCCGAACCGCCGAACACGACCGCACCCGTGCCACAGACCAGCAACAGGCCCAGCAGCGGAATATCAAAGCTGTGTGCGACCACCCAGCCGGCCTGGCTCCCGGCCAGACCGAGAAAAGCCGCCATCAGCAGCACGGCGCCGACAATGCGCGGCAGACGATAGCGCAGCCGTGCATCGGGCTTCAGCAGGCCGCGCCGATGCAGGGTCACGGCGAGCAGGATCGCATTGACCCAGCCGGCCACCGTGGTCGCAATGGCGAGACCCAGGAAACCGAGAGGTCCGAAGAAAAGGATCAGCCCGAGCACCAGATTGATCGCCACGGAAACGCCGGCATACAACATCGGCGTGAAGGTGTCCTGGCGCGCGAAGAAGCCGGGCGACAGCACCTTGATCAACACGAAGGCAGGCAGTCCGAACGCGAAGGCGATCAGGGCCTGGGACACCATCTCGCCGTCATGGCTGGTGAAGGCGCCATTCTCATACAGGCCGGAGACGATGAAGTGGGGAATCGTGGCGAGCGCCGCTGCGGCGGGCAGGGTCAGCGCCATCGAGACTTCCAGCGCCCGGCTCATGACATTGCTGGCGCCGGCGTCATCGCCGCTGCGCAACCGGCCCGACAGGGTTGGCAAGAGCACGACACCCATGGCGATACCGACAACGCCGAGCGGGAATTGATACAGGCGGTCGGCGAAATACAGCCAGGAACGTGCCCCCTCCTCCATGGTCGCAATCGAGGAGGTCACGAGAATATTGATCTGCGTCACACCCGCCGCCACCGCACCGGGCACGCCCAGAACGATCAGGCGTCTGGTATCGGGGGTGAGCTTGGGCATGCGCAGGCTGAGGCGAAGATTGAGCTGACGGCAGGACATCCACAGCCACGCAACCTGTAAAATGCCGGACACTGAAATGCCGATCGACAGATACAGCGCCAATTGCTCGCCGCCAGCGTCGGAAAACACCATCACCCCGATCAGGGTGAGGTTGAGCAGTACAGGCGCCGCCGCCGCCGCCGCGAACTTGCCGTGTGAATTGAGCATGCCGCTCAGCATCGCCGACAGGGACATCATCAACAGGTAGGGCATGGTGACCTGGGTCAACAGGACCGCCAGGGCAAACAGCTCGGGTTCCTCGATGAAGCCGGGGCCAAGCAGATACATCAGCCACGGCATGCCGAGCTGGGCCAGGACCACGAAGATCAGCATCGATGTGAAGAGCAGGGACAGGACCTGGCGCGCGAAAATCTGCGCCTCGGTCTCGCCCTCGGCTTCGAGCTTGCCGGCATAGAGCGGAACAAAGGCCGAGTTGAACGCGCCTTCCGCAAAGATGCGGCGGAACAGGTTGGGAAACTGGAAGGCGGTCAGGAAGACGTCGGTGATCGCGCCGGCACCGAGGGCCGCTGCCAGCAGGATTTCCCGGACGAAGCCGAGCACCCGGCTCGCAGACGTAAACAGACCGACGATGGCGGTGGACCGCAACAGACGCATGACTACCTCAAAACGCTGGCGCGGGCGCGGGCAATGCCGCGTTCGGCAGCCTTTTCATCGAGCGCGGTTTCACTTTCGCTCAGGACTGCCATCAAGCCGGCATGAAGTCGTTCGGTCACAGCGGCATCCTCCAGCTTGTGGCCCAGATGAGTGACGTAGAACACATCCGTTGCACGTTCGCCATAACCATCGATCTGGGCGGATGTAAGGGACAAATTCTCGTCGGCGATGACATCGGCGAGATCGGCCAGCAGGCTTGGGCGGTCGCGGCCGGAGGCTTCGATTACGGTCGCATGCTCGGCCAGTTCGTTGGAAATGCTGACATGGGGCTCGACCCGGAAGGCCGCATCGCGGTGCTTCAAGGGCATCACGCTGCGTCGCCGCACCGGGAATTCCCCGGTCGCGACCACGCGCAGATAATCCACCAGCGCGTCACGCTGCGGCGCATGCTGGTGGCCATAGGGCTGACCGGCGGCGTCCTGGATGTGGAAAATATCGAAGACATGGCCGGAATTGGTCGTGTTGATGGTCGCGCCAACGACATCGGCACCCATATCGGCCAGCGCGGCCGCGATATCGGCGAAGACGCGCTCTCGGTCCGGCGACCAGATCATCACTTCCGTCGCCGCGCGGCGACGATCGACCCGAACCGCCGCCGCCGAAGCGCGGCCGGTCTCGAACACATGCCGGGCAAAGGCTGCGTGCCGGAAACGATCCTCTTCCGAGAAGGAGACCCAATAGGCGTCATTCAACTCCGCGCCCCACCATTCGGCGAAGGCCGGACTGATCCGGGCCAGCCGCGGCAGGGTCCGGTCCCGCGTCACATGGGCCTTGTCGGACAGGGTTTCCCGCGCCCGCTCAAGGCCGGCGCCTTCGCTCTCGAGCACTTGTTCGGTCGCCGCATACAGATCGCGGATCAATTGACCTTTCCAGCCATTCCACACCCCCGGTCCGACGGCGCGAATATCGACCACCGTCAGCACGGTGAGCAGACGCAGGCGTTCGACCGAACCCACCGCGGCGGCAAAATCGGCCACGGTCTGCGGATCGCTGAGATCACGGCGCTGGGCGGTATCGCTCAGCAGAAGGTGCGTCTGGATCAGCCAGGCGACCAGCTCGGTCTCGGTCTCGTCGAGCCCAAGCCGTTTGCAGGCCGAGCGCGCCCGGATCGCGCCCTCAATGCACTGATCGCCCGAGCCCTTGCCGGTATCGTGCAGCAGCACGGCCAGATGCAGGGCGCGACGCCGATTGATCAATGGCATGATGCGGGTCGCGAGCGGATGATCGAGCGGATGCTGACCATCCTCGATCTCGCGCAATATCCCCAGCGCCTGCAGCGTGTGCTCATCGACGGTGTAGTGGTGATACATGTTGAACTGGGTGCGCGCGACGATGTCGCCGAATTCCGGAATATAGCGGCCCAGCAGGCCGGCTTCGGTCATCAGGCGCAGGACCGGCATTGGCGCGGGCGAGTCCAGCAAGACAGCGAAAAAGGCCCGGGCCGCGCGCGGATCCGAGCGGAATTTCTCATCGACATGGTGCAGCGTACGCCCGATCCGCGCCACCGCTTCGGGATGCAGGTCGAGCCGCCGCGAAGCGGCGACGTGGAAGAAACGGATCAGGCAGACCGGGTCGTCGGCGATCTGGGTCGGATTGGCGAAATCGAGCCGGCCATCGCGCAGCACGAATTTGCCCAGATCCGGATTCTCGTCCGGATCCTGGCCAGGCAGGAAGCGCGCCAGGCCACGCGGTTTCGACTTCCAGGCATCGGATTCGAGCTTGGCGCAAACCAGACGCGTCAGCGCCCCGACATCCATGGCGGCGCGGAAATAGGCGCGCATGAAGCGCTCGACGGCGCTCTCATCCTCGCCATCCTCAAACCCCATCCGGGCCGCGATTTCCGGCTGCAGATCGAAGGTCAACCGCTCATCCTTGCCGCCAGCGAGGGCATGCAGGTGGAAGCGGATCGTCCACAGCAAATCATCGGCGGCGACGTATTTGACGACATCATCGACCGAGAGCAGGCGGCTGCCGACCCAACGTTCAAACGCATCGGCGCCATAGAGAAATTGCGCCAGCCAGCGCATCAGCTGCAGATCACGCAGCGCGCCCTTGCCCGATTTGATGTTGGGCTCGACCGTATAGCGCGAGCGCCCGGCCTTCTCGATCCGGGCATCGCGTTCGCGCAGCTTGGCCTCGACGAAGCCGGTCTTGTCGCCGGCGATCACTTCTTCGCGGAAACGGCTCGCCAGTGCGCTGACCTGGGTCTCATCGCCGGCCAGATAGCGCAGGCTGAGCAGCGCCGTCCGTTCCGAGGCGTTTTCACGCGTGATTTCCAGCGTTTCATCAATCGTGCGGCTTGCCCCGCCGCCGACATCAATCTTGATATCCCACAGGGCGTAGAGCACGCGCTCGAGGAAAGCGTCGGTGGCGGCATCGCTATCGTCCGGCTTGATCAGCAGCAGATCGACATCGGAAAACGGCGCCAATTCGCCCGCCCCGAAGCCGCCGAGGGCGCAGAGCGAGACGCCGCGCGAACCCTCGACATCTCCCGCCGCCATGGAATCGAACAGGGCATGCAGGCTGACGCTCATCCCGTCGCACAGCGCCTGGGCCGCCAGAGCGCCGCCGCCGCTTTTCGAAAGGCAGTCAACCGCTTGATCGCGGAACCGGTCGAGCGCCGCGCGGACATGCGCCAGCGCCGTCGCCCGCGCCGTCGGAGAGGTCCAGCCCTGCTTGGCGATAGCAGCCGCCAGCTGCGCGCGCAGCGTGAGGGCATTCAGCGAAGCGGGAAGTGCCGGATGGGTCATCTGGGTCTCAGCCTAATGCACCGGTTGGTGCGACGTCACTCATTCTTCATCAGCGCCTTGAGCTCGTACAGGATTTCCAGCGCGTCACGCGGCGCCAACCCGTCGGGCTCGACATCGGACAATCTCAATTCAACGGCGGATTCCGGCGCCTGCACGACCGGCTCGGTCAGCGCGAACAGCGGCAAATCGGCAAGCGCCGCAGCGGGCGCGCCCTCGGATTCCAGCCGTGCCAGGATTGTCTTGGCGCGCCGGATCGCGACCGGTGGCAGACCGGCGCGCCGGGCGACTTCAATCCCGTAGGAACGATCGGCCGCACCGGGGCCAACCTCGTGCAGGAAGACGAGCTCGCCTTTCCATTCGCGCGCCTTGAGCGAGCAATTGCCCGCCGCCTCGAGATCATCGGCCAGCCGGGTCAGCTCATGATAATGCGTCGCGAACAGGGCGCGGCACTGATTGACGCCGTGCAAATGTTCGGCGGCCGCCCAGGCGATCGACAGCCCGTCAAACGTCGCCGTGCCGCGGCCAATCTCGTCGAGAATGACGAAACTGCGTCCCGTCGCCTGGTTGAGGATCGCCGAAGCCTCGATCATTTCCGCCATGAAGGTCGAGCGGCCGCGCGCCAGGTCATCCGCCGCGCCAACGCGCGAATACAGCCGGTCGGCAATGCCGATCCGGGCAGAACGCGCCGGCACGTAACAGCCCGCCTGCGCCAGCATCAGGATCAGCGCATTCTGCCGCAAATAGGTGGATTTACCGGCCATGTTGGGGCCGGTCACAAACATCAGCCGCGCCGCCGCCTTGCCAGCCCCGTCGAGCATGCAATCATTCGGCGTGAAACGGCCCTCGCCGGTGCGCTGCAGCGCCCGTTCGACGACCGGGTGACGGCCGCCGGAGACGGCGAAGACAGAACTGTCCTCGACCACCGGACGGCAGGCCTCGGTTTCAACAGCCCATTCGGCCAGACCGGCGGCGACGTCGAACTCGGCCAAGGCGCGAGCCGCCTGGCGGATCGGATCAGCGAGATTCTCAACCCGTTGGCAAAGCCCCTGGAAGACCTCGACCTCCATCGCGAGGGCGCGTTCCCCGGCGCTGGAAATGCGCGATTCCAGATCGGAGAGCTCAACGGTCGAAAAACGCACCACATTCGCCATCGTCTGGCGGTGGATGAAATCCTCATGGCCCATCAGCGCGTCGCCATGCTTGGCGGTCACTTCGGCAAAATAGCCCAGCACATTGTTGTGGCGGATTTTCAGGCCCGACACGCCGGTCTTCTCGGCATAGGTCTGCTGCAGGCCGGCGACGATACGGCGCGAGGCATCGCGCAGCTTGCGGGTCTCATCGAGCTCGGGCCGCCATTCCGGCGCCACGAAACCGCCATCGCGCGCCAGCAAGGGCGGCTCGTCGAGAATGGCGCGTTCCAGATCGCTGACCAGACCCGCCAGTTCCGGTTTGTCGGCCAGGGAGAGGGCCGCGAGGCTGGCGGCAATCATCGGTGGCGGCGCACTGAGCGGGGCGTCGACAATGCGATTGGCGAGCGCCTCACCCTCTTCGAGCGCGCCCGACAGCGCCTTGAGATCACGCGGTCCGCCGCGGCCGAGCAGCAGGCGCGACAGGGCGCGTTCCGGATCGCCGGCCGATTTCAGGCGTTCACGCGTCTCGCGGCGCAATTCTGACGAGGCTTCGAAGAAGGCGATCGCATCCAGTCTTTGTTCAATCTGCACCGCATCGGTCAGCGGCCGCGCCAGGCGTTCAGCCAGGCATCGCGCGCCCGGTGCTGTGACCGTGCGGTCGATCGCGTCGAGCAGGGAGCCGGCGCGATTGCCGCTCAAAGTGCGCTCGATTTCCAGGCTGGCGCGGGTGGCGGGATCAACCGCCAGCACACTGCCTTCAGCGACCCGGCGCGGCGGGGCCAATTTGGCCGGAGCGCCCGCCTGCGACAAGGCGAGATAGTCGAGCAAGGCGCCCAGCGCGGCCCGTTCGGCGCGCGTAAACTCGCCATAGGCCGTCAATTCCTGCACGCCGAAATGCGCCTTGAGCTGGCGTTCAGCCGAAGCGGCATCGAATTTGGCGCGGGCCAGCGGGGTGACCGTCGCGCGCGGCGCCAGTTCGCCGCCCTCCTTGAACCGGGTCTCCTCGACCAGAAGCTCGGCCGGGCTCATCGCGGCGAGTTCGGCGGCGAGGTTTTCCGCAGCGACCAGCATCACGGCAAACTCACCGGTCGAAACCTCGGCCCAGGCGATCGCGCTCTCACCGCTCGCCAGACGCGCCAGCGCGGCAATGCGGTTGGAGCTGCGCGGGTCGAGCAAAGTGTCTTCGGTCAGCGTGCCCGGCGTGACGATTCGGCGGATCGCGCGATTGACGACGGATTTATTGCCGCGCGCCTTGGCGGCCTTGGGATCTTCGGTCTGTTCACCGACCGCGACCTTGAAACCGGCCTTGATCAGGCGCGCGAGATAGGCTTCCGAGGCAGCGGCGGGAACACCGCACATCTGGATCGGCTCGCCCTGGTGTTCGCCGCGTTTGGTCAGCGCGATATCGAGTGCGGCCGAAGCGCGCACAGCATCGTCAAAGAACAGCTCGTAAAAGTCGCCCATGCGATAAAACAGCAGCGCATCACCCGGCGCCTGGGCGCGCAGGGCGAGGTATTGCGCCATCATCGGCGTGGCGCCCTCGGGGTCCGGAAATTGCCGGTCGGCCGGAACCGGCATCTGGGTCATGGCATTCATTGAGGCGGTCCGTGACGAGGTTTCGCCTTGCGTGCAAGGGGGCGAAGCGGCTAGAGGCCTAGTTCTATGGGAAAATCCCGCGCGGGCAAGGATGGCAGTGATGAGCGACAGAATCAGCAAGGTCGATGACGAAGAAGCTCTGGCCTTTCACCGCGACCCGACCCCCGGCAAAATCGCCATGGCCGCGACCAAGCCGATGGCCACCCAGCGCGATCTCTCCCTCGCCTACAGCCCCGGCGTTGCTGCCCCGGTCAAGGCGATCGCCGCCGATCCGGACAAGGTTTACGACTACACCTCCAAGAGCAATATGGTCGCCGTCATCACCAATGGCACCGCGATTCTGGGCCTCGGCAATCTCGGCGCCATGGCCTCCAAGCCCGTGATGGAGGGCAAGGCCGTCCTGTTCAAACGCTTCGCCGATATCGACGCGATCGATATCGAGGTCGAGGAAGAGGATGGCGAGGCTTTCGTCGAATGCGTGCGCCGTTTCGGCAATACGTTCGGCGGCATCAATCTGGAAGACATCAAGGCGCCGGAGAGTTTCATCATTGAAGAGCGGCTGCGTGAATTGCTCGATATCCCCGTTTTCCATGACGACCAGCACGGCACCGCCATCATTTCCGCCGCTGGCATCATCAATGCCTGCGAGATCACCGGCCGCCGCATCGCCGACCTCAAAGTCGTCGTCAATGGCGCCGGTGCCGCAGGGATTGCCGTGCTGAGCCTGCTCAAGGCGATGGGCGTCGATCCGGGCAATGCCATTCTGTGCGACAGCAAGGGCATCGTCCACACGGGCCGCACCGATCTCAATCAGTGGAAGGCCGCCCACGCGGTCGAGACCGACAAACGCTCCCTGACCGAAGCCCTGGATGGCGCCGACTGCGTGCTCGGCCTCTCGGTGGCAGGCGCCCTGACGGGCGAAATGGTCAAGGCGATGGCGGATAATCCGATCATTTTTGCCATGGCCAATCCGGATCCGGAAATCACTCCGGAAGAGGTTGAGGCCGTGCGCGATGACGCCATCATGGCGACGGGCCGCTCCGATTATCCCAACCAGGTCAATAACGTCCTCGGCTTTCCCTATATCTTCCGCGGTGCGCTCGATGTCCGCGCTCGCACCATCAATGAAGAAATGAAGATCGCCGCCGCCCACGCCATTGCCGCGCTGGCCAAGGAAGATGTGCCCGACGAAGTTGCCGCCGCCTATCATGGCGCGCGCCCGAAATTCGGCCGCGGCTATATCATTCCCTCGCCGTTTGATCCGCGCCTGATCTCCTATGTCCCGCCCTATGTCGCCCAGGCGGCGATGGATACCGGCGTCGCGCGCAAACCCATCCCCGACATGGCCGCCTATCGCGCTTCGCTGGCGCGCCGCCTCGATCCAACCGCCGCCCTGTTGCAGCGCATCCAGGGCGCGGTGATGGGCCAGGGTCGCCGCATCGTCTTCGCCGAGGGCGAGGAACCGGCCGTGATCCGCGCCGCCTATGCTTTCCAGAGCCAGGAGCTGGGCAAGGCGATCCTGGTCGGGCGTGAAGAGATCACCCGCGCCAATATGCGCCTGGTCGGCGTGCCTGAAGATGCGATCGAGATCGTCAATGCGCGCCTGTCGGAACGTAATTCCGACTATGCCGAATTCCTCTATGAGCGCCTGCAGCGCCAAGGCTATCTGCGCCGCGATGTCCAGCGCCTCGTCAATAATGACCGCAATGTCTTCTCCGCCTGCATGGTCAAGCTGGGTGATGCCGACGGTATCGTCACCGGTACAACGCGCAGCTATGACGCCGCCCTGCGCGATGTCAGCCTGGTGCTCGATGCGGCCCCGGGCCAGCGCGTGATCGGCATGTCGATCGCCCTGGCGAAGAACCGCACCCTCTTCATCGCCGACACCAATGTCACCGAATTCCCCGACAGCGCAGCCCTGGCCGATATCGCCACCGAGGCCGCCGCCGCCGCCAAGGGCTTCGGCTTCACGCCGCGCGTCGCCTTCCTGTCCTATTCCACCTTCGGCAATCCGGCCGGCCAGCGCTCGGAGAAACTCCAGGCCGCCGTCGATATTCTCGACGCTCGCAAGGCCGATTTCGAATACGAGGGCGAGATGAATGTCGACGTCGCCCTCGACCCCTCACACCGCTTCCTCTACCCCTTCTCGCGCCTTTCCGGCCCGGCCAATGTACTGGTCATGCCCGCCATCCACTCGGCCTCGATCTCAACCAAACTCCTGCGCGTCGGCGGCGGCGCCAATGTGATCGGCCCGATGCTGCTCGGCTTCGAACACCCGGTCCAGATCGCCAGGCTCGGCGCTTCGGTCAGCGAGATCACGACTTTGGCCGCGCTGGCGGCTTATGATCCGGAAGCGCATGAGGTCGGGATGGAGTTGGGGGAGTAACCACTTGGGGACAGCGGGAGGCAAGCTCCGAAACCCGCCGAGTTCCCCAGCCGAAAGTGAAACGCTAAAGGTGGCCGAGTTGATCCGACCTCTCGGAGGGAGACTGTTTTAGCGTAGGGCGACCTACTTACTTCGTGGGAAGAATCTGAAGCAAATCTCCCGTTATTTGAATTTCAAACGTTTTCGAAATAGTTTGAATTTGATACCCGATTGATTTCCGAAGCGCCGTAAGAGAGTCACGGAAATCAACCCATTCGATATCGTTACTATCGCACCTGAGCGTGGCCAGGTTTGAGCCCTCCACGCGCCTAAAGAATTTAATTATGGTGGTAATCATCGCGTCTAAGCCGGGCTCGAGGGTGCTAGCATCTCCAACCCTGCCCTTAAGCTGGCATAATCGTTCCCGTAGCATATCCAACGATATTCGGACGCGATCAGGGAATTCTGCGTCAAACGGCTCCCACAAAGACCGTCGATCGGCAAAGGCCGCAATTATCTCTCGCGCAGCGTCAGCATCAGCTCTACTCGCTCTCATCAACTCAATGCTTTTTGAATATCCTGCGGTCCTAATTTCCGAGAGCGATTCTTCATGGTTAAACTTCCATTTTCTCAACAAATCTGATGGGTATTTCTCCTCATCCTTGTCCACTAAATCGCCGCATTCCCTGCACATCCAAATTCCATTCTCGACCCCGCGTCGTTCAGCTTTTGTTTGATTGCTTCTAAACCGAGGGCCGCCAGCCGAAGCGGCATGGATGTGAGCGGCGTGACCCGTTTGGAGCGCCTTTTCTGGGTTTGAGTGCGGACCGGCAGTCAGCTTCCGGCAGGACGGGTTCGAGCAGAAATGAGCCGCTCTGACGGCAAGAACTCGCTTGACACTCTCAGGGAAATCATCGCGGGACATCTGCACTCCGCTCTAAAATACCAAACATGAAACGTCGCTGGACGGCTAACTTTCGCTACCGCCCTCATCTTGCCAGCCAGTAACCCACCGGGGTTCAGCGCCGTCAAGGCCGCCTTCGACACCGCGGAGCGAGCATGCGCCAGATAAGCGCTGAACCCCGGTGGCGGAGTCTTGGCATGAGGTTTTGGGGTGGAACTTGCGGAAGAGAATCCAGCCGGGCTCCCGGGACATGCTCCGGCGTCCAGCCGGTGCGTGTCCCGTTTTGCGGAGGCCCGGGTGCAACGATTGCAGGCTGGCGCTGTCGGGAGGATTGTGGCGTTGTTCGAGGCTTTGCCAAGTCGGGACACGCACCGGCTGGACGCCGGACCATGTCCCGGTCGCCTGCTTGTCCTCGTCCCCTGCCAATAATTCTCCGTCACCCTGACGAAGGTCAGGGCCCAGTTCACAGGGCGGCAACGGCCTGGAATATGGTGTCTATTTCTATTTACGATGAGTTTGAAAATGGGTCCGGACCTTCGTCAGGATGACGCTTCTTTTTGATGTTATCCCCACCCCCTCAACCCTGA